>APMI01014586.1_pt1 | contig 14125 bp, 9 predicted proteins | sample 667938 | NCBI WGS metagenome assembly APMI01 (sample SAMN01084076, study PRJNA167559) | wastewater metagenome | biome: Wastewater | place: Denmark: Ejby Moelle, Odense | collected 2011-11-28 | reverse complement strand
TCCGATCTAAAGAATCTATTGGAAGTAATAGAGTAACATTGATTTTCATTAATTTTATTGTTATGTTGATTAATTATCAATTAATAATAATTTTCTACAAAAAATTATATGGATGCACAGACCTAAAAAAATTATGAATACTTAATTTTAAATGAATTTCGTCAATAATAATAAATTAGTTAATAAAAAAATGCAATAATAAGAATAGCAAAAACTGCCTCTTGATTAAAATACTCAAAACGATAATAACACATTTTAAAAGCTAAGCAATCGATATTTGAATGTGAGCTTGCCTGAAATAAAAGAGAAAGATAGATTCTTTGTTGATGCCCCAAGATAGTTACCTAAAAAATCGTATTCATTAGGACCTGATATGGTAACTGGATGGAAACCTAAAAAACCGCATCGTATCAATTTTCAAAATGTATTTCCATTGAACTTCCATTCTAATGTCCTAGATTAGCTTGTCAAAAATCTGATTAAGAAAACAAATACAAAATATTAACTAGTTTATCTTGGTCCTCGTAAAGCAAATTCATATCTTCTCCACGAAAATCACCCATATTAGAATCCATACCCAATCGACAAACGTATCGAAGCCCTGATCCCCTAACGTCCAGGCATAAACACAAAAACAATAAAATTATCTTCTAATACAAATCTATCATTTAACTCAAATTTCTAAAGTGGTAACCTAGATATCGCAATAAAAATCAACTAAAATTAATATGATTTATTTATGAGAGTTGACTCCAATACTAGAGGACATACTAATTGGTATTATTTTACTGTTTAAAATGGAGCATGGGTTGGCACTGTCAAATTTAATATTTGTAATTTTAGGAGATAGAAATCGCTGTATCAAAGGGTAAATATTTTATGAGTATTTTTAGGGAATGAAGCCGTATGTTCGATCACAGAAATAGTGCAATGAATGGTAACAGCGAGGCTACAACATAACTTACTAGCGAAAGCCATTACGTTACAAATTTTTATACGATGAAGACGAAGATACAATAAACCAGTCGTAATTTTGATATTAACGAAGACAAGATTGAGCACCTATTATACCATGACGTTTAGTTATAATTTTGATTCCCTCAACGATAAGGTATAATTTGCTTATTGTGTGCCTTATACTTATAGTAATTTATTGATGTTGATCAGGGAAATTTCTGTCTGTGGAAATTTTAAGTATGAAACTGGATGGAGGACTTTGAGTGGGCTTTCTGTGCCGGTTTTACAAATTACGGATTTTAATTAGCCGAATTTCAATAAGAAAGTAGTACTTGTCACAGCGAGAATTCATCCGGGAGAAACTAATTCAAGTTATGTCTGTCATGGTTTCTTAAAATTGATTTGCTCAGAGTAAACGAGAATTAAATAGATGTTAAAGAAATTTCATTTTTATGTAATCCCAATGTTAAATCCTGATGGAGTTGTAGCTGGAAACTATAGAACAAGTTTGTTTGGAAAAGATCTAAATCGCACATTTAATCAATCGAGAAAATATGCATTTCCATAGTCGTACAATTTAGTATAATTTGCAAAGAGAATAAAGAAAGAACACAAACAACGCTTTACAATATATTTAGACTTACATGGCCATTCAGTGAAAAAAAACATATTTTTCTACGGCCCAGACTACAACATTTCTCACTCTTTTTACACAAAATGCCGATAATTCGCAAAAATCCTCGGAAATCTAACCCCAATGTTCCGATACTATTCCTGCGCATTCCATATATCTTCATAAAAATCAACAACAGCACGTGCAATATTAAACCGTATAATAAACATCCCTTTTACTTATACTCTTTAATCTTCAAATGGCTCATATTATGATAGTCTGCAGCATCAGTAGAAATATTTTAATGCTAAAAGTTGGATTTAAATGGGGAATATGTTGGTAAGAGGGTTGAATATCTGGGCGCAGAATTAGGCTATGCATTCTTCAGTGAGACTTAACAGATCACAGAGCTAGGTTTAAATATAATCGGATTAGGAAGAGAATTAGGATAGAAAATTGATTTAAAATTAACCACCTGGAAAATAGAAATTGTCTGATGATTAAATATAATCAGGGAAGAGTGATTCATAGCCTGATGATTAAGATTTTGCAGCTTAGTAATTATAAAAACTATAGCGTTAAATCTAAGGCAAAAGCTTATCACCATAGCCATAACCTCCGTTGACACATAAATAACACAAAAGATAATTTTCTCCAGAGAAATTATAGCAACGCTCAAGATCACGAGGTTAATTTGACTGGAGCAATAATTTGAGGGAATCTTACAATTCTAAATCCCGAATGAATTCCTTCAAAATAGTAAGATATACATTAACAATAGAAAAGAAACTAAAGATTACCTCCAATAAACTTGCAGACAAATCCCGTTCAATTCCTTCATAACAACCTGTCCCATAAAAAACGGCTGACAATCGCTTAAGCGTACTCCTCCCATTTTTAATATCATAGTTTAAAAAATATGACGACATCCGATATAAACCCATCAATATCAATGCCAACCCAAAGAAAACAACGACTATCAATAAGCCAGATGGTGATCAATTAGAAATAATGTATGATAACTGGAGAATAAAGTTAACTTTTAATTTAGAAAAAAATTACTAGGCAGGAAATTGTGGAGCGGCTGTTGAAAAAAAAGAAATGATCGGTTTAATAAATATATATATTATGTGCAGAATTTGTGTGATTTTTTTGATGGAATTTTAGGGATTAAGGGTTTATCATTAACTAGTCTATAATTTATGTATGTGTGTATGTATTATATAGGGTTGAGTATATATTATAAATTTATTACAAATACTGAATATATGGGAAACACAGCTGCAGGCTAGAACGACCTAAAAATATAAATACTAACAGGTTAAGCTCAATCACTGTAATTATTCGATTTCCACTCATCACTCAAAAAATATTCAGTATCAGATCTCAAATTCCCATCGATTATCGGACTGGAAGATGGTGAAATTGTATATAAAGAAGTATAGAGTTAAAATAGTAATCCGGAATTTCAAGCTATTTATCGAATAGAGCTGAACAATTTTAGGGATATTATCATCCGGGAGCTGTTCTAAAGGCCGCAAGATAATTAGTAAAGCTTGATATGGAAGGTACTGGGTTAAGGCGAGATGATGCAGTTGCAGCAAGGAGACGCGCTCAAAATCGGCAAAACGAAAGTCGTGTTCAAAGAGATTGTGAATGTAAAGCCAGGAAACGCGCAACTAAACAGAAACACTGTCAGCATGCTATCAGACCGATCCTAGACTTAACGCATGGATGTTACACATGTAGTATAACCTGCTGAGGCTAAAACAGGGGAAGGACAGTGCCGACTTTGCTTCGATAATATTTAGACTATCTCGAATCCCTTGGTTTCGCTGTGTAAATGTTCAGGTTCGGTCAAGTACATCCATTACGAATGTTTGAAAGACTGGATTTCGAATAATATCAAGAAATAGAAATCACCCAATTGTCTCAGTTATTCCTATCTAGAGCCCACGTGCTGCTAATTGTGCAAGTAATAAATTTCTAAATAATTCATGCTCGATGGTCAAAAATATTCTTTATACTAATTCTAAAAAATCTAACCCCCTTACGCGATATTCTAGAACCGTTTTTACGACTAATAAGCAAATAAATTCAGAGTCGCCGTGTATAATATCTCGGTGCCTTAAAACACAGAAGTGAGTATCGGTAGGAATCACAGCTCGCATGTCATACTTCGCGATATAAGTGTCAGTCGAAATCACTGCAATCTAATCTATAAACATGGGTCACTGTTTATTCAGGATAAAAAATCTAAATTTGGCACTCTAGTCTGTCCGAAGAAAGGGTTCGAGTTTGATTCAGTCAATGGGCTTCAATTACAGTTTCAATCTAAAGTTATACAAATTTTGCAGCAAAAAGCATTTAATAGCTGTTGCTGTGCCGAAAATCATTCGTATTTTGTGGAAATTAATAAAGGAGTCAATGATAAAACTTTTTGAAATTTTTATGGAGTTAAAGGAAATAAAATCTAGGACTATCTTTAATGAAATCAAATAAGTTATTGATATTTTGTAATTTACTATATTTTTATAACAAATTACATTGATTATTGATAATCAAAAATTATTTAACTGTCAATATAGTATATTCGATGTTAGTATTCATTAAAATTACAAGCAAACTCAAAATCATTTGGCATCGGATTGTTCTGATATGTCGTTATCGCTTTATTATGGAGCTCCACTCTTTCTTAGTCAAATTTCTGGGTCTAAATATATTTGAGGAGCTCGTTTTACTACCAATCGATGATTTTTGATATTGGCTCATTGTATCGAGCGCTTTCAGGTTCGCTTTCACTTTTTCCAGAAGACAACAATTTCTGGAGCTTCTCTCTATTGTTTCTTTTAATCTCCATCTCCATCTACTCTTCGCACTTTGTTAGATAGGCTTCGATTACTTAAGGGCACTATTATTCAGTCTTACCTTAAATCAATTCCATTAACCTAAAGGTTAAGTTAATGGTCGTCTTTTTGCACTGATGATATTCCATTACGCTTGACATGTTGAGATCAAAAAGTTTGACTAAGTGTTTGATGATGATAGAATGTACTTTATCCTCAATAGAGTCAGTTTCAATAGCTGTAACAAGAGAATTGCTGATCCATGATAATTCTCGGGCGTTCACATCTATTTGTTAGTCTAAACCACGTATCAAACCATATTCTTCTACATCCTAATATCTAGGAGATACTAATTGAGGCTATTTCTAACTTTTTGTCAGCAGGTGAATGGTGAAAGCTGCAACTAATCTCGAATGTAACTTTAGCCTTTTAATAAATGATAATCTTTATTTGTCTTTGATAGTCAGATCCGGTAGTATAATATAAGTATTTTATTGTTGTAATTGTTAATGATTAGATTCAATAGTGCTTATATTAGTATTACTTAATGTTTCTGCATCCATTTTTTATTTATTTATTTAATGACAAAAATTAACTCACATGATGTCGAAATTGATTGCACCTCTTTTTGTACAAAACAATGCAGATAATGAAAACCAAGGAGTGACTAGAAAAAAGTATTTTTATAAATGTTTACTTAAATTCATCAAAAATTTATAATTAGGAAATTTTGTTGCGTATATTAAGAAATTTCAAGCTATTTACCGAATAGAGCTGAACAATTTTAGGGATATTATCATCCGGGAGTTGTTCTAAAGGCCGCAAGATAATTAGTAGAGTCTGATATGGAAGGTACTGGGTTAAGGCGAAATGATGCAGTTGCAGCAAGGAGACGCACTCAAAATCGGCAAAACGAAAGTCGTGTTCAAATAAATTGTGAATGTGAAGACAGGAAACGCGCAACTAAACAGAAACACTGTCAGCATGCTATCGGACCGATCCTAGACTTAACGCATGGATGTTACACATGTAGTATAACCAGCTGAAGCTAAAACAGGGGGAGGGGATTTGTTTAATTAATGCTGTATTAAAACTGCTTTATATAATTATAAATTTTAAACACAAACTTAAATCAATTTTCAACGATTTTTCTTTTCCGACTTCTCCCTACTTTATCTTTTGCCTTTCTTTTGATGAGCTCTTCTATCAATATAAAAGTCATTGCTCACCTTAACAAATTTTGGTGATTCATTTTGCCGGAAAGTGAACTAACCTTAACTCTGCTCTAGAATTAGGCTTGGCTTCATTATTGGTTACTCACTGACTTATTCGCGCTATTCTTCTTTTCCAAACGATAATAACTAGATGAGCTGCTTCAGTTTTTTTTCTTCTTAAACTTCTCTCAAGGACTGTTTCAAGTATTCTTCAATGATCTGCAGGCATTAAGATTGATTCTTTCCCTTGATCAGCTTCTTTAGTTGATAAGTGAGCTCCAATCTGATCTCCTTCGCTTCGTTAAAATTCATGACTCGCCATACGTCCAATGTGAATAATTATGCGAAGTATTGAGCAATAGCTTTGTGCACTTTATCTTCAATGTTAGGGCTTCTTATAGTTGGAGTCAATGAGTCATGAACAAATGACAATTAGTAAGTAATGACTTCAATGTGTTCTTTCCAATTAGGATCGATGCCGTACCTTCTTAAAGCTTAAATGGCGGACACTTGATCATCGAGGAATACTTCAGGGATCATAGTAAGTAAGGAATTTGTCAGTGAAACTCTTAATTGGCCTTGAAGCTTGAACTTACTTTTATAGAATTGTCGTTATTCGGATTTCGTTGACGGATCTGGTTGGATCATGCTTAATTCCGTTTAATTTATTTACTAATAATTAGAATCTTCTTTTGTCGATATATCTTCATTCGAAAATTGCTCAATCATTTTAATCTAAGTTTATATTAAATAACAATCTATTAGGTAAAATAAGCTGATTAGACCGCTTTTTAGTGTGGAAATTGATGTTGCTTCATTATGTAATGTAATATTTAGACATAAACATTAAAATTAAATATAATCAGAACAAAAATCTATGACCAGTAAAATCGGCTGACGACTTGCGTATTATTTTAAATTAATCAATTTTTAACAATGGTAGGCTTTTCAGCTTATTTTACGTCTAAATAGGTGATGAATTTACGATCACATGTTTATTACTATAATCTTTATTCAATTGAGCTCAATGTTGATGTCAACTATGCTCAAGTTACTATATTTTAGCGTAATTATGTTGCTGAAAGTCAAAGAATTGTCAATATACTCATATTTCATAATTTTTATTGAAAAGATGCATAATTTACATACATAATAAACACAATACAACAAAATGCAAATAAATTAAAGAAATCATTTCTAACCCATCATACCAATGGTACTATCATAAAGTTCCCGATGTTTAATTTTCATATGTTGATTAAGCGATCCTTATGATCCATAAGATTTCTGACATTTTTATACTTTACAAACATAATGCCTAGCTATTTAATTAGCAGTACGACGTACTCTTTTTCTTCTCTAGGAATTGCTGGTATCATTCTGTAGATGCTGGCTTATACTTTTATTTATTTTACATGGTTTTTTATCAGCTAAGTTTCTTAGATGTTCTATTTATTTTATCGCTTATTCAACCTATCATATAGGGGCTGTTTACCTAGGACTATACTTTCAGGGTTTCGATGTATAGCTTGCAGTACTATAAGTAGAATGCTTGATCTGCTGATAATTCCGGGTGCTTCTCCAGGACTTATTAGAATTTTTATTGAAGGAAATCGTTCTTATAGGATATTGATTACTCGTCCTATTCCTCGAACTCCTAACTCTATTATACTTTGGGATTCATTGTTAATTTATAGTTATTGATTCTTTTTATTATTAAAAATTGGCTTTATAAAATATATAAAATGATGATCAAAATGATAAAATATATCCACTTACTGGTCAACAATAAAATCATAAAATATAGAAACCCATTAAATTATCATTAATCACGTCTAAAATAACTCTACTATCAATATTATACACTTTAATAATAATTTATTTCATAAATTAAATCAATCATCTTCATATATTTCTCATATGAAATACAATTTATTCTCCAATTCCTAACAAATCCTCTTATTTTCCAGAACTTCCGTATTAAATTTCACACATTTTTTAGCATACTGTAATATTCCAGGTACTTTTATCGAACCTGTCCAATTCACATAATTAAAACATTGACTATAGATTAATTATTGAAGAATTCCTTATTACATTTTGGAATCTGTGTGAATTATTTTGTAATGATTTGGGACTGTGGAGCCACGGGTTGCGAACTGGGAAATCATAAAGAAATCGTAATTATTTGACACGATGTTCTAGGATACTATTGTGCCTGCCGGAACATTTTTTACACCGTTGCCTTGGGCCTGGAAAAATCGCTAGTTTGTTTTTGTGTTCACCATTACTGCAGTGATTATCGGCTTGTTCTATTTGTAGATTTAGTCGAATTTTTGTAATAATGGAGCGATCATGTATTGCTGGTGGATGATTATTTGATCATTTGAACAACTATTTGAAAACATTATTATTTATTTTGGGGGTTATTTGTTTCTTTTTACATAGGCATCGACTAATTTCAAAGTCAAAGTGACCATACAGTTCATCTTATCATTGATATCATTAAATTATTATATTTTCGAGCTTACCGAGCTAAAAGTAGAACTCAATGTAGCAACCCCACTCATAACATTTTTCCCATTAAATTTCCCAGTATCAAAACCAACAAGCATAACTTTCTCCAATTTTTGTGCAGATTATGGTACCCATAAAGTATTACCTCTTTTAGCAATCATTTGTAATAATATTTTAGTAGCTACACTTCTGAATCCATTTTTACGAAGAGTTGCTTCAGTTACTATCTGACTTACTATTTGATTTTTTAATAAACATTTTTATTTTAGAGCTTTGTACTGACTTTTTAGTTGAACTGGGATTATTAATAAGCAACAATTGCATTAATATTTATCGATGGCTTTGGATAATGCATCATCGATTATGTTGATAGCTCTTCTAGAATCGAAATCACCTACTGATATTTTCTAGACTTTAAACTAAACTCCTAATCTTTATGAAGTTTGTTGACAGACATCAAGTAATTCTCGGATATCAGAGCTTTTAAAATATATAACTCCAACTTTTAAGCTATGCTTGCTGTTAAATATAGGCTGAGCGAATAAATTGAAGAAAGATTATTTACCCGATTATATTTTTTGGTCTCGACCTAGACTTATACGTGGAGGGGGAATTATTTTAGCTTTGAATCTTTACATTTCTGAATTTATTTTAATACCCATTTATTTCAAAGAATTAACTTAACTAGTATTCTTAATTTACTCCATAAGTTTACTAATCTCCATTTTTCTATTATCTGCAGATTTAATGGTCACCTCCGATATTTTCTTTCTCTTATATTAATCAAAATCATCAGGAATGCCAGTCATCAGACAGATCTCAGGTATAAGATAAACTTTATCTTCCTAAAAATAATAAAAATATTTTATACTTTATTTCGATTACCTTCAACAACTAGTAAAGGTTGTTTTGAATTTTGTATCTGTAATTTATATTTTGTTGAGTAATATTCACGAATTGAACATTATTTGTCAGATAATTTTACGGAATCTATATCCTAAAATGCGATGTCTAGGATTTTTAGGTATCTCGGACGACCGTAATTTGTCATCACGATTTTATTTATCAGTTCTTGTTTTAGAACTTAGCGTTTTTATTATTTGCTTTTATCGGCGTTGTTTCGATAAAATTCATCAATATATTGTAATACAGATTGGTTTCTAACTATCTTTTTAGCTGTATCAACTCTTAAGAATATTCCTCGTTCAAGTTGCATAAAATTAGCTTTATATCCTGAAAACATGAACAAATTTTAAATTTTCTATTTATTCTGAGTATTAAAATATTTTCCAGATCTCCCTAGCTATATATATTTCAATTTCGTCATTAAATTTCTTAACCCATTATTCAAAAACTGCACCAAAATCTGTGAGTTATCTTTAACATTCAAAACTTTAACTTATTTTATCGACAGTTGATGCGTAGCTGTAGATACTGTAAATTATTTTTAAGTAGGAGACTGCGTTGAATATATATTAAATCCACTAAAAATAGGGTCGTCTACATATTGAAAATATATGTACTTATGTGCGATTTTATTTATGAGATTTTTTATTGAATTAACTGGGATCGAGTTGCTCGATCGTCAAGAGCTATTGCTGGGGTTATTTTTAGACGGAATATATGGATTTAGTTTATCGGCTGCACTTATACGTGATAGAAATTTGTTATTATTTATACTTTTTGGAATCTTGTGCTTGAATATGGTCCACGCATTCTTTTTGGAAGGTGGCACACTTGTACTTTTTCTTATGCGTCCATTGAGATCTATGAATATAATAAAAACGGAGTCGATCTTACTTACTTATTTTAGCAAAGCGAATAAATATAATAAAAAGCAAAATATAATTTAAGATTACAAATCTGCCTAAAACTTTTAAATACGAATCAGATTTCGCCTTAGACATGTTCCACAAACACCCTTAATTTCAAAAAGTTGCCTATCAGAACAGACAACAAAAATGCAAGCACAACTAAAAAATAAATAAAATTTTATACGTAAAGCTATTTGCGCTCCGCCTTTGCTTGATTTCTATGTTGATTTTGGTTGATTTTTGAATATTGTTTCTCTTTATTACAATAATTTTTATTATCTTTATTTCAGTTGTTAGAATTATTTTGATAACTAGCCTTAACTTCTAGTTTAAGAAGCTTGGAGAGTAAATAACTTTTTCACATTTGCATTTTTGGTCTCTGATTTCGCTATGGCACTTTTTAATTTCACAGGTGAAAATGGCTCATCTCCTACTGTGGTAAACATATTCAAGTCTGCATCAGACACAATAGGAAATGTAAAATTTGCAATATTTTTTTATTTATTAGGGTCAGCTTTAGTCTAATCCCATATTGCTTTATGCCCTGCTTTTTATTTCGGAGCATTGGCTGGCAAAACAGTTAAAAACTGAAGTTGGAATTTATCTTTAGCCTTAGCCTCCTGCATTTATTACTCCGTCTAAGCTTATAATCACAAATCATACTAACGGTTTCACTAACTTAAACTATATAGTTTTCTTCTCATCAGGCTGAATGGTCCCCAATGGAGGCTTCACTTAGTATGTGTTAAGTTTAGTGGTCTTTATTTTAAATATTAAGCAATGACTTGGGCTTTTGTTTGTTATCGTTAATATGAATGATTTATTTTTTGTGAATGTTATCGCGTGGTGTGAGAATTGGATTATTTCTGGGGCCATTTTTTTGTTTTTTTAAATTAGGGTTTGATTAATAATATTGATAATAATAATAATTGAATCATATTGATACACGACATAACCTTAACTATCCCATCAACAATAATAAAAACACTAAAAAACATGAATCAAAATCAGCTAATTTCAAAACTTTCAAACCCAAACTTCCAATCAAAAAATCTCTGCGACTGGGACAACAGCGATTAATCATAAAAACTAACATTATCAATAAATGAGATAAAATTATCATTAGAAAATGAGATAAGTCAATCAATCCAATCTCATTTAATAGGGAAATAAAAAACAATGAATATGTTGAAATAAGTTGTGCCTTTTTTGGAAAAATAAAAAATACGGGCGAAATAACCGGACTCTTAGATGGCGAATATTGTATAAATGGTTGAAATTAAGGGAAAAATTTAGTACTGTTTGGGCAGGCTTGGGGTCATGATGAATAGTACGGATAATTGAGGGAAATTATGGAAATATAATAAGATATGGGTTTATGATGTGATATGATATATTTTATTGGTTTATTTTTGATTTTCTAATCGAAATTTATTATGTTTATCATCGACAAAACTACCAAAAAAACAGATAGATCTCCAAACCCCAATCTCTTCAACTCCTTACCTTTAAACATAAAATCCCTATAACAGACAATCATCTCCTCAATATAATCTCATAACCCAGATAAACTTCTCTAATTCTTCTAGTACTACAACATTAAATGTCTACAATAAATATGGAAGTCAACAGATGATCATACAAAAATATAGATGCTTAAAAATATTGGTATTCGGGTCTGTTAACCTAATTAAATTATTTGTTCATTTAAATACAAAAAAGTTATCAAGGAAATTTTGATTAATTTGGAAGGCAGTTTTTAGTATAAATTTGGGGTTAAAACAGGGAAGAGTGTTAAGGTTGGGTATTATTGTCGACCTGGATAGATTGTCTCTCAGCCTATTAATAATAAAATATATGCGGAAAACTAATTTAAGCCATTTTCTTTAATTGCGACGACAAAATGCATATTTCTTCGAATTTAATATAACTCAATTTTGAGAGAAACTATTGATAAAAACATGGAAATTAATCGATTAAATCTCTTGAACAACCTATCAAATTATAGCCAAGCTCAAAATAATCTTACTTCTTCATCAATCGGTCACCTTTTGATGCCATACTTTTCTAGCTGCCATTTTAAGAAAAATTAGTCCATTTTTACAGATAAGTGCAAAATTGATTATGTTTGTTATATCGCATAAGGTGAAATTTAGATTTTTAACCAAGTCAGAGAAGATAAATGTTTGAGTGTAGTCACCATATCTGCAAATCAATTCTATAATTATACGTCTACTTTATCAAATGGAAAGTAAAATTAGTCATTACATGTAAAATGTGCATCTTTGTCATGTTTTATTTATTTTATCCCGACTTTTATTATCAATTAGCTAAGTTCTGCTGAATTTAGAGAGTCAATGAGTCGGAGTTCAAGCCTATCGCAATCTTTGCATACTAAAATATTGAAAAAGAATAGAAAAATAGAAATTGATCCTTTATTATTTTTGAAAACAAGAAAAGGAAAAATCAGAAACAAAAAGAAAAAGTCGTTTGCTGTCAGCACTGAAGAAGAACAACCTTGGGATTTGATTAATCATGTCGCTGGACAAATGAAACGAAAATTCAATATATCTTCAGCTTCAGAAATGCGTCGAAATTCAGCGCCACATTCAAAATCTGCACATGTAACACGCCGATAATTTGCAGAAGATTACCTCTAAAAAATAAAACTAAAGAAAGCTGAGTTCGATGATAAATAATTCTAATAAACTTAACAAATGAGCACAAATTATTCAAATGCTTTTCGATCAACATTAAAAATTCCTCTTAAAACAACTTCTTCAATATTTTCTAATTTTCGTCGTACAGTTGGCAAGCATCCGATAATATAAAGTAAAAACAATTTAGTGAAGAAAACTAAATATAAATTAATCCGTTATGCTAAGGGACATAATTTATATGAATTAAATGATTATTTTTGATATATTTTTTGTGCAATTTATATTATACTTACACTATTTATATTTCAATTCTGATATTTTGCTTATATTTATAATATTTCGTAACATAAAATATGTTCGGGTTCATAAATAAATTCCTAACCTGGATAAAATCAAAATTTTTCAATCGTGAGCTATAAATCGCAATAGTTGGTCTTCAAAACGCAGGAAAAACAACATTAGTAAAAGCAATAACTGATGGTACATTTTAATAAGATTCCATACCGACAATAGGATTCAATCGTCATGAAATTAAAAAAGGTATACAATATTGTTGATTTTATTGTAGGTAAAGTATCAATGAAATTATGGGATCTTGGTGGTCAGACTAGGTTTCGGGAATCTTGGGAAAAATTTTGTAGGGATTCTGATGTCATTATATTTGTAGTCGATTCCTACGATCAAAGTACATATTGTCACTAATAATATAGCAAATGTTGACTTAGCACGAGCACAACTTTATGAATTACTACAAAATAAAAGTTTATCAGGAATACCATTATTAGTTTTAGGCAACAAAAATGATTTATAAGGATCATTGAAATAACCATAACTGATATAAAGAATGCAATTATAAAATTTGAAGGAAAATAGAACAGTGGCATGTTTTAGTGTCTCTGCGAAAAGTCAAAATAGACTTGATGTTATGCTGAAATGGTTGTCATAATTAGAGAAAAAGAAATGATTAAAAATGATATTTAACATACTATAAATTAACATTTTGTATTAAGAACACAAAAATAAAGGCAATATAATTATCATTTATCAATATATCTAATATTTCTTTTATGCCGATATTGACTCATATCCATATCTTCCGCTTTCTTAGTATTTTCCTAAATAATATTCTGTTTGATCAATTTCCTCAATTCTCTAATCCTAATCTAATTGAGTTTTAATTATTTTTATTTTTATTTCAAAGTCAATACTTTTCTTTATTATTCTTGTCTCTTAAATTGAAGTTATATTTAAATAGTGCGGATTTTATCTTGCCATACTTTTTCACCTTATTTTTTCTATATTTACAATTTATGGATTTATTGTTATAATTATGTTATTAACTCGTTTGAAATTGTGTCTTTTGAGGCTGGGGCGGAGATTGAAGTGTTTTTGTTGGGTTTGGTTTTTTATTTTATGCCTTTTTCGTTTGTGGCTAGTTTTGATTATAATTCACGAATTTTTTGAGTTTTCATTACGTATCTTTGATGGGAATTTAACTATTATT
>APMI01030767.1_pt1 | contig 14134 bp, 12 predicted proteins | sample 667938 | NCBI WGS metagenome assembly APMI01 (sample SAMN01084076, study PRJNA167559) | wastewater metagenome | biome: Wastewater | place: Denmark: Ejby Moelle, Odense | collected 2011-11-28 | reverse complement strand
GTGGCAGACAGCGAATGAAATTATTTAATATCCCTTGCTGGGCTACTTTAAGCTGGAGTTTGCTATTTTTTCTATATTTTGATATCGTTTCGATTAATTTTATCGAATATGGGCTCATCCTCCTGCCAGCTCCAGGGGCACAACTCTGACTCGTAGTAGACAGACTGTGATCTCTGCATATATTATACTTGCAATAAAATATGCACGACTGATTATACATAGACTGCAAAGGAAAGTAATAATATAGCATCAATTTAGTCCATCCCGATTTGACATTTTTATATTGTGGCTAGATGAAGCTTCATATTGTGCAGCTGCTGATTGTTTAGCTTGATTTTTAATCCACTCCCAAATTTTAGTATATTTGTCCTTAGGAGTCAGTGTCATATTTGTTAAGCCAATCTTCGAGCTCAAGTCGTCTATTTGTTTGGCTGTGTACTCTTGTCTACAGAGGGGGCATGTAGGCTGACGGGACATCCACTCTGTAAGACATTTAGCATGGAATATGTGATAGCAAAAAGTTGCCTTCACTTATGTTGTGTCTTCAAAATTCTACAAACAGATAACACAAGCTTCTTTTTCAACTATTCTGCCATCAGGAGTTGCTGTTTACTCTGAGGTTTGTATTTGAAGGAGTTACTTATATGCAATAGTAGGAAAGTGTTCGTCTACATCAAAATAGTAGTTGAATATTTTGTTACCCGTACTATTAGAATGATTCATATTAGGATTGGTGCCTAAAGCCGCCATCAGTAAGCTGTCACTTCTTCTTCTTTTACTATAGACCAAATAGATGATGAAAGTTACTACGAATAGAATTGTGACTGATGTGCTCACCGATATTATGATCACAATTAACTGCTCGAAAACTGCATCCTGTAATGAAACTGAGATTTAATAAGTCTATGCATTGGCCCAGGACGGCTTGTATAGAGTAATAGCCAGTCTTTCTCCTCTTTTCAAAGATACTCCTGAAATTGAAGAAGGATTAATCTGATTGAAAATTGAAGCCACTTATAATCTTGAAGAAGCTGATTGGATATTAAGCAAAACCACAAAATTAGATTGTAAATTTTGGGAATTGAAGACAAATTTACTACTGATACTACCTTTAATGTTTACTTGAACAACTATTTATGATTTGTCCCCGAAGCTGGAATCTACAGGCTCAAAGTAGTAATAGTGTGCAGTTGATGTCATGATGAACTTTCGGAATGCAGAGTCTAGTGCAACAATTTTAGAAAAATACGTATCACATAAAGCCATACCATAAAAATTATTGCATTGACAACTGGAAGACGATATATCAAGATCACCATAGTAGCAGTCATTTTGAGCAACAGGCAGATTTGTTACAATATTTACACTTCCAACTGAAGTAGTTGTTTTGTACACCGATATTTTATAAGTGATGTTCATATCGCAAGTGTATATCTATGTATCGCTTGTTCCGGCATAGTTTTGTATAGGCCTGTCCAAATTAAGAGGGTAGCTCAATTTTTGAAGACTTGCACGATGCACTGCAATTACAAACTGAGATTGATTGGCTGATGTAGTATAGTACAGCATCTGTGTGCTTTTGCCAAGTGTGATAGAGTCCATGTCGATGTTAGAATTTGCAGACAGAGAGTATTTGTCGAATTTGACGACTGCTGTTGCATCACTGTATACTGCAAGTACCGCAGGTAGTGTGTTTATAGATCCAATATCAATGCGAATCAAATAGCTGGTTGCAAATGTTGGGACTGGGATCATATGCAGATTAAACTAATTCGAGCATACAAGAGTGTCACTGAATACTGTTTGTAATAATTGATGAGTCTATGCGATTGTGGTGGTTAATATTAAGAGCACGAAAATGTTCCTATGCATTTGTCTATCCTATTATAAGCTTCTTTTATACTTCTTGCTAATTAAGTATTTATTTAAATTGAATTAACCGAAGTAATATAATATAATACAATTCAAACCTATACATATGGATAGACAGTCTTCCCATCAATTTCCAGTTGGAGCTCAGTTTCGTTTAAAATGGTCAGTTCGGCTCCCTCTTCTCCTTGAAACATTATGCAGGGTTTTAGTCTCATAATATACTTTGGTTCGAGCCCCAATGGCATTGATAATCTTTTCCAGAAGGGGAGCTTACCTGTTTTCTTTTAAAAAATCAAATCCCCATTTTGAATGTTGAGGTCGATGGTGACAATATCACCTCCTCTGAAGCTAAACTAAGTCAAACAACAAATACTGCTAGTGAAGTATCGTGATACTATGGGAGTTTGCTATGATATGATCTCCCTTTTGATGAAATTAAATAAGCACCTTTGCTGGGCTTTGAAAAATCTAAATACCCAAAGCTTTCAGCTCGTTCAGGGTTGCACATGCCGATGAAAACACTGCTCATATCAAAGAAATGAGCATGGGTTTCCATTTTCGTTATTTTGAAACCTACAACATGCAGATCTTCTCTGAACCCTTTGTCGAGGAGGGCTACTGGTGATTTAGGAACTAATTTAATAAACAAATACTTTCGCGGGAATATACTGCAGTTAATCTATTATTTGCTAATTTAATACTGGGGCTCTTCTCAGTCATGGAGAAGCAAAACTTGCGATTGGGAGGCATTTTCCTATAAATTGAAAGATACTCTGACTATAATTTAGCTATTTCCATTTATTACAGTAGGTCCCAATCCTTATTGCTTAACGTTTCTTACATTTTTTATAAGTTATCGTTAATGTTAACTTCAGATGCTTGAATTATACTCTCGAAAGTTTGCTGAAGTCGATTGGTGTCGAAAATATATTTTTAATGCCTCAATATTTTTTCAATTTCTGCAATGTTTTTCTGGTTAATTCTCTTACCTGAGATCTGATACCCTCCTTTTATGGGAAATTTAGTTTTAAGCTTCTCAAGTCCTATCATGATAGGGCCTAAAGTTTCTTTAATTTTTTTATGGATTCGCTGTTAATATTAAACAAGCTGTGCCTAAATACGTTCTACGAATAATTATACAGCTTTTCCACTTTTGCTTTGTCCAGTTTCGAACAGCATCTTCACGTCATCAGTGAGGTAACTAGAAAGTGTGACCCAGTTGTGACCCTGGTGATCGATGATGCACTACTCGCATAATAATGATTAGTGTGGACAAGTTTTACAGATAAATTTGATTGATTTTCCATGTTTTACACAGGGCTCAGGCTCGGCATTTATCACGTCCAGCGCGTTGCTCATTGGGTCATGATGGCAGCAGATCATCGATGAAAAGCTACTTATTGGTCTTAAAATATTGTACCCAGTTATAAAATAGTTAGTATGGCATAATTTATCCAAATTTTATTACAGTAAGCCAATCAGGTAACAGTATTATGATTACAACAACTTTTTATGATTACAACGTCTTGAGATATGCTATTATCGCTGAATATATGTAGATTGGTATCGTGGTAATATATTAGTTTAAGATATTTTGCTTTAAGTAATACTGTTTGCTAGTAGAATAATAGTTATTATAATCTGTGCAGTCATACATCGCACAACCAATGAATAATTTTCGCAAGATCAGGCAGCTCAACGAGGAGAAGGCTGAGAAAGTACTTGCGATGACCCAGTTAGCTGCTAAAAAATCAAAAAGCTCATTTGAATCTTCCTTTATTTCAGGCACATCAAAAGATGGCGATCAGAAAATTGAAGAGTCCGAAAATAAAATTTACTTCATTAAGAACCTAGATAATAACAAGATAGAAATGATAGACGAAGAGGATAAGGTAGATAGGATCCTCGGACAACTCGATGTACTTCCTTAAATTGAGAAAGCACTGTAAAAAATATGGGCAACTTATTCAAGTGAGCATGAAAAAGAAGAGTAGACTTTCTTGGAAGCCTGCTATCAGGGTAATGTGGGAATCGTGCAAAAGGTAGTAGCCAGTAAAAGCAAGCACCCGATCGATCCCAAAAATTCATTAACGGATGAGGGCAAGAACGGTATTCATCTAGCAACTGTGAGTGGCAGCTATCGCAACGTTGAGATTATATCAGTGCTGGTAAAAGTAGGAGTCGATATAAACGGTCGCACACATAATGAGAAGCGTACTCCCTTAATGTTAGGCAGTATACTAGGCAACGATATCGCAGTGAAGGCGCTGATTGATTTAGGAGCCTAGCCTGATCTGCAAGACTACTAAGGAAACACTGCTTTGCATTTGGCTTGCGGGTATAACCAAGAAAAGATTGTGTAGATTTTACTGAACAAATGTTCAACGTAGATACCAAACAATAAGGGGCAGAAGCCTATCGAATGTATATCGTGTACTGAAAGCATATCCAAGTCAAGTGAGGTAGTTGGAGGATATAGTAAGAGAACTGCAGTAATTAACCCGTCAGATGTTTCCACTAGCAGCAGTCAGCAAAAAGATGAAATAGATAATTTACTAGACAAAATCCGTAGCAGCTACATGAAGGTCGAAAGTAACAAGAAGGCTTAGGGCAGGGAGGAAAAAATTAACCAGGTCCCCATCAACGAAATCAAGTAGATCGGTTTGTCCTCATTCAAGAAATTGTCAATATTAGGCAAGGGAGCATTTGGAGAGGTTTACTTGGTTGAGAATCTCCAGGACGGACAGAGATACGCTATGAAAGTGCTTGACAAAGGCACCATAATGAGACAAAATATACTGCGGTATGCCATGACTGAGAAGAAGATACTTTCAACAATTAATCACCCTTTCGTTGTGAGACTTTACTACGCTTTACAAAGCACTGAAAAGTTGTATCTAGTTATGCAATATTGCCCTGGTGGTGACCTGCTCCGTATGATAAAGAAGAAAGGCAAACTATCTTAATAGTAGACCAAGAAATACGTGTCCGAAGTATTACTAGCAATAGAGTAATTACACAAAGCCTAGATAATATATCGAGACTTAAAACCAGGAAACGTGGTACTTGACCCGTAAGGTCACGCCTGCTTAACAGACTTTGGACTTTCCAAGTAAGCAGCTCTATCTAACTCTTTCTGTGGAAGTACTGCTTATTTGGCACCAGAAATGCTTTGGCGTCGAGGCCATACCAAAGTGTTGGACTGGTACTTGCTGGGTGTGTTCATTTATGAGTGCCTGACTGGGAGACCACCATTCTGGGACACCAACAAGGATCAGCTCTTGGCCAACATCAAGAGTGGTCGATACAAACAGTTAGGGAATTAGTACTCCAGATAAGTCAAGGACCTAATTGAGAATGTAATTATTTTATTTTATTCAGCTACTCAGATCAAACTCTTCCAAAAGACTAGGAGTCAAGGGAGCAAGTGAAATAAAAAGTCACCCATGGTTCAAGGATGTCAATTGGGCATCAGTGCTTAGAAAATAACAGGTCATGGAAAAAGTTTAAACTCTATAGGGCAAACCCATTAAGGATTAAAAGTTCACATAACCGGAGTTTGTGCATAATAAAGTAAGTGGTTGGGATTTTCGAGTATCAGCCGTCAGTCAATCCTAAAAAAGAGAAAGTCTGTGAGGCAATGTTGTTAATTTTTGTTATATTACTAGCCAAGTATCATGTACCATTCACAATTTTAACATGGAAATTTTTTTCATTGATGTTCTTGGCAACATAAAATATAAAAGTATTGACTAAATGTGAGACTGATGATGATCAGAACGTGAATTGAATGCTGTTAAAATAAAAATCAATTCAATTGTGATAAAACATTTACATTTTTCTGAAGTCAAGAAGATTTGACCTTTAAAATTTTTGTTTTTTAAATAGAAATGCTATAAAACAGTAATAGATGAGAATTTAGGTCAGCAATGTTGGTCTGACCCGCAATAAGTTTTATACAGTTGGAGACTATATTTTATGTGGAAGAAGAAAGTGACCAGTTTAAAAAGTATAATAATAAATATCAAACAGAGCCCTGCAGCGAATTCAAACCGAGAGGTTGAGCTTGAATTTCTTACTGGGCTGGCGTATCTTGAGGGTGCGTTGAGGGGGTGTCATGATACCCATATCGAAAGCATCAACATCTGGCGAGCAGCTTTCGGAGTTTGTGATTTGGGAGTCGAACGATCTGGGTTTGTAGTAGGGCGAACCATCCTCTTCGATGCTGTTATAGTCAGCACATGTTCTATACTTGGCCTGGCAGGTATTCCCCATTTCTGTAATTATTATATGCAAACGCCAGTTAAACATATGTCAATGTCAAGCCAACAACATAAGGATACGCATTACAAATGTGTACAATTGATTAATAATGCGATGCAAGTTCCTTAGTGAACCAAATAAGAGCAATAATAAAAATAGAAAATTCATGTTTTAAGAAGAGAAAATAATATATATGTTAACCAACACAGATTTTGTCAATTTACTAGTAGCAAGCTAAGATTAAAAATAAAGATTAAACAGTAATTGCCTGAAATCAATCTAATTTTTCGTAAGAATAAAATAATTTATATAATAAGTTATACAATTGTAGTAAAATAAATAAAATGTAGGTTATATTTATCAAGATCAAGCCTTGTAATGGAGATTAGCAAGGGTAGACTCTCCAGGGTCCATACTATCTTTGGGCAAGACAGAGCCTTTACGTGCTGAGTGCTTGAAGGCACGCACTCCCGAGCAGGTCGCACAGCATAGAGAAAACAGTATACCGAAGGCGGATATACCGAGGGTCAATCGTAAGAAATAGAAAGTGTTGAAAAATTTAGTGCATGTGGCATTAGCGAGTAGGTTCATGTCCTATCCCAAAAGCAAACAGTTGAGACCTGCGATCATACCTGATGAAGGGTCAACAACGGAGGAGACAACACTTTACAAAGTGTTTATAATGTTGGTGAATGATGTGCCCACATTGCTGATTTGATCATGGTAACCGGTTGTTGCAGTATTGTACTGGGTTTTCGTTGCTGCCATTCTCGTCCTAATTGGTGTATACTGTGTCTTTTTGACATTGTAATAGTTAGTCCATAAGTTGTTCATATCAGTAGCCCAGGTTCCACATGCACCAGCAGTACCATATCTTGCATTGATGTCAGTGCTCTGACTTGCACCGGAGACAAGTAATACTTTCATAGAGTCCATGCAGCCGAAACAAGAGGCCGATGTAGCACGACCACCTTGAATAGCGGCTGAAGTAGGACACTCGGTGGATGATGCATAGCTGCTAGTTGTTGAACAAGCAATGTCAGACTGGCGAGTACTTGGGACCCAACTGTCAGAACTGAATGAATTTACAGCACAGGCGTAATTGGCAGGATTAGCAATTTTGGCCATGAAATTCTTATCTCCGCTTCCGGATGTGGCAGTAAAATCGTACAAATCTGTGTAATAGTACTGATCTATAAAGCTATCGAGCGTATTTAACGAAGTCTGTACTCCAGTTTGCAGCAGAGATACGTCAAAGGCCCTAAGAGAATTAACAGCAGCAGTGAGACCATTTATAGCAGTTAAATTAACACCTTGAATCTGGTTGAGCAGGTCACCAGTGCCTCCTGGAAGACATACTGTGAGATATGAGCTAAGCTGGGCTGGCATAATGGGGCCTAAATTAGTTTGGAACCCAGATTGAGATGAAATTGAAGTGTTAAGGAAATCACATCCTAGATAGAGAACTGGAGTAATGACTGAAAATAATGTAGCAAGCAAGAAACTGAGGAAACCTAGAAGAACAAAGATAACGCACACGAAGTAGACCAGATAACGACAAGAAAATTTATCGCAGAAAGTCATCAAGATGGTGCCGATAATGCTAAGAACTCCCAATCCGATAAAGACTCCGAAGATAGCAGTGACGACAAGTGTGACAATTTTCATGATGGGGGAGACAGTGTCATCCATGCCCGAAATGGTGCTGTCGATTCCAGAGACTGTTGTCACCATGTCGCTCATTGAACTCACAATGCTGTCGATGGTACTGCCGATGGAGCCGATATTTCCAGTGAAATTTGTGGCCTGGTCCGAAATAGTCTGGAATCCTTGGTTGATCTTGTTGATTGCGAAGTAGGACACGTTCATAGCTCCACTTGGAGTAGAAGTAGAAGCTGATCCTAGAATTGATGGGAATGTTGAAGCGATTGTCCCAGCTGTTCCGTCAAACATGGGGTAGTTGTAAGATGCTAACGATCCGCCCACGGTGTTGTCTGGGATCTTGCTTAAATAATTGCTCAACAGATTGTTACCCTCCGTGTATGCAGGGTAAGTCACTCCAGTTGTATTAGTGATATCCAGTTTTTGTAATTAATTTTGTACACTGCCAATATTATTCTTGAGGTTGGTCAAACTGTTTTTAAGTCCATTCATGCCGATAAAGAATGTACCAGTGGTTGAAGTGTTACCGTTGATGACGTCATCAAAAGTGACAGCAACTGCGCAGCCTACGGAAGTATAACTAGACTGAATGTCAGAGGCTCGAGTGATTCCAATAACACTGGCCACAATCAAGAGAAGCAAAGCTAAGATAAGTGTGATAGATGGCCAGATAAGCTCACACTTTGTATACTGCTCACTTTCAGGCTTCTGGCAACACTTAGATGGGCAGCAGTTGGGGCAGCAACAGCAGCAGCAAAGGAAAGGCCATATGAACAGTGTTATGATTAGCCCCAAAACAAAGGGAGCGATGTATATTCCTAAATCGACTTGGATCGATGGTAGCTGGGTTACCATTCCTGACCCAATTCCATTGGGATCACTGATTGCGGCACTGAAGAAAGAATTTCTACATTATTTTTTATGTACCCTGTAACTTTGAAAGTTGACTTCATAGCATTTTTGTTAGTATCCGCGTCTGCGGCAGACTTACTATCTACGATCGTGGTTCGACTGCTGAAAGATGCGCACATTTTGCCCACTGTAGCAGTCCTTGTAGTCGATTGAAGGAGTCGGTTACTACTATCGTCGCCAAAAGATTGTGCTATCACCACAAGCAGAAATAGGGAAGCCAAGATTAGTACACTTTTCATTCTTCTTACAAATTAATATAAGTTGTATATTCATCAGACAGATTAATTGAAGGAAAATTACTATACACCCGATATTGAAGGATTACTTTGGCATTACAAATTCATGAAATTAACTTGATGACTACCAGACAAATACAAATATATATATTTTAACAAAAAATGTGTTGATAGACTCTGCAGTTATAAATCATATGTTATCAACAATAAAGTGGATTTTATAATTTGACCGCGTTATATTAGTTTTATAATAAGAACTTGACTTCTTGACTCATAGTATTGTCGATTAATGTTGCATCAAATATATTTGTCACCCTATATTGACTGTGCAATTTTAAGATGAATTGTTATTCAGTATATTAGTATATAGATCAAATTATGAATTCGACACCTTTTTGAGTCAAATTTTATATCTGCAAGAGATAAGCGCTGGAGTTTGAACTGTGTTAATAAATGATTACGTAACACTGATGATCTTTAGATTTATTGGTTTGCTGAACTATTCAAAGCAATGTTCAATACAGTTCAAAAATTCAGTGAAATTATGAACTGCAAAACTTACATTCAGCTACAATGTCCTGAGATTAGAGCATCGGGTTAGTGAACCGACTAGCTCAAATAATGTTTGCTCCTTCAACGAGCAGCTGTGTTATTTTTAATTTACTATTCAAAATTTAGGAAGAGTTGTTCAAGACAGGGAAGCTTATCAAAAATGTTGCCAACTGGTAAAATTCCAAACACTCGGGATATATTGCTAATATGCGAACTGTTTGCAAATGAAATTCTTAGTTAGGAGATACTTTTGGACCAATACAAATTTTTTATGCATTTATTGGCCATTTATTAATCGAGTTAACCACTAAATAGTAAATAAGTTACTCAGTAAACTCGAGATTGACTTTGGTAAGATTTGTTAATGAGACAATCGGAAAGTAAGCAGGTGGCAGACTTAGTTTCAAATTTTGTAGTTGTTTGAGATTATTTAGTTTCTTTTGCCAAATTTCGAGACTATACTGTTCAATTTCACAATCTTCAATGATGCACTCTAAACCTGTTAATTTTGAGAGATTGAGAATCGCTTACATGAAATTTATTATCTTCAAATTCAATGTCATGCGAGTCAATGTTATACTTAGTTCTTTTAAAGTTGAAGAACTTTTATCAACTATATGAGTGAGCACAGAGTATAAAATTTATCCTTACTCGATTTCATAACATTTTATTTTTAATTTTGTCACTGATTTGAGACGCATAAACAGTTTCAGATAACTTTGAGATCTACTCGCGAAGTTCTATCTGGTCATAAGAACCGAGCACTCACCAGCATTAATCTGCGTAAGTTCAGGAAAATGAAATATTGAATCAATAGTATCATCTAAATCAAACATGCAACCTCGAAAATCGACCTCTCTGACCAGTTCTGTGCTAAAAGATAAGCACAAATCTACTATTTATTTTCCTATTAATTTATTGTTGCTCAAGTCCACACAGACTGGCAATTGGTTCTACTTTATGAATTTTGCGTAGCGATGAGTGAATTTATCGATCGTTTATTTTTTAAGAGCTTTGAAAATAACTAATGCGTTACTATTTTTTTGCATGATAATTTTAGGTTCAGATACGATTTTACATTTATCAGCCGAGATTTCGATAGAACTAGCAACCTGAGATTCACAAAAGTCCTACACTGAAAAATCTTATTGAATCTCAAGTAGTTCTATAATTTTTGTCTTGTTTACATAAAGATTGTCGAGTTATTCCAGATTGGCACTACTCATTATTAAATATTTGTTTATGCGACTCATGAAGAGCTGCTTCTTGATCTCGATTTTCACCTTATCAGTCTACTCCGTGGGGCTGAAGATGAATCTGACTGTTTTGGGTGAGCTGGAAGCCTTCGAAATAAGTAAATTGAAAGAGTATTCTTGCTATTGCTCTAACATGCGGTCAATATATATCTAAATGCACTAAATTAGCCCATAACTGCCCTCAGTTTCAAGCAGTTTATTCGAAAATTGCTTCTCGTTGATTATCAAATTGCTTATGTGTAAGGTTAGCTTGTCAACCAACTTACCGATTTATTGTTTGCTGATCCTAGTGTTTGCAATGTTAAGCTCGATCAGCTGACGACAATTCCGCAGAATAGCCATAAAGTTTTATAAATTAGCCTCCATTCCTACAAATGATCCTTGCAGTATTTTAGGGGAAATTGGGTCGAACTCAGTACCTATATTTGTGCAGTTGTCCAATTTTATTGACTCAAGTTCGCTCATCAACAAAAGTTGACGCAAGGTTTTGAATTTGCAGTGTGAATTAGACAAGTCTATCTTCTTCAAAGTTCTTTTGCATTATCCTGATGCAAATTGTTGAACTTAATCAACTTTGTTATTGAATTTGAGAGATGAGGCCAGCGATGAAAATCCTGATATCGAATCCATCAATGATTTTTTATGAATTTCGACTATGCAAATTTTGAGTTCTATTAATTTTAAATGTCGAATACTGGCTAGCTATTCAATGTTTACTTTTTGGTCAAGTCGCAAAATCTTGAGAGACTGCTTCAACAAATTAGAAAGTGTAATACGAACACCGAAACACTAGAGCTGAACTAAATTTAATGATGACATATCAATTTAATTCACTTATGTACTACTTAATTTATTTAAGTACAAGTGCCTTAAGCTTTGTTTTTTGCCAATTTATTCAATTGATTCTTCTAATATATTAGTTTAATTATTGCTATTTACTGTCAAACTAAATGAATTTAAATTAGCACTGTTTGGTGATCTCAAAAGTGTTATTAGTCCCACTTCAGATAGACTTGGATTGTCAGTCAGATGAAACTCATTTATTTATTTAGTTTTTTATGAGTGAGATAAGAATATTAAGAAACTGTCACTAATTTTCATATCTATAAGACTTAATTTGCCATTTTTTATGTTAGATTTTTCAATTATCATGGATAGCTCTTCATCTTTGACTAAATATTCCTGATAAAACACCATACGAAGCACTTTCTCTTGATTCTTTCGATTAATAAATCGCAGTTTGAGAGTGTTCTAAAGAGCCAAATACTCAATTGAGTTAAGAGTCGGGTTGACACACTTCACATAAGCTATGAGAAAACTGATCAGTTAAACCTTTGAAACAGGAGGGTACACCAAGATAGTTTACTCTTATTAAGACTTGCTGGTATTAGGAAATGCGTGAACTACTAAATGTTAAAATTGCTGCAGTTTATACAAAGAATTCTCGTGAATGAACTTAGTCGAAAGTTATTCATAGAATATTTACCTTAGGCAATTTATGCACTTGCCATCTAAAAATTGGAACTCGCTATACTGTTTGCGCTTGATTAAAACTAATGGATTGCCTTCAAGTTGCTTTATTTTTACCTTCTTTGTTTTAGTGGGGCTACTGTCGCTGGCATTTCTGGACACAAGATCAAGCTCTTAGTTAGGGTACATATTTATGAATATTAACAGTTCTGTGTAGTCCCTAGCTTGGGTTAGTTTCTTGGGCTGGAACGTGAATATTTGACCCTTGATAAATATGACTTCACAAATACGATGTGAAGGATTGAATCGACGCTACAAACATCCAATTATAAAATTTAACAAGTTTTGCTGACGACAAACAGACTGTTACTAACTGAGTGGTCTTAATACTGTGAAATCAAGACTAATCTATTAACTATTGTTAAGGTAAATGAAATTTGCTGACAGCTATTTAGATTATAACGTGATGCTGTTTTACTCAATCAGCTACAGTGACATAATTAGCTTAGGAAAATTAGTAAGTTTTATTTAGAATGATTCCGTCATCACTGACGACTCAAGGCTCGAGCAGTTCTCCATAAGAGTAAGACATAGAGCTTAAATGTCCGATTTCTCGATTATTTTCTGCTCGAATATTAATGGAAAACACTTAAAATGTTTCGCCATGAATTGGTTTCTCTCGTGAATCCATGTCACCATGTCGATATGGACTGTTTATACAACCAAGCACATGCTGCCAAATGAGGTCACAGCATGGTAATAGTTGTGACGAAGGTGCGGAATTGTTATTACTTTTATGATAGGGATGCTCAGATTCTACTTGATTTCGGAAATAGAGACAGATAATTTTTGATGTTCTGCTTGCATTATAATCTGAGATATAACAATGATAACTATGCATTTTTATATCCAAATACCTAATTTATTATACAATAAAGCAGTCATGAGAATAAAACCACGACCTAGCTTAAACAAATATCAAATAATGGAGCATTACGCCGAGAAAACACAAAAAAAATAAAGGAACTGAGAGAAAAAAAGATTTTATTTAGCTGTAAGCATTATATAAAAGAACCTTCAAATACAACACAACTATTCATCAAATCCTAAAAAATCCTCGAAGTCGATTTGAGAAATAATCAAGAGTCAAATGGGGATAAAAGAACAAAAGTATCAGCTTTGCCAGTGATCGAAACCAAAATTAGAAGATATAGATACTTGAAAAAATCAAAAAAAAATGTTAGACGCTTGACGATTTTATATTAAAAGATTAATAAAGTAATCATATAATCAACAGAGTAAATCTCGAAGATTTTTCAACATTGCCACTTCAATAATAGCCCAGACATTTTTTAATAAGAAAAAAACAAAAAGATAAAAAACTATTGATTCATAGAAGGCTTCAAAAATCTATATAGGATAACAGTTTGTAATTAAATTTTAGGGATTACGCGTCCGAAAATATTTTCAATGCTGTCGACAAGCAAAAAATTCAAATTTCTTAAAGATAGCATAAAAGCTACCGCATTCGTATCAATCCTTCAAAATAAAATCCTGAAAATTAATAGTTCTTGAATAATAAAAGATTAACTCATAGAGTTTGGCAACCAAAATTTAATCACCTTAGTGAATCAAGCGAGAGTTAACATTTTATAAAGACACAAAGAATTAATCAGAGAGATTTTGAGATGACAGGTTGGAAAACTGAATAAAAATAATAAATTTATAGCGCAGTATTTATTTGAAATACTTTTAATTATTGGTTAAAATAAAATTTAATATCAAAATATTAAAGTATATCAATGATTGACTCCATTTTGTTCAACATATTTACTTAAAAGTGCTGAAATTGCTTTCAATCCATATCCTTTTGAATACTGAACCATTTCCTGGATGAATGCGTTTGTGAAT
>APMI01038212.1_pt1 | contig 14136 bp, 14 predicted proteins | sample 667938 | NCBI WGS metagenome assembly APMI01 (sample SAMN01084076, study PRJNA167559) | wastewater metagenome | biome: Wastewater | place: Denmark: Ejby Moelle, Odense | collected 2011-11-28 | reverse complement strand
AATAGAAAATAGAAAGTACTAAATAGATCAAAAAGAAATGAATAAATTTCAACTATATTTTTATAATTAGAGTCTTAAGATTTTATTTTAGTTTACAATTTTTATGATAATAAACAAATCTATTATAAATAAAATAATATGAAGTAGCGAGATCATTCAAGATCACGTTAAAAAAATCACAAAAAAAGTCAACAATAGCGAAGACCTAAATAACACCGTCGCCGAGAGCATCACAATGACTAGAACCGCGAAAGAAATGATAGAAATAATGATAGAGTAAGAGATAGACCTAGATTCAGACATAGGAGATAACGCTAAATCTAATTAAATAAAAGTACTGTATTGATTATAGTATCAGCTTCGTCCGCTCATCATCAGTATCAGCATTTATAGAAAATAAACCGCTCATAGATATGTCCGTTTTTAACCCGCATATACTACTGCATAAATGGCACGAACAGAATATAGAAGTTATAGGATCTGCCAAAATAACGTTAAATAATTCTATACTTATGGTAACTTAATATATAATATTGTGTAGGATGAACTCTACCTTAAAATAAATCACGCAGTTATTGAGAGCGCATTTGAGCTAAATTCGTACCAAACAGAGATTTCAGTTTAGGAGAGTCTGGGCATAGGAGTCAGAAAATCATTAAAATGGCAATGCAAGTATGATAGACAGCAAATAAAGTAAATTAAAGAAACAGTAAATGGGGACTGTCATGGAACACAAAAGAGGATTTTAAAATTTAGATATCCAATTGCAATAACAGAAGTTTTGTATTGGAGACTATATTGATGTGTCTATCAATTACAAATGATCATTTTTATGCTGAATTATTTTTATAGGAGGGCTAAGGAAAACTGAACAAAATTAAAATAATTTCAAATTACGACTGACATACTTTTCAATACATTTTAAAAATCAAAATTAAATGCAATTTCAATATTGATAGCACTGTATTGTATTTTATAACTTACATATGATTGAGGAAAAAGGGTACTACTCTTTGGACAAGACTTTCGCCCGCATTATCGAACAGTACAAATAGTTTAACATATTTAGGCAAAAATTACCACCTCAACAAGTGCAAGTTTACTCCAAGATCTGGAACTCATTCTCAAAATGGTGCCGGACTCAGCTTGAACAGGACCGCATTGTTTTGGTCTCGGACACATGTATGATTTATTTTATTTATAGTGAAAATGTCCAGTGTTTTAATTCCTGAGGACAATTCCAGACAGTTTGTTGTGTGCCTCACTGAAAAAATATTGATTAAAAATAGTTTGGAAATGGACGATAAAATTGATATGTCTTTCCCAACCATTAAGTTCAACCCCGCCACAATTGCTAAAATTGCTGAAATGGAGAAGCAAGCTTGTGAGATTGTGTTTGAAAATATTTTTGAAGAAGTTAGAAAAATTATCAGTGAAAATGTTAAAGACTTAACACTTGATATCGGTCTTTTTGGAACAATCAAGATCAAAGATAGAAAAGCTGTGCATCAACCTTGTGAAAAGGTTAAATCAAATAACATTTTTGGACAGAAGAAGACTACAATTAAATCTCTATTCCAAAAATAGCAAATTCCTAAAAAGTTACCATCATTGAACTAATCAGGAAAGCTTCCCGCAAATGAAAGTTCGTTTACTGAATCAATTCCAAAACTTCCTCCTCAAAAATTGAAGCAAAATCCTCAAGACATGGAAAAGAGTGTGTTAAATCATTCCATTGTTGATAAATTTAGTGGTACATTCCGAATTTCTGAAGAGAATGACCAAGCTCCATAAAATTTATAGTCACCGACAAGAAGATACAAAAAACATCAGATTGTCTTGAAAAAATAAATGCTTGGAGCTGGTCTTGATCCACTCAACAAAGAACAAGATTTCTCAGTGCTAGCAAAAACAGGCAAGAATTTGATGGCTGCTCATTTTGTTAAGCCCGGATCAACTGCAACAAGATTTCCTCCAATCATAAACGCATTCAGTCGGACATTGGCTTCACCTATTTGCTCTTCACCATTCCCGTTGCCTTTGCCTCATCGAATTGGTAGCAATTTGTCTTTGAAATGTGTTGGACTTTACATTCATCCTTAGAAGAAAAGTCTCATCTACGAGAACACTTATCTTCATGGATTTGAGACAACCAATTAGTACAAATAAAGTTTGGCTTCAAATAAGTAATAAATAATTTACGGTCAAATGCTTTTGAATTAAAATATTCCTTAAGTCACTTCCTTAAACTACCGCTAGAAAAAGTAGCTCTAAACTAAGGTGTTACGCAAGAAGTTAGTCTATGAGCGTTATATGAATTACATAACTAATGAAATCGATTCAACACATATTGCGAATATCAAGGCTGTTTGGATCGACCGCATCATCAATGCTATGACAATTTTCAATTAAATAAAACCTTTCCAATAATAATTGCCTGACTATGCTCCATTGGATACTGAAATTGTTTAAGAAATTATCCATGTTAATTTAGAAGAAGTTGTCAATGATTATTACAAAGCCATGAAGAAAAGTATCACTGACTATGTTCTACTAGATGAAAACTAAAAGAAAAGACTCGGCATCAAGATGGTGTTCAAACCTGTTGTTTATTGGGGATCTGAAAAATGTGAGAAAGATATTGCACCCTTTGAGTTAAGAGAAGATAATGCAAAACATAGAGATTTTTTAACTTCAGATTTGTTGTTATGTTCATCAGCGACATGGTCTATCTTAAATATTTGGCAAATTTAATTCAAGTAAAAATGTAAATTGCTTCAACTGCCAAAGAAAGGTGATGTTCGTACAACTATTCAAAAATTCATTTCAACTCAGACTGAAAACATTCAAAAATGCAAAAACATTTTCCAGAATGAATTTTGTAAAGCAGTGGGTTCTATTTATGAGAAATAGATTCAATCTTTTAATGGAAATGAATACTACATTAAGAAATTTTGCGAGACAAACACAATATTATTGTCAAATATCATCCGTGAAATTATTTATGAGGCTATTGCTTAATATAAATAATATTTGCTTAGCTTTTCGACCCCTGAGTTGAGATCAATTAAATAAATTATTGAAGCCGAAAGATTAAACCCCGTACATTATCAGTATTAAAATGCATTTTTAATTGTTCAAATGGTGTAAAAAGATGGTAAAATGATCTATGTTGACCAGATGACAGGGATCAAAGATTCTTTAATTAAAATATTCGATGAGCTTGTCAAGGTTTCTCATCAACTTATCCGACCTGAAAGCACTCTTAGAAAAAGCGATAAACAATTCTTACCTTAAATGAGCATGGAAGACGAAAGTTATCGAAATGCTCTAACTGAAGTATCTCCAGCATTGACTAAAATTCTTTAACCTTTTAATGTAGTTGCTCTATAATTCGACACTGACTATGCTCAATATTTTAGTCTGAATTTTACAGATTTCGTTAAAAATAATCCACCAATCAAAAAGATTAAATAAAATTTTCTTATTATTGACGAAATGAGTGAAAGACTCAAGCTTCTTCCTTTTTATACCACAGCTCGACTTATTGAAATTGATTTTAAATAACTGAAGGCTTCTCTATCAAACAGAGTGGAGCAATATCGTGAAAATATATTGAAATGGGCTTATGATAAAATGCACAAAAATGCCATAGATCTTCATAAAAATATACAAAACACAATAGAAAGAATAAAATAAAAGCCTAAAAATTCATAAAAAATGGTCTAACTTGAAGCATTTATTAAAAAAATACGAGGTTAGCTCTCAAAGCAATACGAAAGTTAATTCAAATAAGTTCGAACATGGTTAACATACCTTTTCGAAATGGATTGGACATTTGTGCAATAAGATTATCTCGCAATACACAAAGCCTCAACAATTTTGTATTCATTGCCTGACCGTGTGGCAGCATAATAACGTGCAATTGACGATGAGCGTATGGCAATGGAATAGAAAGTGACAAATATGACCAATCAACTCAATCACGATATCAACAGCCTAACCAATTAAATTAATTAGCTTAAGAAATACGAGTACTATGATAAAGAAAATGCTAATAATAAAGTGGATTAATTGCTGTCCAGAATGGTGTAATTCAAGGAAATTAAAAATGCTATTAATCATGATATTGCTACCTTGGAAATTGGTTAAGAGTTGGATTTCCCGAAATTGGCAGCTGCTTAGGCTTTAATTGAACCATACACTGATTTATGGAGAATGGCTAGGAATTTGTAAAGTCTGAATACCAATTGGTCAAAAACATCAATCTTGAAATTAGAACCTGAAGTTATCGATAAATAAGTCAAAACTATGAAATCTAAAGCAATTAAATTAAATGGTAGATTCATTAGTATGAAATTGAATCCTAATGCGCCTAAAACAAATCAACAGCAACCTCGAGATATGCCTTTCTACGTTTTAGACGAAATTACAGGAATTCTTAAATAATATGAAACTAATTTGCCATTGTTCAGAGTTTTCAGCAACCAGGGTATGAAAGAGCGACATTGGAAAGAAGTATAAAAATATGTTGATTTCCCAATTCAAGCCAGTAATCATGTGCCGATCAAGAAAATCACAGGAGCCGATGGAATTTTCACACATTTGGCTAAACTTGAATAAATTTCAGACAATGCTGAGAAATAATATGGTATTGAGAAAATTATACGAAAAATGTAGGCTGATTGGGAGCCCATCTTAGTTGAGCTTAAAAAGTGGAGAGAAACTGGTACATATATTGTAGCTGGTGGGTCTATCGATTAAATGCAGCAAATTTTGGATGACCAAATTGTCAAAACACAAACTATGAAGGGAAGTCCATATGCGAAAGTGTTTGAAGCTAAAATTAAATAATGGGAAGAGTGGCTGGTTTATACACTTTCATTTTCAGAGTACTGGGTTAAAGTGCAATCCGTGTGGCTGTATCTTGAGCCGATCTTCTCATCCCCTGATATCAAAAAGCATTTGCCAACAGAGTCAGCTGATTTTGATACTGTAGACACTGAATGGAAAGACATGATGGCAAAAATTGTAGACGATACAAAAGTTATTAACTTTACAAAAGATAGGTCTTTCTTATAAACTCTGAAATCTTGTCAGAATACTCTTGAGAAAGTTCAAAAAGGTTTGAATGATTATCTGTAAGGCAAAAGAGCAGCATTCCCTCGATTCTATTTCTTATCAAATGACTAACTTCTTGAAATCTTATCAGAGACAAAAGATCCAACTCGTGTTCAGCCTCACTTGAAAAAATGTTTCGAAGGTATTCAAAAACTAAAGTTTGATGAAAGCAAAAAAGTTCTCGGAATGTACTCATCTGAAGGTGAATATGTAAATTATTTAACCCCTGTTGACACCAATGCTGCAAATGGTAATGTCGATCAGTGGCTGTTGTGGACTTAAGGTTCAATGATTGAGAGTGTGAAAGACGTGACTGCGAAGGCTTTCCAAGAGTACACCAAAATTAAAAGAAAATAATGGGTTAAAAATCGATGCGGTATGGCTGTCTTATGCATTTCTATGACTTATTGGACATATAACTCTGAAGCTGCTATTGAAGGAGGCCTTGATTCGTTGGATAAATATATTGGAAAATTGAACTCAGATTTATAAGACATTGTCGAAACAGTTCGAGGTGAAATACCTACGCTTGATCGATGCACAATTTAAGCTTTGATCGTGTTGGATGTCCATAACAGAGACATGATCAAACAGCTGAAAGATCAAGGAGTAACAAAAATATCAGAATTCGCTTGGCAGTCTCAATTAAGGTATTATTGGTAAAACAATAATACTTGGGTCAGAATTATAAATGCAACTTTGGACTTCAACTATGAATATTTGGGTAATTCATCAAGATTGGTCATTACTCCACTCACAGATCGATGCTATAGAACACTATGTGGTGCTTTGAATTTAAATTATGGTGGCGCCCCTGAAGGACCCGCAGGAACTGGTAAAACAGAGACAGTCAAGGATTTGGCTAAGGCTCTAGCTAGACAATGTGTGGTGTTTAACTGTTCAGATGGTCTCGATTATAAGGCTATGGGTAAATTCTTCAAAGGTTTGGCTTCATCTGGCGCATGGTCATGCTTCGACGAGTTCAATCGTATCGATCTTGAAGTGTTGTCAGTGGTCGCTCAGCAAATTTTGACTATTACGATTGCCAGAAAATAAGGCAAAAAAATATTCTTCTTTGAAGACGGTGATATTCCTCTCAAGCCAACATGTAACGTCTTCATTACAATGAACCCTGGTTATGCTGGTCGATCCTAATTGCCTGACAATTTGAAGGCTTTATTTAGAGCAGTGGCAATGATGGTCCCAGATTACGCTCTAATTGCATAAATTTCATTGTATTCTTATGGTTTCAGTGACGCTAGAAATTTGGCTAGAAAAATAGTCACAACTTATACTTTATGTTCAGAACAATTGTCATCACAAGACCATTACGATTATGGTATGAGAGCAGTCAAGTCAGTGCTAACAGCAGCTGGTAATTTGAAACGTAAATTCACAAAATAAAATTAATCAATTTTGATGTTGAGAGCTATCAATGATGTGAACTTAGCAAAATTTTTAGCATTCGATTTACCATTGTTTAAAGGTATTACAAGCGATTTGTTCCCTGGCGTTGTTTTGCCTTAAATTGATTACAAAAATATGCTTTAATGCATTGACATCAGAATCAAGGAGTACAATTTGCAGAAAACTGACTATTTTGTAATGAAAATTATTCAACTTTATGAAATGATTTTAGTCAGACATGGACTTATGATTGTGGGTATGCCATTTTCAGGAAAATCTTCATGTATAAAAGTACTTCAGGGTGCATTAACTCTGCTTAACGAGAGAAAGCAGATGAACGAAAATAAAACAATCACAACAGTCATTAACCCTAAATCAATTTCAATGAAACAACTATATGGTTACAATGATGAAGTTTCGCACGAATGGACTGATGGTGTGCTGGCAGTCAAGTTTAGAAATTTCGCAAAACTTGAAGATCCAAATAGAAAATGGTTAATTTTTGATGGACCTGTCGATGCAGTTTGGATTGAGAATATGAATACTGTACTTGATGATAACAAGAAGCTTTGTTTAAACTCTGGCTAAATTATTGCTATGAGCAAGCCTATGAACCTTATTTTCGAGCCTATGGATCTTCAAGCAGCCAGTCCTGCCACTGTATCTCGATGCGGTATGGTCTATATGGAACCAAAATCTATGGGATGGCGCATCTTACTTGATAGCTGGATTTTGACTTTACCGTCTTTCTTTGCTCCTTAAGATGTGAAACATATCTATGGACTGATCGACTGGACAGCTGATCATCTACTTGAATTTATTAGAGACCATGTTGATTAAATTTCACCGACTCAAGACCAAAACTTAATAAAGAGTTTAATGAAGATCTATCAATCAATGATGAAAGATTTGTACGTTGAAGAGACTTATAAGGCTTACAGTGATGCTAAAATTAGAAATGCAGTGATTGAAGGAAAGTTTGTGTTTTCATTGACTTGGTCTTTGGGTGGATCTGCTGATACCAATAGTCGCAAGAAAATAGAATCTTAAATCAAAAAAGTTCTTTCTAGCGCTGTCTCAATTCCAAATTATGATAAGAAAAGAGTCTCATTCCCTTAAAGAAACACACTCTATGATTACAATTTCACATTGAAAAAGGGAGGTCAAGCTGGATCAGCTCATTAATGGGTCCCATGGACATAGTATATCGATCTTAATGAGAAAATTCCTAAAGGTATTCTCGCTCAAGAAATTATTGTCAAAACGAACGATTCAGTACGCTATTCCAAAATTTTATAAATTTGCATTATGAACGAAATGCCATTATTATTCTGCGGTCCAACTGGTACAGGAAAATCTTGCTACATTAAAAATTTCATCCTAAATGACCTTAACCCAGATCATTTCTCTTCAATCGAGTTAGGCTTCTCGGCTCAGACCTCAGCAACGCAAACCCAAGACATTATCGACGGTAAAATGGATAGAAGGTCGAAGGGTAAATATGGACCGAAGTCTGGCAAATGTATTCTCTTTGTTGATGATTTGAACATGCCTTCAAAATAAAAGTATGGTGCTCAACCTCCTATTGAACTTCTAAGACAATATCTTGATCAAGGAGGATGGTATGAACATAAAGACAAAGAAAAACCATTTAGGCTTATTATTGATACGATTTTGATTTCTGCAATGGGTCCTCCTGGAGGTGGTCGATCTTTTATCACTCCTCGTATTTTGGGTCACTACTATATGCTTTCATTAACTTCATTTGAGGATGAGACACTCAATCGTATTTTCTCAACAATATTGAGATGGCACTTCACAGTCGGAGGCTTCAGTGCAGACGTATTAAAAACTGAATCAAAGGTCTTCAACGCTACTCTATAAGTCTATAAAACAGCAATTGAACAATTCTTACCAACTCCAACAAAATCTCACTATTTGTTTAACTTGCGAGATTTCGCTCGTGTTTATTTCGGTATCTGCATGACCGAGAAATAAAAAGTAGTAACACAAGACCAAACTGCGCGCTTGTGGTTGCATTAAGTGCTGAGAGTTTTCTCAGATCGTCTTGCAACAGAAGAAGATCGTATTAATTTCTTACAAATTGTTAGAGGCACAGTAGGTCGAGCTTGGCAACTCAACTTCGATAAAGTCTTCGAGCATTTAGATAAATAAATTGGAGGAAAGAAAGACGGAAAAGTAGACACTTTATAATAAATAAGAGGATTACTCTGGACTGACTGCATGTGCCCAATGGGTGCTAAAAAGGTTTATGAAGAAGTGCTCGACAGTCATAGACTGCAAGTTGCTGTCGAAGATCAACTCAACACTTATAATCAAGCTTCAGATAAGCCTATGGATTTGGTGTTGTTCTCTTTTGCTGTCGAACATTTGTTATCGATTTCTCGTATTGTAAAGCAACCAACTGGAAATGCTTTATTAGTCGGTGTCGGTGGCTCAGGTCGTCAAAGTTTAACTAAACTTGCTGCACAAATCTGCGAGTGTGAGATATTCCAAATTGAAATTACTAAAACTTATGGAAAACTGTAGTGGAAGGATGATCTTAAAAAGATATTAAAGCAATCAGGAGCAGCAAACACACCAACTATATTCTTATTCACGGATAGTGAAATTAAGGAATAATCTTTTGTCGAAGATATCAACAATTTATTGAACACTTACGAAGTCCCTAACTTATTCCCCAGTGATGAAAAAGCCGAAATCATGTAAAAGGTTCGTCCGATTGCAAAAGCCGAAAACAAACTAAAGTAAGGCACACCCGCTCAACTATACAGTTTCTTCGTTGAAAAATGCAAAAAGAATCTTCATATTGTCCTTGGATTTAGTCCGATTGGTTAATCATTCAGAACAAGAGTTAGGATGTTCCCTTCTCTTGTCAACTGCTGTACTATTGATTGGTTCCAATAATGGCCACAGGATGCTTTGCTTTGGCTTGCCAGACGTTTCTTGAATAGCATTCAAATGGAGACTCCATTAAGAGAGAAATGTGTCGAAATGGTACAATATTTCCACTCCTCAACTGAGAAATGGGCTAAATAGTTCAAATTAAAACTCAAGAGAAATTATTATGTGACACCTACTTCATATATTGAACTGATCACAACTTTTAAGAAATTGTTAGACTAAAAGCGAAAATAAGTGTAAGCTAATATCTTTAAATACGAGAATGGGTATTAAAAAATTATCGTGACATAAAAATCCGTGTAAGGCATGCAAAAGAATCTCATATAATTGCAACCAAAACTGAAACAAGCGGCAATCGATACTGAAGTGAAGATGAAATAAGTGTCTGTGAACAAAGCTGAGGCTGATGTTTTGAAATAAGGTATTCAAAAAGAATAGGCCATTGTGAAGACTGCTGTTGACTAAGCCAATGCTATTAAAACTGAATGTTAAGCTGAACTGGCTGAGGCTATGCCTGCCTTGAGAGCTGCTGAAAATGCCTTGAAAGTTCTTAGTAAGAAATAATTGGATTAATTGAAGACAATGAAGAAACCACCTAATGTTATCAGAGTGGTCATGAAAGCACTATGCTTGTTGATCTATCCTAAGCCAGACTAAAAAGTTAAAAATCCATAAACTCTCAAAATTGAAGTCGATTGGTGGGCTGCTTCAATGAAAGTGTTAGGTAACAATAAATTATTGGACTAGCTACTTGAGTTCGATGTTGAGAATGTTGATTAAGGTCTTGTTACAAATTTAGGCAAATATTTGAATGACCCTGAAAACGTTCCTAACTTGGAAGTCAAAGCCGTCGAAAAAGCCTCTGTTCCCTGCAAATGTATTATCATGTGGATCAATGGTATCTACAACTTCTATTTCGTGAATAAGAAAGTTAAGCCAAAGAAAGCCGCTCTTGCCTAAGCCGAAATAAAAGTGAAAGGACTTAATGCAAAGCTCGCTTAAAAGCAAAAAGTACTTAAGCAGGCAGTTGATCGAGTCAATGCTCTCAATTCTGAACTAGAATCAACTATAAAATACAAATAAAAACTTGAGAAATAATATGATGACTGTGAGAAACAATTGGAAAGAGCTGTGAAACTTATTGACAATCTTGGTGGCGAAAAAGGTAGATGGGGTGAGTTGGCTAAAGAACTCAAAGTAAATTACACAAACTTAACCGGAGATATTTTAGTCTCATCAGGGCTTATTGCTTATCTTGGTGCTTTCACTTCTGCATTCAGGTCATAAATTACTGCATAATGGGTAAAAATGACAAAATAAAAACAAATTCCAGGCTCTGAAAATTATAGTTTAGTGTCTGCGCTTGGTAATCCTGTATTACTGAGACAATGGAATATTGATGGGTTGCCATCTGATAATTTTTCATCTGAGAACGGTATTATTATATTCAAATCAAGAAGATGGCCTCTGTGTATTGACCCTCAAGGGCAAGCCAATAAATGGATTAAGAAAATGGATGCAAAGAAGAAAATTAATATTATTAAACTTTCAGATGCTAACTATTTGAGAACACTTGAAAATGCTATTCAATTTGGTCAATCTGTGCTTCTCGAAAATGTTGGTGAATAGCTTGATCCAGCATTAAACCCAATTTTATTGAAACAAACTTATCAGAAAGGAACAAGTCTATTCATAAAATTAGGTGATCAAACAATTGAGTATTCAAACAAATTTGCTTTCTACATCACAACTAAATACAGGAATCCTCATTATTTGCCTGAAATTTCAACTAAAGTCACACTCATTAACTTCATGATCACTTATGAAGGTCTCAATGATCAATTACTAGGTATTTTGGTAAAGAAGTAAAGACCCGATTTGGAGTAAGAGAAAGAAAGACTTATTTTATAAGGTGCTGCTAATCAGAAATAATTGTTTGAAATTTAACAAAAAATATTAGAAGTACTGTCCAGCGATAAAAATATTCTGATGGATTAATAAGCTATTAACATCCTCACTGCATCAAAATAGAAGTCAACATAAATTAAATAGAAGCAAGAAATTGCAGCCATTACATAAAAAAGTATCGACTAAGCCCGTCAATAATATAAACCTGTGAGTCAGTAAGCCGCGTGCTTGTTCTTTGCTATTTCAGATTTAGGCAACATTGACCCTATGTATCAATATTCGCTGACTTACTATATTGAGTTGTTTACGCAATCCATTCAAAAATCAGATAAATCACCAAATTTAAGCATTCGACTTAAAAATTTGAAAGCTTACTTCTTATACTCTCTGTACTCTAACATTTGTAGATCATTGTTTGAGAAAGACAAATTGATGTTTTCGTTTTTGCTTTGCACTAGATTATCAGAATTCAAAGGAGAAATTAATCAATAATTGTTACGATTTTTGCTTACTGGTGGTGTTGCCCTTGATGGATTTTTACCTGAAAAGCCAAAACATTCATAATGGATTTCTGCTAAAAATTGGGGTTAAATGTACAGACTCGGTCTGATCTAAAAATTCAAACCATTCTTTGTAAGCATTAATGAAGACATTGATATTTGGAAGTAAATTTATGATTCCGCCGAACCCCAAAATTGCAAATTCCCACCAAAAGTCCAAGACATATTCACTAATTTCGATAAACTGTTAATTCTTAGGACTATTAGGCCAGACAAATTGATTCCTGCTGTGCAAAATTACGTCGTCGGAGAGCTTGGAGAGAAATTTATTTCACCTCCGCCTTTCGACTTAGCTAAGATTTATGGAGACTCAACCTCGACTTCACCTTTGATTTTCATTTTAAGTCCTGGTTCTGATCCGTTTGCCTCGTTGAGTTCTTTCGCAGCAACGAAGAAAAAGCAAATTAAATCAATTTCATTAGGTCAAGGACAGGGTCCGGTCGCTTAGAAAATGATTCAAGAAGGACAAAAAACGGGTGAATGGGTTGTGCTTCAAAATTGCCATCTTTCTGTCACATGGATGCCCATATTATAGAAAATATGTTAAGAGCTTTCTCCTGATCCTGAACAGACTAAGCCAGATTTTAGAATGTGGTTGACTTCCTATCCTTCAGACAAATTCCCGACAGCAATTCTGCAAAACGGTGTAAAAATGACAAACTAGCCTCCGAAAGGACTAAAGGCAAACTTAACTGGCTCATACTTAACTGACCCAATTTCAAGCTAATAATTTTTCTAGGGCAACACAAACATGCCAGCCAATTTCAAATCCCTCATTTACTCTTTATCATTTTTCCATGCAGTTATTCAGGAGAGAAGAAAATACGGTGCATTGGGCTGGAATATTCCTTATGAATTCAATGAGTCAGATTTACGTATTTCTGTGAGACAGCTGAAAATGTTCTTGGATGAAAATGATAAAATACCATTCCCTGCCTTGAAATATTTAACAGCTTAGTGCAACTATGGTGGCAGAGTCACAGATGATAAGGATCGTCGATTAATTGTCACTTTATTGGACGATTATTTCAATTACTAAGTTTGTGAGAGTGAAAATTATAGATTTGGTCCAGACGATAAATTCAAAATCCCACATAATATCTCAACCCATCAATAATATTTGGATCATATTCAAACTTTACCTCATTTAACTCATCCAAATGTCTTCGGTTTCCACTCCAATGCTGATATCACTAAGGACATTAATGAAACTAATTTATTATTGGACTCAGTTTTGCTATGTTCAAGTTAGTCTGGAAGCGGTCAAGGTGTCAAAGCATAAGATATAATATAAAAATTAATACAGACTATTTTAGGAGATTTCCCTGAACCTTATGATGTAAACTAAGTCATGAAAAAATATCCAGTCTAATACAAATAATCTATGAACACAGTTTTGACTCAGTAACTGCAAAGATTTAACAACTTAATAAAAATAGTGAGATCATCATTGAAAGACATAAAACTGGCAATGTTGGGTAAAATTGTCATGAATGCTTCACTGTAAGCTGCATCAAAATCTCTGTTTAATGGTAAAGTGCCTGAGCTTTGGATGGGCAAATCGTATCCTTCGTTGAAACCTTTGGGTTCATATGTTGCAGATTTGAAGGCGAGATTAGCTTTCTTCCAAAAATGGATTGATTGTGGCTATCCTGTTGTATTCTGGATTTCAGGGTTCTTCTTTACACAGAGTTTCCTCACTGGTGTACTTCAGAACTATGCTAGAAAGTATACAATCCCCATCGATGAGATCATATTTGATTTTGAGTTCTTAAATGAAGAGCCTGATCTCAAACCTGAAGACGGTGCTTATGTTTATGGTCTTTTCTTGTAAGGTTGTAAATGGAATGCTGATCGTAAATTACTCGATGAATCTGATCCAAAAGTTCTATTCACAAAATGCCCGTATATTTGGCTAAGACCATCTCATGTTAGTAAGGTGTCGAATTACAAAAATTACAAGTGTCCTGTGTATAAGACTTCAGCAAGGCGAGGTGTGCTCAGTACAACAGGCCATTCAACCAACTTCGTCATGTATATCAGGCTGCCAACTTAACTTGAAGAAAGGCATTGGATCAAACGTGGTGTGGCGCTGTTGACTCAACTTGACGATTGAGGTGGGCATTGATCATCATATTTCTAAACAATATCATTCAATATCAAGCTATCTATTTTAGTTATATTTATATATGCTATTTATATAATAAATAACTGC
>APMI01012560.1_pt1 | contig 14140 bp, 9 predicted proteins | sample 667938 | NCBI WGS metagenome assembly APMI01 (sample SAMN01084076, study PRJNA167559) | wastewater metagenome | biome: Wastewater | place: Denmark: Ejby Moelle, Odense | collected 2011-11-28 | reverse complement strand
TTTACAGTTAGCTGATCAACTGATTCTATTTACATTATTAATGATCTGCCAATTTTATTTGCCACCTACTCCCGATTTCATCTAGATCTGCTAGTAAATTATATTGCATCTTAAATGCACAAACCTATAATTTCAGAGTAGCTTTCCATGAATAGATGCATACCCACTAAGAACATCCACTTCACAGGTTCGCCTTAAACAAGCAGAAAAGTAATTATTAAAGAAAGATAAACGAGAGTGAAGAGCAGCAGAACTAGGACAGTAGATAATGAAGGTAACCTAGAAATTGTGATGAAGCTAAGTGAAATTTATTCTAATCCTACCTAATTCTTTGGCTCTCTTGTCTCCAAGGCTTCGACTACAAACACATCGACTTTCCCGAATAAAAAGCTATAGACCGCGTCTTCAATAAAAAGAATCTTATTAAAATCTGCGCTTTTGAATCAGAGAAAGAAACAAACTTAAAGAGAAGTATAATTCAACGTAAGCCCAGTAAAATAAAACAATTATAAGTATTTCCCAAAGCGAGAGACAAAGCTAAAGAACGCAAATCCATACAGATTCTACATGTTGAACTCCAAGATGGACTTAAAATAGAAGCAATAAAGATAAGAAAGGTAAATACGTAATAGTTTACCCACCAAGCTGCGAACGACAACCATTTGCTCATACACGACCCGTAGTAATAGCTTACATCGGCAAAGTACTATAAATCATCAGAACAATTATAAATCAAAGTAAGCTCTTATTGATCCCTGGCATCATAAAATTGAGCCTCATGAAGATTTGGTCGGCTTTTGTTGATCATTAATAATATTACGTATCAATTCTTTGATTTGTAGATTGCTTACCCAGCTAAGAAATTAATATTTAATTAATTAATAATGGCCACCACTAATAAGAAAGACGCCAAACCTGCCAAGGATGTCAAGGATGCTAAACCAGCAAACAAGGAAGTCAAGGAGGCTAAGCCAGCTAAAACTGCTCAAGTCGCCGAGAAGGAAAACCCAATGCGATAAATCAGAATTGAGAAGCTCGTCCTGAACATCAGCGTCGGTGAGTCAGGTGATAAGCTGACCAAAGGTTTACAATGATATTAATTCAGCCAGCAAAGTGCTTGAAGATTTAACAGGTCAAAAGCCCGTCCCTTCCAGAGCTCGCTTCACCATCAGAAGCTTCAGTATTAAGAGAAATGAAAAGATCGCTGTTCATGTCACTGTCAGAGGAGACAAGGCTGATTAAATTCTGGAAAGAGGTCTCAAGGTCAAGGACAGAGAATTGAAGAAAAGAAATTTCTCAGATACTGGCTGCTTCGGATTCGGTATTCAAGAGCACATCGATTTGGGTATCAAGTATGACCCCTTCACCGGTATTTTCGGTATGGACTTCTACGTTGTCCTTAAGCGACCAGGAAGCAGAGTCGGCCTCAGAAGAAGATGCAAAAGCAGAATTGGTGCCAAGCACAGAATCAGCAAATAGGATGCTATGGAATGGTTCAAGAAGAAATATGATGGAGCTATCTACAACTGATCTATATTTAAACAAGCAATGTAAGAAATATTCTTAATTATTAATATAAAATGATTACTAGTGCAGAGTGATTAATAAAATAATAACTTATGATAAAATTAACAATTTTGGATAGAGATGATCGAAAATAGATAAGGCTTTGATTAGAGTGATGAGTAAAGGTTAGCAAGTAAGCTGCAGAACAAAAATAATCAAAACTAGTTAGCGAGCACATTTTTCGTAATGCCTGAAGCTAAACCATTGCTATCCAAGGCCATCATCGATATCTAGAAACCCAAAGTTCTAATTAAATAGATTGACATCTTTTTATAACCGCCAGAGATACTGTCATCTAACATGTGTAAAGATTTGTTCTCAACAGACAAAACACACAATTGTAAAGCTCCTAGTGTTAAAAATTTAACTTTAACTACAATTTGGGACAAATATGTTCTTAGTCAAGCATACACAATTCTCTACCTAAAGTACTATAAATAGGAGATTTAAGAGCTACAGAAAAGAGGATTTAAGAAATTAAAGCTCTAATTATTGAAATTGTGCCGTAGTGAAACTTATTTATTTTCGACGTATATCGTCGACTTATCATTCCTCAGTGATGCCGGTAATTATCTCCTAAGAAATCTGAAGCCAATAACTTTTTAGTAAATATTATCGACTCCCCTAGAATCATAGATTTAATTTGACTCTAGATTCGAAGGTGGAAATTTATTCGCAGTGTTTACTAAAAAGACTAATAACGTTCAAGGTATTCAATAATACGATTTGATTTTACAAAATGATATAAATTCTAAAGGATTTTCTAATTGGTTCTATTTTAGTATACGTTGTAAGAAGAAGACTACAATAAGATTTAATATTGTTAACATGCAAAAATCACATTCACTATTTTGTGAAGGTATGAAAGCAGCAGTATTTTCATATCGAAAATTCCAACAATAAAAAATATAGTGGCATAGAGATGGATATGCTTATTGCTATTATAGAAATTAGCTCCGAAAGGTAACATTAAGTTTAATAATAGAACAGTGACAATGATTACGTTTACAACACTTTATCATTCTGCTATGATGTAAAATACGAAGATGACGTGATATATTTAGCAACGAATTTGCCATACTCTTACTCAAAGATGTTGAAATATGTTGAATCAATTGAAAAGATCGCAAAGCTAAACACAAACATCTACTTCAAAAAATAAAATGTGGCTAGCAGTATTTCCAGTAATATTTGTCCCTTCATCACGCTCACTTGGAAGAGAGACAAGCGAAAGTAGCAAAAAAGAAGAAGGAAGAAGATTATTGGAGTTATTGCCAGACAGCACCCAAGCTAAACTGTGTCATCTTACATCGTGTAAGGACTAATCAACTCTCTTGTGCATCTTAGTTCAGAGGGTGTTGTTTAACTGCTACAAAATTATATATTTAAGATAATTCCAATGGTGAACGTGGATGGAGTAGTTTATGGAAACGCGAGATGCGATATAACAGGCAATGACATCAACAGAAAGTGGACACGTAACCCAAACAAATATATATACCCCATTGTGTCAGGAGTTAAAAATATATTTAGCAGACTAATTCAAGATGAATACGAGATCGACTATTTTATTGATTTGCACGGCCACAGTAGAAAATTAAATTCATTCGTGTATGGCTGTAAAACTCTTGATGACTTGTAATCGAAACAGACTGCATGGATTTTAAGCAGACTGAACTCTAAAATTTTATTTGAATAGTGTGAGTTTGGTCTATCTCAAATTAAGAAAGACACTGCTCGGGGAATTATGTCAGATCTTGTAATTGGTAAAAAATCGATGACTATTTAAACATCATTTTATGGATACAGAAATGTGAGTACAAAACATTGGGAAGTTAAAGATCTAGAAAGAATAGGTGCAACTGTGATATAAGCAATCTATGCTGAAACTACAAAAGATCCTAAACTTTTCAACTGGGAAACTCTGAGAGCATAACTAAAATAAGCTATTGAAAAGGATAAATTAAAGCCCAAAAATGTCAATTAAAGATAAAACTCATAGTCGAGCTTCGGATCAGATTCAGATCCCTCATAAGATGAGATGACTGACAAGGAGAAGGCAGAGCATTTTTTAGATCCAACAATTGCAGCCAAAATAGGTCTGAATGAAGTTAAAGTTATAAAAAAAGAGCAGAAGATCATTTAAGGAAAACAAATTGAAAAGACCGAATAAGATAAAAGAGAGAAGTATTAAATGATAGTTGATGGCTTCAAGTAAAAAATGTAACTTTTATTTTCAAAAAAATCATAAAGCCTTAAGCCATTCACATAAGAAGATCGTGGTTTAAGAAGTCATAAATAAGCACAATTTTTATCACGTTACTCAAAGAGCACCACTAAAATTCTACCTTTCAAATTCACTTAACGATTATAAAAGCCATCGTTATAAAAAAGAAACAGAAAGTCAGTTTAGCTGGTCATAAAAAAAGCTCAAAAGTTATCAACGCCACAGTTGGAGCTGCCAAAAGTCGAGATCAAGAATAATTTTTGGTCTAGTCTCAAAAAAGAGTATTAGGTTTTGCTGTCAGAGCGAAAATTAAAAGATATTATATGATGCAATTTATAAATTTATCATTACCGTTCAGGTTATATTAAATTTATTAGTAAGAATGATGAGCACGGAAAATATCATTTTATTGGAGTCTTAAAAATAGGCATCTACTGAACCAACTAGAGTTACCATAAAGTACTTGTTATAAAATTTAGACCATCTTAAATTTAAATCGTTTTTGAAGACTTTGTTTTAGATGGAGGTGAAGAGGAAAAAGAAGAAACTAATTGCTTCAATTTATTCAACAATACGACTGAAGACCAAGTCGTTCAAACTGAAAACGAACCAGAATAAAACTACCGAGGAAAACGATCCTTCGCAGAGCTCTGTTATGGCAAGTAAATTACAAATCATAGAATTTTAAATTCTCTCAGATGTCTTAATAAAAGGTACATATAAATTTATATAGACCAAAGAAAAGAGCTTTCGCTTGAGTACTATTACATTAAACTATGATTTTCAATATATTTTCTCACTTTTACAATTTTTATTTAATAATTCAGTTTCAATAGAATGGAGATAAATTATTAAATGAGCACTTATATGATACGGAATTATAGTTTATTAATTTAAGTTCTATTTATGTAAATCAATTATAAAATTTACACAAAATGAATAGTGAAAGCGGTTAAGAGAACAAGTAAGACGAAACACACGATGTTGTCGATCCTTTCGAAGAACCATTTCACATATTTTTCCTGTTTATTAACACAGGCTCAGGGGCTGGTCTTGGTGGCAAAATTGTTAATCAGGAAGTAAAAATATACGTGAACTTAGATAAGACAGATGAATTTTCAGATCCCTATAGACAATGATAAAGATATCAGGTCGATTTAAGTTATTTTCGTGAACATGCGGAAAAACAGGGAGTTTGGCTTCAAGAGACTGAAGAAACTTAACGAAAATAACAAGAAAGTGACTGCAATTGTGTGTGGTGGAGATGGAACCGTTATGTGGGTTATTACTGAGCTTATCGCCTATGGAATTGATCCGCTTAATGTTCCTCTAGGAATTATTCCTACAGGTACGGGGAACGATTTTTCACGGAATCTAAACTGGGGTGGTGAGAAGACCATGCTTCTGTAACATAACTTTCGATCCTTGAAAAAGCTTATTAGAAAATGGATTCACGCTAAATAAGTGTAATTTGATGTTTGGGATGTGACCGCATAAATTTTTCCCGTAATTGTGACATAATTCAGAATGGAAAATTCGAAAAAGTATAAAAAGAAAAGGACGTATTTGTACCAGGCGATACTATACATAAATCTTTCGTAAATTATTTTAGCTTTGGTATTGATGCTAAGGTTGGCTATTCTTTCGACAAGCATCGTACATCAAGTCGGATTGGCAATTTAGCAATGTATGGAGCGTTAGGTGTTGTAAAATAAGCCTCAAGTACCAAAACTATCGACTAACTGATATAATCGTTCTACGTAAGAGGTAAGTAATCCAATTCAGAAACATTGATCTTCAAAAGTCGTTTTAAATCATAACCCTTTGAATAAAAAACTCAATATATTACAAAGGGATTGAAAAACATTTTGGCTCTAAATATTGATAGTTACACAGGCGGAGTTTCAGGAATTTGGAGCGAAGGTAAAGAGCTATTTAAAGACAAAAATTACGAAAGAACAGCTCCTTCGTATAATGATGGCAAAATTGAAATTGTAAGCTTTGGCTCAGCAATGGGTATCGCAATGGAAAGAACAATAGGCGGATTCGCCAACAGAATTGCTCAAGACAGCGGCCCTTTTATATTCAATTTTCGAGCCTACCCTGATTAGGAGAAGCATAGAACATATTTGCAGATTGATGGTGAGTTCCTGAGATTTACGCATCCGAAGAGAGTGACAATATAAAAGACTAAACTATTAAAAAACTCAAAAATAAAAGTGCTTGTAAATGACCCATAATTTGAACCATTCGTGCCAAAAAAATAACAAGTGTGATCAATCAATTTTTTTGGTATACTTTTATTATCTTATCACGCAACTCTTCATAGTCGGTTTGGATATTGTCTTGTTATGATCGATACATATTCGTGAGCTGGATTAACTTCTATTCATTTTATCGCTTCATCTCTCTTTAAATTCTGCTAATTATTTATTTGTGACCTGACTTGAGAATTAATCGTTATGAATCTTTAGCTTTTCGATTTTCCTTGAGCATACTAAGCTTATTCTTGTACCATTGCTCAAGAGAAACCAGTTTTTTCACTGCTGCTTAATTTTATTTAGATAGCTCTTATCTGAAATATTTTTTTTATTGTATTTGCTTTTCTTTCTCTAACTACAATATCAATTTATTTCTAAAATAAAGTTATATATTACATTTTCTTGATGTACTGCTCTTTTTGATTTAAAATTTTCAATTTTATTGACTATTCATACTATCTTTTCTCTTTTTTTAATTGCTATTCCCGATACTATCATAACTTATAATTTACGTTTAGCAATTTTTAAATCTTTTTCTCATTCTTCTCAGGTAAATCCCTTTTCACAGCCTTCAGATAATGAGCTTGATTTTTCTATTTTAAACGTTAATTTGCCACCAACTCATACTATTTTGCTTTTCGTTTTATTTACTATTGCATCGGTGACATTATTTTTCTAGATGGTGATTTTGTTGTTCTCTGTTTTTTTTTCGTTTTTTTGATGTCCTCTTCGATGTGCCTCGTTAATGCCACTGCTTAAGTACTTCTTGCTTTTTTTAAAGTTTGAGGGCTTTTTGGATGGGTTATTAACTTTTTCTTAAGCTGGCCTTCCAAAAATATATTACTACTATGCCCTTCAGGGTTTTTCGCTTTATTCTTTTTCTTGTTTTGCATTGTTGTTTTTTGCTTACTATTTGCATCCTGCTATTCGTTCAAGTTTTGGTATGAATCTAATCCTTTTTTAACAGCATTTTTGTTATCAAGCTTCTTATGCGAGGAAATAGGCTATATAATAGGCTTTTTTCCCACATTGGTTTAATTTTTGGAGATTTTTGCATTATTCAAAGGAAAAAATTCATCTTAGTCGTCAGACTTATCAAATTAATTCACAATAGCCTGCACAGATTTTGGTTTATCATAATCGCTTAAAGCTTTCTTTGATTTGTGATTGCCATCTTAAAAGTTAATCTTTTTACTGATCTCATGTTCGTATAACTACTCAGCTTCCATCTCTTATTCTTCCTTAACTAATATTTAAAGCAACATTTTTAAAACATCGACTAATTTCTGAATTTAATAGGGTTATCCTGTCACTATTTTCTTACAATCAATTTCAATTCTACCTTCAAATTGTTTAAGCTCATTAATTTACTATATTATACAGTCAATGGCTTTAGCTTAGCCAGCTATTTCATTGATGTGCTATATTTTCTAATGCAGAAATGGGAACATCAACTCCAAAAATGCTGAATACCATTCCCTGGTCTTCAGGGTTTCGAAACTGAAGTTTTATATCTCGATTTGGTATTACTAATTTATTTCGTTGCATGATAAGAGAATGTTTTTTTTCAATTCTGCGGCCATTTAAATATATTCCAATTATAATCAACCGATTTCAAATTGACAATCATATCAGATACAACTCATGAACATTTACTTAGAATTTATATAATTTAAAATGATGATTGTGATTCTTTCTTCGATAGGTGGTATTAATAGAATGCTAAATAAAATATTTTTATTATTAAAATAGTCAATGGCAGACCGAAATACAAACGAGCTTGACGATAGACTCGATTAAGAGTTTGTGACTATCCTTAAGAAGATATAAAGCAAGTATTCGATATTTAACCGGCATCTGCAAATTCGCATTGAAAAATGGGTGTAGAAATTGCTGCAGTATGATCAGAACACAGTATGGAGAAAAAGCAGAAACAATTATATCAGTATGCTATGCGAAATGGTCATGCGAGGTAAAATCGAGGGAATTTTTACCAAGATGCCACCTTAAAAAGATATCCCTAATTTGACCGAAACTGAACTCAGGAAAATAACTCACGATGTCAAAATTAATAACAAACCTGAAATAATACATGTGCAAGAAGTTATCATCAAGAAGATAGATTCACCAAGCGGAGACACAGGAAGTGCATTGTCTACTCCCAGTTGCCAGACTGATAGAAACTTAGAAGTTTAGAGACAATAATAACATCAGTAACAAATAAAAAATTAGGTCAAATCGCGATGTAAACAATAAATCGGTAATGATTAGAGAAATATTATTGAAAAAGTTGCTAGAGTGATATCTAAAAAACATGATAAGTTCAATCAAAATAGTGAGTATATGGAAATAATGGGGTATATTGAACCCTTGCTTCGGCAAGCAGCTTTCGGAACTTTAGATGATCAATCAACAGAGTTAAAAGTTGAAGAAGGCATTGAAATAGGTAAAGCTAATCTTTTCCAATTCGGCAGTCCAAGAGGGATGACGCAAATGCAATATTTTAGAGCTGCTCTTCAGTTGTGAATTATATTTATATTTCTAACTCTAGCCATTTATTTAATAATTTATGCTTTAAGTATAATAAAAGCTAAAGTATCATTATTGGTCAAAGCACCTGCTTTCACCTCCTTCATGATGGGTCTGACCTTCCTCTGACTGTTTGTCTGCCTGATTTATTTCTTAATCGGCTTATTAAATATGTAGGTGTTCATTTGTTTCACCTAGACTAGGATGAGGCTGATCGTCATGAAAATATGCATTCTGTTATATTTTATCGTCATTATAGCTATGATGCGAGACCGGGTCGTCAATCTACTAAATTTTTCTGTTTTCTTCTTATTTCGATTTATTTTAATTATCGGAATCGTACTGGAATGCATTAACAGTTTGAAAATTATTACTTTAGTTTGGAAGTCCCTCTTCTTCATCATCTAGACTTGCTTAGTGTATTTGATGAATTTATTAAGCTTGCATTCGCTGTCTATCAGCATAGGGTGACTATCTACTACTAATCCTAAAATCAGGTAACTGTGTGTGTTAGTTATCAAGATCCTAGTAATTTTTGGAAAATATTGGTTTTGTTATTATTTATGGTGGGCTTTTTGTTTTCTTGTTACTAATCTATTCAGGGAGCGATGCAAAATACTTTTTGTGCGATTTAAAAGTGTTGGTTTTTGGAGAAAACATCTTGTGGCCTGTTTGCAAATCAAATTTGCTTGAAGTTGTTAATATAATTTCATTCTTTTTCTGAACTTTGCTCATAAACTAATTATTACGTTATAAGAATTTCTAAAATTCTTACTTACTTAATTTTTTCTCAGGTTATTTATCAAACTATTCTGTCTTTAGCTTTTGTCGTACTTGCTTAATTTTATGATCATTAAAGAGTTATTAAAATACTAGGTTCTTTTACTTAGTCCTCAAGTTTCCAGAAATCGACTTGGCAATAAGCTCAGGCTTAAATGTACAATGAACAATTTATTATTGCTCTTTACGAAGGTGAGTTGGTAGAACTTTGCTACTTTCTTTTTATTTTTTTGTGAATCCGCTGTTTGGATATTTGGCTTTGTTTTACAATATTCTTTGAGAATTTTTGTTAATTTTCGGCTTGAAAGTAGTTTATTTTTCCACTTCTTTCTATTTTTATTGCATTAGTCTCTCTATTTCCTTAGTTTTTCTCGCTACATTGTTTCTAGACTCGTAGTATAATCTTTCGCCTGGCATTTTCTAACTGAACTAGGTTTGAATCGATGTGACAGAAGGCGTTTTCGATTGGTATAGTTTTGAATTTTGTTTCGGAGTCTCTTGAGTTGCCTAATCAAATATAGGAATACTCATTTTTATTTTGTTATTTGAGCTTGCTTGCGAGCCTACCTCTGAAGGTTAATAAGACTCATATCCAGATTGAGAGACCGTGTCTTCCCGAATTGAACCGAAAATGCTGTCTAGATTGATCCTTATTTACATTCTGATTATAATTATTTCAGCAATAACAAACAATATACTCAAATAAAATGTCAAACTCACATCCTTGCTTTGTTCTACTTGTTACCATAGTCTTGGAACAAGTTGAATGCTAGTAGTAGAAATATGATGAAAAATACAAAACCTGAATTATAATTTCCTGGCACTCGCACGTTGATGATATCATCTATCATTTTTGCACGCTGATTCAATAACCAGTGATTAATTTACTCCATTCTGTGCTTGTCATCAAATTTCAGCACTAAATCCTTTCTCATTTAATTCGATATTTTGATAAGTCTCAAAATACAGTATATCATGGCCTATGAATTATTGCGTGTTTGAAATGGTTCATCAGAAATAACTTTTCTTATTTGCTTAAGGTAATGAGGGTTGTTCATGCTATCATAGAAACGAAAGAAAATTTAGAACTGAGCAAAAGTGACGGCTTATCGATTTGCGGAATGAAATATCGAACAGTTACAAACTTAGAGATTTTTTACTATTTTATCGACTCCTTCCTCACCTAAAATCTAAATAAATTTAAAATTACAATAATTTTGTTGCGCAAATTTATTTAGATAGTCTCGACTTAGTGGATCTTCACAAAAGCCTTACCCAAGAATAATCCTTTATATCGTAAATTTAGAGCTCGGTCAGATTGATTTAATTCGAACACGATCCTTGAAACGATAGATTGCTTATTTAAATGCTCAACTTTGATCAGTCTGCAGCAGAGACCCAAACCTTGTTTTTCAATACTATTCCATGTTAGGATGATCGATTGTGATTGACCGACAACGTCATCTATGAAAGCTGTTTAAAATTCGAGCTATGAGTAACAAAAAGGCATTGGAGTGATTGCTGGCTCTTTTATCTTTATTAAAATTTTGTTGTAAATGCACTCTTAGTTATCTCCTGTATGTATGATATCGCTCTCTTAGATTACTTCGGTATGACTGATCTATTTAACGCGTTTTTGGAGCTGGTCATTATAAAACTTAGACACCACACTTTGTAAAGTAACATTTTCTTTCATTTACGACGGATGCTTCCATATAATACTCTGACATTCAATACACACATTTAATTTTGCAGTTTGGTTCTTTTTTTGCTATAATCCCTCGCTCTTCATATTTGATTGAGGACGGCTACTTAAACAATTTCGACAAAATGTGTGTCCACAGAAAAGTGTAATTGGTTTGAAAAATACTTATTTACATATCGAGCATGTTAGTAATTTTATAGGAGGCTCATATTTCGAATTTTCAATCCTCATGACGTGTAGTATATTTTGAACTTAGTGACTATATTTATTATAAATTGTTTGTCTAAATATAATATGCTTATTTGGTTGTATATTTACATCATTCATCACCCCACTTCCCTTCTCTACCTTTGCGAGCAGTTTACTACGCTTTTTCCCATGCAGGGTTTGTCGTTGTATTTTCTGCCTCGCCTAGTTCAAGCAGCTCCAGGTTAATGCAAATGTCTTTATCCCAAAGAATAACTCGGCACTATCCATCATCAGCTTGCTATTTAATTTCGACCTTCAATTTTTTATTCAAACTCTCGCACAGGATATTATAACCTTCTCTCGTCAGTCCTTATAAACCAAATAATGATGCCTTGTAAAGTGAAGATTTCAATTTCTTCGCGCTTTACTCGAGCTCACCAATTTTAGCCTTAGGAACAACATCGTAGTTTCCATAATCAAAAAAGTGTACTTCGTATCCAGCTTTTGTTTACTTCAATACTCTGGCTCTATAAAATACGCCATCAGTAAACTGAGCAGACACAACATCGCCAACTTTTATTTTTGAAGCAGGAGTTGGCTTTTGAGAAATTTCTGGTTTCTTGCTTCCTTCACTGTCCAAATAAAATTATTAACTGTTGGCGATCTCAGTCAGGATTAAAGTTTTTGTAAAATTAACAGATTTGAATTATTTTTCCATTTCACCTTTAATTGAGCTGAGATTAAGCTCGTATTTCCATAGTCCTATTTTGCTGCTTCGGGCTTTTGCTTATATTTGTTCGTATTATTGATTTTTATTTCTTTAAACAGTAACAGCCAATCCATTCTAAAGAAGTTCAGCTGCCCAATCCTTTTTCCCAATTGAAACTTCGGCATGATAAACACCTTTAAGATCAACTCTCTTAATTTTTATATCACAATCCCTCTGTAAAGAGTTCCTTTTCGAATAGTTTAATGCTTATTCTGACAGTTTAGTAAATTAGCCTTCATTTGAAAGACATCTAACTCCGTCAAGTACGACAATAGCCATAACGTGTTGTTCGTTGAATCTGATTTTGAATCTACTACCATTTAGCACAACTTCAATAACACCCGTTAAATGGGGCTCATCTTGAAGATAAGTGAATAAATTTTTAGCTCTAGAAGCATCAATCTTCTTACCCTTTCCTCCACTGACATCGTTAAAGGTAGGTACTTTAATATGTTCGCTTTGGTGAATTCCCTTTCTCTATTTTTTACCTTTTGCTTCAGCTTACTTCAATTCTTATAAATATTTGCTAACATCCTCCTCGGTTCTGATCTGCTGTACCTGAACAAGCCCCTGTTCAAGCATATAAGCAGCCAAGTTGATTGTATTATCGAAAACGGAAGCGTAAGTGAAATCTTTTAATTATTCACCTGTTCCGTCTGGTTTCTTTATTGGTATCTTTTTGGTGAATTCGATTTCAACTCGCACTTTTTTACCTATGCATCTTCTACGCAAAGCTTCTTTTGATTCATATGAATAGGGTTTATCAGCAGCAGGAGCTCGTACGTGTGGGAAGTAAACTCTAGTCAGTTATTTCTTAGCTTCGTTATAAATTGTCAAACTGTCACCAGAATGAATTTCATAGACCTGGCCTGAGAACTATTTACTATTGGAAACAGAAGATTTCGTAACTTTTTGCTATTTCCATAATCCTTTACCTTCTTATAAAGCAACTTGCGCAATCTTTTTAAGCTACATAAATTATTTAGTAGTTATTCCTTCCATTGCTTCTTTAGATAATTTTGCAAATCCATTTTCAAGCAAAACTTTCCTAATGTCAGCTCCTTCACTGGAAACGATGAATCCGGATAAGGCATCCTTTGATAAATTCGATACTGTGACATTTACCTCTCTGTGCAAAAATGAAGATTCAAGTACAGATCTAATTGCTCTCGCATTATTCTTTGATTCACCATCTAAGCATTAAAAATAATTATACTTGGTAGCTTTTCACTCAAAACGACTGTTTGAACTTCAGAGTAGTTTAAAGTAGCAAGCACATTCTCTTTAGCCAAATAAATGGTGGCTTTGGAGGGATGTACCTACTCTATAACTGCTTTGAATGTTTGTCCTTTATAATTTTTGACTAAATCAGCATCACTAACATTTTTATTTAACTCTCGAAAAGCTCGTTTATCAGCTTATTCGTTCCACATTCCAGTTTCGGTTACTTGAGCATCTTCCTCAGCTTATTTATATTTCGCTAAATTTTATACTCCGGATTTATCACCTCTCAGTTTAGCTAGTCCTTATCTTAAAAGAGAGACGGTGGCATCTTCGCCATCACAGACAACATAACCGATTTAAATTTCGTTGACTTTTTTCTCAACAAAGAATGTGAGCTTCTTGCCTGAGTAAAAGCAGAATTACCAACAAGCAGTTTGCGCATGAATTATCGAGCAGCGAACCCATACTTTTCCTCTTTTCCGTTCATGAGGTCATACTTGGGTGCTTGAACTCCGGACAAGTGTAATATTTTCTGCTTGAAACCTCCGTTCTATCTATCGGGAGGCCCTTGGAATAAAATTCTGTCGCCTGAGAGAACTCCGATGCAGAGACCCTCAAATTTCTTAGGATATGCGTTCATGTTTTTTGAATTCTTTAATTAATTATACGTGGTCTGGTTATACAACTTTTATTTAAAACAGTATTTATCTATTAAAATTAATAATAAAGTCATCACTTAATAACAAAATATAAAAACTATAAATATCACATTGATAATCAGTTTTGAAAGATAATGTATCAGATGATTATTTAGTAAATATAGACTATAACATAGATTTAATATTTCTTAATATTTATAGAATAGAAGAATGCTCCCAATCTTAAAACAA
>APMI01012471.1_pt1 | contig 14141 bp, 4 predicted proteins | sample 667938 | NCBI WGS metagenome assembly APMI01 (sample SAMN01084076, study PRJNA167559) | wastewater metagenome | biome: Wastewater | place: Denmark: Ejby Moelle, Odense | collected 2011-11-28 | reverse complement strand
TTTCGTTTTGCGTATCCTTATATTTTATGCAAGTGAGGTGCACTTTGATTATTGGATTTACTAAAGCTTGATCTTGAATTCGATTGTGAGTTGGGATCTTGATTTTTGTATTTTTAAAGAATACGTTGCATTTGGATCTCATGCCTTTTTTCTTTCTATCGTTTTCTATCATTGAGCTTCTGTATGATATCTTATTTATAAATTCCACTGTGAGACTCTACTATTTTTTTAAGTTTTTCAGTGTCAATAGCCTGATTCAAAATCTAATTTTACAGTGACTTCTTCTTATTTGATCGTCTGGTCAGCTTCTTTATTTCATCTTCTGAAAGGAGACTATCTAGTCTTTGCAGTTTTTCTTCAAATACAAGATACTTTTTGTCTGATTATGCTTTCCGTTTGTTTAATTATTTCTATTTATTTGTTTTTTATTTCTCTGGAATTGTCGATTATTTTATAGTTTTTAACTATTATTAAAATTTAGTTGCATATTTTTATTTATCAGTTGTCAAAATAGCTGCTTCTTCTACAGGGTTCTCAGATATATTTAACGCAACCCAATGTAGTTGAATAAAACTGTCCTCCTTAAGCCAAGCTCCATTTTCAGCATATTTCTTAAATTGTTTAGAAATTTATCCAATCTTGCATAATTCTCCTAATTTGAAGTGTTTATAGAAGATGGAAAATGTATTCAAGTCTAGAGATTGGGGATGACCATCAAAAGTAAAACTTTTCGTACTTAATTATTTTACATAGTAAGCAAACAACAATTTAAGTTTTCCAAGACAGCTGTAATAAAGCACTTCCAGATCATTTTTAGGCTTCGGCAGTTCTGTTTTATTTTTGTTCAGTTTCTTTTTAATTTCCTAGAGTGGATTGTATTTGTGTTGTTTCTTGACTTGACTATGACTTGCAGATTTTTGTTGATCTTATTCATAGAACTAGTTATCGAGCTCTTCAGGCAGAGTGTCTAGCTTTCCGTCATGTATTACTGCTTATTTCTTGTTTTCTAGATTATGATGAGATTCTGTCTATTATTGAGAAGGAGTCGAAGTCCACTCGAGCTATTTCACATTATTTAATTTGCCTGCCAATATTCTTTACAGATAACTATCATTTTATTCGAGTAAAGCGTCGTCTTTCTAATTATGTGATACGGTATTGAATTTATGTGTATTTATATTGGTACTTTTGATTAAATTTGTGCCCTTATGTTCAATTTATTAATTTCTATTGGCATGAGCTTATGGTTTGGTTTTTGTTTCAGTCTGCTTATTAATGTGATGGTCTACATGAATTTTTTCATAAGTTTTTTATTCATTTGCATGTTCACTTTTATGTTCATTTTTAGATTTGTCAATGGTTTCATGCCTTTTATGTTATTGATGTTGTAATACTTAATTATTCTTTGAATTCACGATCGAAGAATTTTTCATTTGAGAATTATTTTCACTCTTAACATATACTTCCTAATTGTCTTGTTTATAACTTTATTCGTAATCTTCACTCTGTCTTTATTGATATTATTATTACTAATTTGCAATACTGTTTCCATATTTACTTTAGTTTTTTTGAGTCTAATCATCGTGGTGCTTATCATGATTTTGACTCAGACCAAGATCCAATATTGTCGATATAATTTCATTTGATTTATTCTCATGTTAGTGTAATTTTTTATCTACTTAGTGATGAGATTGTTATTTGCTAGAAGAGTGTTAATTTTATTATTTGGTTTTCTTATTTTGCTTTGCTTCGAGCTCTAGTAATATGCCTTTCTCTGACAACGATTTACGCATCTTCACAATCTACTGATTCATTTAACTGATATTCTTTTCAGTACTCCGCATAGATTGATCACGCTAATCTTCAAAATATTCATGCAAGTCTATGCACAGATCAATGAACATCTACTTTTGCTTCGGGTCTTTCCATTTAAGTACATCGAGATCGTGGTCAGACTTACCGATTGAAATAAGTGCAACTTTAATCTTCTTGACTGATTTTTTGGCTAAGAACATCTCGACAACTGCCTAAATTGTACTCAGCTGCTTGTTTAAGATAGTTGTGTAGATTTTTGAGAAATGATCATGTAATTATTTTCTATTTTGTTGTTCTGTAGACATCTGGCTTCGATATTGATTATTTTTGATACTTATGACTATTATATTTATTTACAATCTCACAAGAGTAACAATCTGCACATAATTCTAAAATATAGCAAATCTTAATGCATTAGTTAATTTTGAATTAATAATTGCTTAATAAAGACAATTTATATAAATTTTATATAATGCCAAAATTTATTATTAAAGAAAAACGGCTAAAAATGGTGAAACGTAAAAGTGAAGTAGTAATCATTTATGGAGTGGGTCACCGATTTAATTCATCATATTTTGTTCATACCCACCTTCCTGTCTTTTCTCAGCCTTCTTTATATCTCTTCTTCTGTCTTTCTCAGCCATTCTGCTGGGACTCTTATGACTTTAATCACTTGAACTATCATCTCGTGCGGACTCCTGAATAAGTCGTTCAGGTCTAGCATTGAGATCGAACTTAGACTCGCCGTAGACTCCGTCTGAATACTAAACTCCCTTGATGGGGGTCAGGATGGCGTTTCCAGAAGGTGGCACCATGTTGCTTCCATTTGGTGATATGTACACGCTACCGTTGTAACTGTACGAGTTGTTGTTGTAGCATGGGTCATTGGGGTGAGTGTAACAAATTGGAACTCTTATTGACATTTTCTAGTATTTATCTGTTTTTATTTATTATGTTAACCCAATATATTAAATCTGTATATTACAATCTGATCAATATTGATGAAACAACAAAATGTCAATAATAAGATCAAATAAAGATAAGGCAATTTTAGTTTATAAAGTGAATTAAATAAATCATCAAAATTTACATATTTATAATAGCTACTTAACGAACAAGTACAAAGATTTTAAAAATTGAGATGATATATATGATACTAATATCTACGAATCAATCATGTTTTTATTAATAGACAGGAATATTTTAGATGTCATTCAGTGATCTGTATCTGATGACTATAGTTCTGCTTCTGCTTCCATTTGAGCGAGTTCTTACAGTTCTTTATCTAAGTCATTGCTAATACTGTCTGCTTTTTATATTTTGGTCTATAGGTATCGAATTTTGGCTTTATATGCACTTTATTTATCTTAGAATTTGGTCTTATATTTCTTGACTTTGCTGGATAGCATCTGCACTAACTCCTCCATTTGAGTCTTATAATTTTTGTTCTCTTATTTCATCTTTCTGATATACTCCCTTAATTTATCATTTTATTGCGATATTTTACTTAGCTAAGCCACATACTTCACAACTTCCTTCTCTTTATGCTGATACTTCTCCTTAATTTCCTTATTATTATCCTGTAATGACTATATCTGTGTTTATAGTACTCGTTTATTAATTTTACCTTCATTAAATTATTAACTTATTTATCGGTAAAGCTGTTATAAATTTTTAGTCTCTTTCTAGTATAGTTACAGTAACTGGGTTAATATTTATTTGCGAGAGCATGCCACGGCGAATTATTGGGTCAGTTTTGATAATGACTGGAGTAGATTTTTCATATGTAAGTAGTGACTTAAGGGAAGCATTATGTATTTTGGCATTTATTGGCTTGAAGAGATTTATTTTGGGTTTTCGCGTAACATTTGAAATGTAATCTTATAATATTTACTAATATATACACTTTGTTTTAATCATCATTGATAATATTATAATTCTAATTTATCTAATAAAAAGATTAGGCTATAATTAAACCACAGTCTAAATTTAATACTTTGATGCGTTTACTTATTTTTATGTATGTTCAGTCAAAAATATGCCAATTTAATAGAACGAGTCAATAATGATTCCATATATAATAGTTCAATCTTTGGCATTTTTGAGTCAGCTAATTTTCATCAATGCCGAGCTCTGCCTATTGCCTAACTGTCTCGCCTGTACTGACCCTTATCAATGCTCTGCTTGTCCTCCAGGATTGAACTGTTGTCAATAATCATGTCTCACATGTGTGAACCAGACTGTCTGTATAACTTGCGATTAGGGCTTCGTCATTAACCAAACAACGGGGACTTGCCAACTTCTAAACTCGTGCTAGCAGATCACGTGCTCATCTTGTTAAACAAATATATGCTCTGACTGCATCATGGGGTTTAAGCTGAATTAGTACACTCTGGAATGCTGGAAATGTCCATATTAGTGCGCAATCTGCACTCTTGATGGTCGATGTATATAATGTTCTCTTGGTTACTTCCTTAATGAGATGGGTGTATGCCAAAATTGTTCACTGGAACACTGTTTATCCTGCACAAACAACTAAACTTGCACGTACTGTGAAAACGGGTACGCAATAGGATCATCCCTGCCATACTGTTACTCATGCGTATCAAACTGCTAGTCTTGCGCAATTCAAAACAGCTGCCTGGGTTGTAAATTAGGATATTATTTGACCTCGAATAACAACAGCTGTAAACCCTGTGCATCAAATTGTTTAAATTGTTATGCATCGGCTACTAATTGTACAACTTGCAGTATGGTTACCTATCTGACTGTCAATAATTCTTGTTAACCCTGCTGGACTGCTGTGCCATTTTGTGTCTCATGCTATAATAATGGCAGTGGCAGTGCTGTCGTATGTACTGGCTGTGTTTCCAAGATGTTTGTCAGTCAAAATGGTTGTAAGTTCTGTGGCAGTAATTGTTATACATGTGTGTCTTAAAATAATTGTACTGTATGTGCTACTGGCTATTATTCTTCAAATTATACCTGCGTGCCTTGCTCTGTTGCCAACTGCACAGCCTGTATAAATAGTACATCATGTGTGACCTGTGATCTGGCATTCTACGTTGCATGTATAACTGGTATGTATATTTCTACTAGTGATCCTACTGGGCCTTGTTTACCTTGCCCATTGTTCTGTGTAGACTGCAAAAATTAAATTTCTTGTTATAAATGCTCTTTAGGCTCCTATTTAGTGGGTTCAACATGCATTCAATGTCCATTCTCAAACTGCATATAATGTGTTAATGGAATATCTTGTTCCTTATGTTAAAACTCATACTACCTGTAACTTTCTAATAATTCTTGCGTACCATGCCCACAGAACTGTTAAATTTGCTAAAATTCATAAACTTGTTCTATTTGCTTGCCTGGTTTTATCTTAAATGTTAATAATTTGTGCAGTGCTTGCTCGCCCTAATGCCAAAAATGTATATTTGATTAAAAAAGTGGGTAATAATTCTGTTCATTATGTGCAAAAGGATACTTCGATATGCATGCAATAGGTACCAAATCGATAGAAAATTCATGCCAAAAGTGCTTAACTGGATGTGAAATATGTTCTAATCTAATGGATTGTCAGCAGTGTGTGTTCGGATATTACTTGGCAACTTTTGATGGATTAAGTATTTGTTATGCTTGCCAATAACCATGTTCGACTTGCTCAGCTTTATCAATATGTACATCTTGCAAATCAGGCTTCTCTCTTGTTGCCCCAGGTATCTGTAGATCTTGTCCTGAACACTGTGCGGTTTGTGATCATACTGCTCAATGCTAAGTTTGTCTAGAAGGCTCAGCTTTGAATTATGTAGATGGTAAATTAACTTGTGTGGAGTGTTCTTCAGGATGCAGTAAATGCACATCTATTATTAACAAATAGTTGAGGTAAGCTACTGTTGTCTGTCAGTAATGCCAGCTAGGTATGATATTAAATTAAGATGGAACTTGTTTTACATGTGGGTACACACCTTCTACTCATGGATGCTAAGCCTGCGATAATACTGGCAAATGTATAAAATGTTTTAATAATTTCACACTAAATTCATCAACTTCTACCTGTACTAACCAAAACATAAGCTACGATGATATAGATAAAGCCTTAATAGGAGCTAATATCGGCCTGATGTGTACTGTAATGATACTACTAGGTAATAATCATTTTATTTTAGTTGCGCTATTATATTTAAAACTATCGTAGACTCGGGGCTCGAAATTAAAAACAATCTAGATGGCTAATACTAATGTTTAAAGTAGTACTCTTTGAGGATATTCTATATTTTTCAATTGATTGACATTAATTTATATATTCTATCTTTTTATTCGTATAAATTAATCAGTTTTCTTCCTATCATAAGATTTGATAGATTCTTTCTTTACTTATTCAAAAATATTCGAAAGCGAAAACATATATGAAATATTTAAATAAAATATCAATAAACTGATGCAATTATAGACATATTAACTAATTTCCATTACATTTATTTAACATTATTGATTGATTTCTGAGACTATTACCTCTCCAGGCAGAGACTTGCCACTTAGAATTCCATACTACACAATGAAAAATAGAATCATAATCTTTAATCAGTTTTAGCATAAAATAGTAAAATAAGTATGATTTTTGGAAAATGGCGAAAATTTAATGAATTGTTTAAATTAATAAATACAGCAGTCTCATATTTCGGATATTATATCATCAGGAAATGCTCAATATTTTTTATTATGAACCTCGAGCTAATTCCATCACCTATCTTTCTCAGTACTCGCTAGACTTTTTGAAATGTTCATGGTCAATCATCCCATTTCAAATAAATATTTTTATATTTTTACGCGGTGGCGATTGTTGATAAATCTGAAAAACAGTCATTTTTCTCTTTAAGGAGCACTACAGACGATGATAAACAAAGAAGTGACCGAAAATTAGGCATTTAAGCCCAGGTCAGCTGGATATAACTTTCTAGATAAGATCGAAGAAATTCTCAAGAATTCTTGAATATAGCGAGTCGATCAAGGTTATCGCATTATGATTGGATTTATTATTTTAGCCTTGATTTTGAGGTATGGGCAGTAGGAAATACGAAGCTGCTGGAACTATCAAAAGAACTATTGCCATTAAACTTATAATAATATTGATTAACTCAAGCATGAAACAACAACATTCAACAAATTCAAGCATGGGATCAATTGCATTCGATCAGGAGCTTCAAGTCTAAAAGGGTGTCAAAGCAGCCCAGTCAGCCAGTGCGCTGAGAAAAATAAGAAAACTTTTTAGAAAAAGAGTATAACAACGCATTTACTCGGCCTAGAAACTCGACATAAATTCTGAGGAGACTGTCGACATTGAAATCTATTGAAATGCAAGCATTAATTTACTTGCATGATTATATTTATTTTTTCTCATTTTCTTTTACTCATTGTTTGCTTATTTTCAAAGGTTTTCAAAGTCAATAATTTTCCTATTCCCAAATATATTAATACAGCTATCAAATACACCGAAGCGAAGTGAATTAGCTAATTATCTACGAGAATTGTACTCTTACAAAAATCATAATTTGTGCATTTTTCAATAAAATACAGGAATCATCGGAGAGTTAGATTAAGTAAAACTCAGAGCATCCTGAAGTTTATTTTAGCGCGCACGTTGAGCTCTCCCTAAATGTAACTTATATGATGTTGGCTCTTAATCAGGCCTAAAACAACGATAGCCTCCAAGTTATTACTAAACCACAAAAGCTCGTTGACCAAAAGCTGCTTTATTCACATAATTAGCGACAATTTACAAAAATTTTTAACTTAGTAGCATTCTCTTATATTGACTATGTGTGAATGCCAGCATATATAAATAGTAGTGCCAGTAAAAGCCATAAAAATATTATTGCTTCTTATTTTACTCTCTAATTGTCTTTATTTTTATTTGTTCAATATTTGGATGCATCTCAATTGTATTAGAGCTAGCTCTATTTTTAAATTTCTGTTTTTGTTAGAATTCTAAAAAAATACGACAAGATGCTCAGTCCAACCTCTCATCATTTTCAAGCTGCGGCTTTACACATAAGTAAATAGACAGTGCCAGGCTACCATGTGATAGAAAGAGAGTCTAATGAGACCTATGGAACAGAAAAATAGTTTTCAGTGGACGATAATAATAGTCTTGAGCTTATGATCAGAGCGCATGAAAGAATTCGAACACTGGAGTAGGACAATCAAATTTTACGACTACATGTAGAACTCCTATCCAAAGACAACAAAGAACTTGCTGAAAAACTCTAGAAAATTCATCATGAGAGGACTACATACTCTCAATCAAGTACGTCTAATAATATTCAGACTAGTAACTTCGTAAAAAGATATTTGAGCTAGATATCAGACTCGAAGGATACAAAGCGAAAGGGCAACTTTACCAAATTGAACATGAAAGTCTCACTCGAGAATAGAGAAATGAAAAATACTAACGCTTACTCAGGACGAACCTTCCATAGAATAAGCATTATTCTTGTGAGGCAAAACAAACGAAGCAAAATTTATAATTTTCACTAAGCTCCGAACTTGGAAGTGATAAAAGAGTAGCTTTGACTAAATAAAATCAAAATTAAACTATTAACAACCATTATTAATCTATCTAGAAGAGGTCTCAGCCAAATGCTCAACTTTAGTCTGTAGAAAACAAAGAAAATATTAATCTGAGTGTAACTACGAAGACGTAATAATCAAAATTTGTACATAAAAATCAGTCTTGTTACTTGCCCAGATGGTTTTAATAACCTAAAATTCGCACTTCACCATCTGCAATGGAAGTTCGTCCAACTAGAAATCATAGCTGCCAATTAGTTACAAAGCAATAAAGTGAAAATTGGGGGTTTCATCAATTGGAAAAAACAAATAAGCCCTTGAACAATACTTTTACACACAGTTTTTAAAATGTGAAACCATAAGGTGATGTTCAGAGTGGGACTTATGACAATTTTTACCAAAGACATGGCTCATTAACAAGAGCCAGTAGTCCAATGATTCGTAAAAATAGTCCAAATAAGCATAAAAATGCTGTTTGTGAATTCCATTCTCACAGTCGAAACCCAATTTTGAGCTCCAACGGCAGCAGTATGGAAAGCAGTTTGACTAAGAAATTTAACTATACAAACTGGCGCAAAACAAACAATAATTTGATGGTATGGCGAGCTTCAGGACCCACAATCAACAACAAAACGATATCACTGAACCGATGATGGAAGTTACTATTTTTATGTTTGAACATATTATTGATAATAGTCATAGTCCTAGTCTGTCTGCTAAAATTGCATATAATTTAAATTATAATAATAATCTCGCTACTAACTAAAACTCATAACTTAACTAAATATATGTCTTCATCCTTCGACATCGATAAACTAATCAGCCGATCCCTGAACTGCGAGTTACTTTAATAACAAGCTATCAGCATATTGTGCCATAAACTGAAAGATATCTTGATTTAGTAAAAAAATGTGAGATATATCCATGCACCTGTCAGTTTAGTTGGAGATGTGCACGGGCAATTCTATGATCTTTTGGAAATATTCAAAGTTGGGGGATAATTGCCATATACTAGCTATCTGTTTCTAGGGGATTATGTTGATCGAGGAGCACATAGTGTATAAGTTATCACTCTACTTTGTTTATTAAAAATAAAATACCCTGATAAAATGACAATGATCAGAGGCAACCATGAGACTAGAGCCATAACACAAAATTACGGATTCTACATGGAGTGTCAAACTAAATATGGAAATACAGTGGTATGGTAGTACTACACAGATATTTTTGACTACTTTCCGATAGCTGTCAGCATCGACAATCGTATATTCGCAGTTCATGGCGGACTCTCTCCACTTATATAGTCAGTTGATCAAATTTAAAGTTTAGAGAGATTTCAAGAAATACCTCACGATGGACCTCTATGTGATCTTATGTGGAGTGACCCTGAAGAAAATTAAACTGGATTTGCAGTATCGCCAAGAGGAGCAGGTTATATTTTTGGTGCTTAAGTCCTGAACAAATTTCTACACTTTAATGGCTTTGATCATCTTTCTCGGGCCCATCAACTATGTACTGAGGGATATCAGCTACTCTTTAAATAGAAATTATCTACTGTTTGGTCTGCACCAAATTATATTTATCGGATGGGAAATTTAGCATCAATTATGTAAATTGATGATAACTATGAAAAACAATTCAATGTATTCTCTGAAAGTCCTTAGAACATTGCAAGAGGGATCGGCTCCATGATGGACAGCAAAGCAATAAAAAATTAGTCAGAAAAATATTTTATGTGATATTTATTATTTTGAGCACAGATATTTTAAAAGTTTGATTCTGTTTTTCTTTAGTAAAATTTTTTTTTCAAACTCTTAAATATAGGGTTTAACGGTATATTTAGGCAACAAAGTATAATTTTTGCTATTATTATACTTATCTAACACAATTCTTCAACCAGATGTACCTTTTAGGTGTAGTTCAATATTTAACAAGTATATGAGTATTATTTAAATCTAAAATTAAAATACTAAATAGAATTAGAATATGAGTTAGGTGGGATTCATTATAATCTTATGATTGCGCTTGATATCACCGCGGACTGGCTTAAGGCAATCTAAAGATCCAAGCAACTCTTTAAGGCTCAGATGTGCGGGTGAAGATGAAAATACGCGCCTGTCCCACTTGATCTACTTTCAGATAAAGTACACATAGACGAGTAATAATATCAAAATTGTTTGCAGGTGATAGACCCTGAACTGTTGTGGCAATTTGTGCATTGCCATTTGCTGCTGCAAGAGTCACCTCTCTGGTAGCACTCACAATATTTCTTCGAGCAGCCCGATCTTGAACATCGGCATATCCGGGTTTCAGATTTTCTAGAATTGGAGCCGTTGCTCACAAGATTAAGACAACTCATGCACTCACATGATGTTCCACATGCTTCCCCATTGGCAAAGCAATCGCAATATTTAACTGAGCATTTGGATTTAGTGCACCTGCATTTTATGATCCGATTTTGATGAAACGGGGCTACTTTTAGGTTTAGCAAGTCGTAGATCCTTCCACCATCTGTGTTACAAGAAAAATACTTAAAGTAATCGAGTTAATTGCTCCTAAAGTATAAGGATTAAAGCTTTGGAAATATTTCAAGTTCGTGGAAACTATCGAATGAGGATAACATAGGGGAGATTCACCCAATATTTTTGTTTGAGACTCATTAGCTTAATAGCATTTGCTCGGAGATGCTGTTAAATTTTTCTCTCGCTTTAAGCTTAGAATCTTGTTCTTAAGCCTCAAACTTAAAGGAGTAACTCTTTTGGCAATTCTGCGATGTTTTTGAGGAGCTGCCGCCAAAAGACTCATCAAAACTTTAATAAAATGTTTTATTAAGTTGGCGCTCTTTAAAAATTTTAAATTATCTCACCTTCTTCGCTGAGAAGCCCTTACAGTACATCAAACTGTTTAGTATAACAAACTAAATGAAAATTACTACGGATTCGCTCTTGTCGGGTCGATAGACAAAATTAATGTTCATAAAAATTTTAGTTCTACAAATTTTTCAGTCCAATACGAAAGGAAGATTTGAAACTTGAAAAGAAATAGTTCTAGAAAGCATGTACTAAAAACAACGAAAAATAATATTGTCATGTTTTTTATTATTATCTACATTTCCAATAAAGTGCAAATCTAGTTAAAAGGTCGAATATGAGACTGAATGAAAATCGAAACTACAAAGTCTCTACAACTATAAGCAAATATAAATTATAGTAAGGCACCCTTGATTGGTTTTCATAGTCCATTAACCTTGAATCATTTTTATATATCTAGTCGATTAAGACAGAGCTCTATAAATTCATAAGTCTTTATTAAATTTTATGAAGTTGACAAAAATCGATAAAGAGCTTAAAAATGTATTTCCTATAAGCACAAGACACAAACGTAATCTCTGGATAGCAAATTACGTATATTGAGCTTAGTTTCAAAAACCAAGAGAATTTCGACATGATTTATATTATTTAATAATCAAATCCACAATTATACAATTATCGATTCCAAAGAGCGCGGTTGTCGATGAAACAAATGCGCGAATTAAGAGAAGAACAATGTGCTTGTAGTAAGTTGAGAACATGGTCATAACTGTAGGGGTATTTAGAAATTTTGATTATTTTATTATATTTCTTGATTACAATATGAGCGAGTCAAGTAAACAATTTGTGAGCCCATAAAAAATGTTAAAACAAGCTCAAAAAACAAAGGGCTATCTCATGAAGCGTTCCTGTGGAATCCTAGGAGGGTGGCACCAAAGATACTTCATCATATTTAATGGAGCATTATCGTACTATGCAGATGAAGCTCTAGAAAAGCAGAAGGGTGAAATAAAGATTAAGGAAATACAAGGAATACTCATGAAGGAGACCGACCATTTTCTACTGCAAACTAATAAAAGATAATACGAGTTTAAATGCACAAACCAGAAGGATAGAGATCTATGGGTTGCCAGTCTTAATCTTTTAAGAGAGTACATTAGCAATGATGACATCTCTAAGAAATTTTTCATTAAGAAAATGCCTGCTCAAACCAAAGTCGAGAAACTTCAGCTGTGTAAAATTTAATAGATTCGATCCGTTCTCACAATAATGAAGCTAAACTTGTTAACTGAACAGCTGGAATAGTCTCGAATCGGCTAGAGAATTTATTGCCAAAAAGTCCAAAATTAGTAATACTTATTTGCTGTTTCAATCAAGTGCCTTGAGTTTAGTGAAGTCGATGAAGAAATCTTAGCTGAAAAATATATTTCACCCTACAGTTTCAATAAATTATACAGAATTTACTCTGATGGAAAAGTCGAAGATATTGCTAGAATGTCCCAAATGCAATCTCTTAAGTCACAAGAAGACTTTATCGTTCTCACTTTCAGCGATAAGAAAAAGGTACTAATACCATACAAAAACGATGCTGAAGCTTATGAAATATCTAAGAGATTATGCCGATGTTATGAAACTGCTAAATAATATTATAATTCATTTAAGATTGTACTTAAGAAAAATATCGATAAGGTAGTCCACTTATATGATCATTTTCGACCTATTTTTGAATAGCAAACTGTCCAAAAAGTCGATGATAGACTTGAGAGATTTCAATCATCTCCAGAAGATCCAGTCAATATTTTTCTGTAAAATTTTCGACTTGTTAAAAAAGATTTAATTGACACATAGTAAGCATGTAAGGTAATGAATCCAGCTAGAGAAGACTTAAAATGTGCTTATTTCAAAATTGTACATGAAAAAGCACGAAAATGGCTCACATTAATATGGGAAAATTTGTTTGCTAGTTTTCAACTAAAAAATTTGATCACATTTTCAAACTAAATCTATGAATATTGGATTGTCGTCAACCAAGTTGTAAGTGATGCCAGCCTAATCGAAGGGTGTTTAGATTTAAACCGATTTTTCATCTGCCGTGCAGGTGACTGTATAAAATAGAAAATACATTCCTTCAATGCTCAAAAAATCCAATACCAAAAAGTAAAGAATGAACCTATCGCTAATTAATTAACTTCAGTATTTTTATAATGGCTAAAATAAATAAATTTATATTTGGCTTAAATGGTACCAATAGAGAATGCTTTCGAACAATTTTGTAAATTTTACAACAAATGTTTTGATGAGTTTCTAGATTACCTTAATAATGTTTCAGAAAAGTGGAACTAAATATTAGTTATTATTGGTGCTTGCAATGACTTGTACAAAATTAAAGCTTTTTTCAAAGATTCGATTGGACCTTAACTATGTAAAGGTATATTTGCTGAGAAGAAATTTTACACCTCATGTGGAAATTAAATTGTTAAGAAAATTAATGAAAGCTTCAGCAACTTGATAAAAAAAGCATTTATTATTTTCTTCAAAAACATTGATAAGAAGTTACTTGCTAAACCTTTTCTTGAAATTGACTTCTCTAAAATTTGTTATGAAGTTCTTCAACGGCTGGAACCCTATAAGAATAAACTGCTTTAATAAGTTGAATATTAAATGGTAATTCTATCTTTTGATTAAATTTGCTTTTTTCTATACACAATGTATATCAACAAGAACGTGCCTTCAATAAAAAATGTTAAAGATCATTATCTAAAAGCCATCTAGAAAGGAATAACTTAAATATAACAATATTACTGTAACATTAAAACCGAAAAATATGTTAAAAAGTATTTAAAATAAGTTAGTGTTCTTGGAGAAATTCTTACTTGTCCTGAGCACGCGATCACCAAACATGTCGCTGATCTTTATCATACTTTTGGTACCGGCTTCAATTAAGAAAGC
>APMI01024521.1_pt1 | contig 14143 bp, 9 predicted proteins | sample 667938 | NCBI WGS metagenome assembly APMI01 (sample SAMN01084076, study PRJNA167559) | wastewater metagenome | biome: Wastewater | place: Denmark: Ejby Moelle, Odense | collected 2011-11-28 | reverse complement strand
GGCAACAACAAGAACACATGGTCCGCCAAGGGGTTGTCCGCGGCGTCCGAGCGCTTCAACTACGAATACAGTGATGAAGAGCGGCAAGAGATTGCGCGCCGCATGACCTCCGTCGCCACGGTCGTGGATGACGTCCAAGTGATGGTGAACGTCAACTTCGAGGATCAGGGCATCAGAGCTGGACGGCGCCTAGCTGCGTTGCTGGCTGCTACCCGTGCCGGCCGAGGCCTCGCCCCACATGTCGAACGTCAAGAAATTTGATCAATCGATCCGGCGCGGCAGCGCCAGCTAGCGGCGTCGCTTGAAAGCCTTCTCAGCCGGCCCCAACAGGTCAGCTACCTCGCATCCAAGGCCCTTGGCTAGCTTGAGCAGCGCCAGCAGTGTCGGCTGGCTTTTTCCTCGTTCAAGCCGGCTAAGGTACGAGCGTTCGAGTCCGGCCTCAAGAGCCAGAACCTCCTGGGATAGCCCCGCCTTCAGGCGGCGCGCTTGAGCGTGCTTCCCGAAGACTTCGGCGATACCCAGATCCAGGCTGGTAGCGCCCTTTGGTCGACCGGGCTTGGGGGGCGTCTTTGGGCGGACTGGCATCCGCCCAAGGCTCTTAGAACTGCGCTATATGTGCCACGTTATATATAACTCAAAGCAATCACTCTGACGTTACGGTGATGGGGGGCGTGGGCAGTTCCGGCGCAAGACCCGAAGCCCCGCAGTGCCATGTGGCGTCAACTCGGCGTGCAGCTCGCTCAGGAACTGAACGAAGTCAATCTCCAGCGCCGTCAACCAATCCCGAAGCTCTATGACATCCAGTCTGCGCTCGCCCCGTTCAACCTTGCTGACCAGCCCTTGATGGCGGCCGAGGAGGTCTGCCAAATCTCTCTGGCGAAGGCGCTTGCTCTTTCTGGTGTCCTTGAGCTTCTGCAGAAAGATGTCGTTGTGGCGGGAGTGAAGGATCTTGGGCATGGGCAGGTCCGAGGCACACCCTAGCCCATCCCGCCCCGTATTCGGTAAGCGCTTTTTTTCCCTCGCGGCAGGGTGGCACATTGGCTGAAAGCTTGGCGCTGACCTGATGGTCGCCAAAAATCCCTTGAGTTATATATACATCATCATGGAAAGCAGACACATGACCTTGAGCCGACTGGGTGACTTCGACTTCGCCGTGGCAAACGAACGCGCGGCGGTGCCGGTAGAAGAGGAACGGCGTATCGAAGTGGATTCCTGGCGGGTGATTCGCGCTGCGTCAGGCAAGGCACATCTGGTGATCCTCAGGAATCTGAATGCCGGACGTGGCACGGTGTTGGTCAGTTCGCCGATTTCAAAGGTCGATGGCCAGGGGCGCGTAGTGACTACATCATCCGGGCGTCAGTATCTGCTGACGCGACCTCCGGAGGCTCGTGACTTTGAGCGCGACGTACTTCATTGCGTTGCCGCCAAGCTCGGCATGGGGGACGCAGTTGACGTAAGCGTCTATGCCTGGGATCTTCTGAGCTTCGACTCCACTGAGCTTCGGCTTCGCTGAGGAGAGCCCATGATCGTCACTGGCTAGGCTGACAGCGTACGCACTATGGAGCAAGCAGGGCCAGGCCGCCGGCGGCGAGTTCACAGCGCCGAGTTCAAGGCGCAGGCAGTGCAAGCCTCGCAGCAGCCAGGTGTATCGATGGCGGCTGTGGCCATGGCTCACGGCATCAATGCCAACCGTGAGCGTCCAGTCGACCCATGTTGACCATCCGCGCCAGCGTTGCTCAGGTGACGTCGCCGACGCGTCGCTACCAGTTCGATGCTCTTGGGTCATGGTCTACGAGTTCTTAAGACCGTTTCCGCCTGTACGGAGTCATTTATCGCGCGCAACTCAGCTGGATCGCTCAGGCGAACGGCGTCGCCGTCGCCATGACTGCATCTAGCACGTCCGCCACACCGGCAGCTGCGCGCCCTTCCAGGACTACGCCCATTTCCATGGAATGCTCCAAAGAGGCCGCGTTGACGTTTGAGGACCCTAGGTAGGCCATGCTGCGGTCGCAGAGGACCGCCTTCGCATGAAACGTCTCTCGCCCGCCGCCAGCTCGTGGAAGAGAGTAGTTGAAGACGCGAGCGCCCTGAGCCTTGAGCCAAGGAGCTATGGCGTCGAAGCCGTCTGGATAGTCCCTGCGATTGGCGTCCTCCAGGCTTCGGAGAATGAGGATGCGCTCCACACCTGGCGCGACAAAGCTGAGCAACTCCTGTAGCCAGGCCGCGCCGGTGCTGTCGAAGAACGGGGTCATCACCACGACGCGCCGCTTGGCAGCGCGAACCATGCTGTGGAATGCGTGCTCCGTGGGCTCAAGCTCAGTCGTTCGCCAGCCGAGCGCCGAGAGGCTCTGCTCAAGTGAACTCGGCCGAGGAGGGCGGGTCAAGACTACCCTCGCGACCGTCTCATCTCGGTGCACCAGGGACCGATAGTGGTCGACGGAGTAGAGGGCAAAAGCCAAGCGGCCAAAGCTTGCATGAACCCCGCTCGCGGGGACGAACCCTGCGGCAGTCGGCACCACTAGACGAAGCGCAACGGAGCGGTCGAGCAGCGCGTGCGTGTCCGCCTCTTCGGTCAGGCCTAGCTGCGCCGCACGAATGAGGGACCGGGCTGACTGCGGCGTGCTCGCCGGAAGCTCAGCCCACGCCTCCAGCAGCGGAGCTGCCAAGGAGGCCTTGGCCGCAAGCCCTGCCAGAACCGCACGCTCGAACGCTGACAGCCGCTGGGTCGACATCAGGGCTGCGGCTTCACCATGTCGAGATATCCCCGGATGGGCACGCCGCGCTTGTCGAGGCGTGGACGCCCGCCAACCGAGCGAAGCACAGAGCGCGACAGCAGCTTGTTGCTGGCAACGCATGACGTCTCGGGAACCATCACGCAGTCAGGGCACGCGCCACCGCGCTCGGTGCAGAGCGAGCCCGTTCCACACTGCGTCGCTTTCTTGCCGAGCATCGACGTGAGCATTGCGGTGCCGGCGTTGCGCCACAGCGCAGACAGGTTGCCGAGGTCCATCGTCGTGCCGTTGCGATAGACGACGAAGGCGAGGTCCGCAGGAAAGATGTACTCGCCCAACGAGCCCAGGTCCAAACCTGAATACTCGGACATGTGCTTCATCAGCAGATGTGCGTAGCTGTGCAGCAGCGTGTAGAGGTAGTAGTACGTCGGCGGCGTCTCCGTCTCGGGCAGGCTGTCCAAGAAGGGGTTCATTGGCCGCGCGACGCTCAGCAGGCCCGCTCCAATCTTCTCGCCGGGCTTCAGGCTGAACATGTCGCGGCACTTGAGGCTGTCGAGCCACTCGAGGACGAGCTCTTCCTTCAGCCGCACGTACAGCGCCTCGTTGCCCTGCTGGACCACATAGACCGGGTACTTGGTGCTGTCGTTCTGACGCACCGGCGGGAATAGGTTCAACCGGACGGGCATGTCCATGCCACGCTTGTCGCGAAGCACCGGTGTGGACTCCATCCGCGAGTACCCAAAGCTGAAGCGGCAAAGGTCGAACTCACGGATGAGCCCCATGTCCTCCAGGCCAAGTTTGTCTAAGAGCACGCGGGTATCGTTCTGACGCTCCTCGGTCTTGTCCTTGTCCTCCGGGGCGAGGTCCTCATCCAGCCGCGTGAACGAGACGTAGGGCTTCTTCCCGTTGGTGCGAACCTCAACGTCTAGCCGGGTGCTCTTCAGTGCGGCGTGCTCAATCGCCAGGCGGAAAGGGTCAAACTTGGATGCGAACAGCGACTGCCTCTGCCGAAGGTTCGCGAGCACATCCGCAGGCAGGTCCACCTTAGCCTGCAAAATCTGCCGCCGGCGCAGGTCCTCAACAATCCGTTCCTTCGTCTTGTGGGCAAGGTCGATGGTCCCCTTCAGCACGATGCGAGTAGCCTCGGGCAGGGTTGCGAGCGTCTCGATTTCTCTAACGGCTTGGAGGTAGTCCGCGAGGTCCTTCGCGCACTCCGGCTTGTCTGCGCAGGCTTTCTGCACATCCTCGTCGGTGATGGGCTGAACTGCGAACCCAAACTGCGTAGCGATGAAGTCCTTGAGGTCGGCTTGCCGCTCGGGCCGCAGCCTGGATAGGAGCTGCTGGCTACCGTCCTTGAAGTCAATGAAGAGGTCCGCCTTGACGTAGTAAGCGCTGGACGCGCGGTACGGCGCGGCTTGCATCCGGACCTCAGTGAGTCGGTCGGGGCCGTTGGCAGGACCGAGGATGCGCAGCGTGTCCCGGTCGTTCTGGAGCCACTTTGGCGAAAGCGGCTTGTCACAGGCTGCGCACTCGAAGAACCAATCACCGATGCCGGCAGCGCGTCGGTTGAGTTTGAACTGGGAACTGCCGCAGACGCAGCTGTCGTGCCGTTTGACCACCTTTGCATCTCGGTCGCTCCAGTGCCATTGGCCAGGGAATGCGCCTTCCCATCGCCCAGACCAGTGGACGAAGATGACGTCGAGTTGCTCCCAGTCGCACTGGCCCTTCTTCTTGGGATTCGGGCATCCTTCGGGCGTGAGGTTCTCGAGGTCTTTGTCGAGGTCGGCCAGCCTCTCGTAGTCTTGGAACATTCCGCAGGTCCTGCACACGAAGGTCAGCGGCGCGGGCGTGTACTCCATGTGCGACGGTCGGCACAGGTAGAAGCGGTCTTGTCCAGGCAGCTGAAACTGCGACTTGGTCTGGTCCAGCAACGCTTGGTCGACACACTGAGCTGGGAGCACCCTTGGCTTTTTTGGGTCACCGTCCCGCGCCGCGGAGGCTGCGTCGAACCACGCTCGACCCAGCTCGCTCATACGCTCGAAGACCAGGTCCATCGTCGAGTCGGACAGTTGGATGTACTCACCCGCCGTCGAACGAGCGATGCATGCCCCAAGGCCTCCCTCGAATGTGAAGAAGCTTTCTGGCGCATAGGCAGTCGCGAGCTGGTTGCGCGACCGATTCATCGTCTTGGCTTTTGCCATGTTCTCCTCTTCAGGTGCGCGACTCAGTAGCGCCGTCGGTCGAGTCGATGTCTGCCCCGGAACCGCGGCGGATGAACTTCATCGCGCGCGCTGTCATGCCGTCGCTGACCTGCCTGTAGCCGGCATCGGCTTTGGACTCGTGAATTAGCCCAGGCAGGTCCACGTCGCGTAGGGAGGTCATGGGGCGCAGAAGGCTGTTGCGCACTGCGAAGAACTTGCCCAGCGGCGTGCTGTTGACGAACTTGTCGATGCCGAGGTCCTGCTGGTAGAGGTTCAACTGGGTCTTGACCAGCGAGCGGTAGTAGTTCTTCCCTTCGGGCGACGGCGAGAAGGAAAGCCCCAGCGCTCTTTCCATGAAGCCCTCGGCCGCCTTGAGGTTCGCGGGCACGTTGAGGAAATCTCGCACCGTGTCCGCGCCCGCGTAGGTAGGGCTGAAACGCTTCCTGGCCTCGTCGGCACCGCATAGTTGCTCGATGGCGCTCATGCCGCAGACGTACTCTTGGAAGAAGCTCGGCATCACCCGCACCAGCGCCTTCTCAGCCCAGCGGTCCACGGCCGCAGGAAGAATCATCCGCTCGAGGAAGCGGTGGAAGATGTCGTGAATCTCCAGGACGAACCTGTCGCGATAGCGCTGCGGCACGGGCACCAGCAGCGAGAACCCAACGTGCGTCCGGCCAACGCGGGAGGACGCCTGGATGTATTCAGCAATATCCGATGGGATGCCCGCGAAGAACATCGCGTTGAACTCTTCCACGTCCACGCCATGGGAGATGGCAGATGTCGCGATAACGGACCTCAAGGTTTCGTTGAGGTCAGGGAACGGTTGGTTGACTCCAACGCGCTTCTCGGCGCGCCGCACGATGTCCTGGATGTCCGCGGCGGAGACTGCTCCGGAGATGAGCTCGGAGTTCAACGCCTCCTCTTCGTACCCCTCGGCCTTGTGCAGCTTGTCGAACTGCACCTTCTCCGTGTCGATGACTTGGTCGCCACCCTTCTTGTTCGTGACGTAGGTCAGCGCGATGCGGTGAAGGTCCACCAGCGTTAGCAGGGTCGCGAAGTCTGCCGTGCTCAGAAGCCGCACGAACTGCGCATGCAGGGCGCCAGGCGAGACCCACCGCACCAGCTCATCGCGTGCAGCTGCCTGAAGCACGGGGTCTTCGCTGCGCAGGCGGACATACAGCTCAGAGAGCATCAGGTGGTAGTGACCAAGGACTGACGCCATTGCCACGGTGTGACGGTGTCCGTTGGTCAACACCGATGTGTAGACGCGCGCCCAGTGGCTTCGGGTCTCGATGTCGCTTTGAGCAATGGCGTAGCGCTCGACGTCTTCCGAGCCTGCGTCAGGCTGTAGCGGCGTCGCGTAGAAGGAGTCGTAGAGCGTGTGGCCCGGATACGGGAACTGGACCGTCTTGTCGCGCTGATAAAGGTTGCGCATCTGCCGCTCGGGCTCACTCACCGTCGCAGAGGCTGCGATGACCTTGATGCGTCGACGCGAAGTCGAGTTGGGCTCAAACGCCAACTCGCTCTTTAGCAGCGGCGAGAGCAGGTCAAGCGCCGCCTCCAGCGCGGACTCGAACAGGCCTGAGAAGGTTCCTAGCGACTCGTCCAGCAGGTGCGCCTCGTCCTGGATGAGTAGCGCAGGGAACGGGTCGAAGAAGCGCTTCTCGCCCTTTTCGAACGATGGGAAGAGGCCGCGGCTGTTCGCCCCCGGGTGGCCATCCCAGTCCTTCGACTTCATCGGCACGTACAAGCGTTCACTGCCGGTCTTCACCAGCGGTGCGAAGCCGAACATTCCAAAAAACTTCCGAATGGTGCTTTGGGCCTGGCCGATTGCCGCAAGCTTGTCGACCGTCCCGAGGAGGACCGACGGCGCGAGGTCGTAGATGTCCTCGTCGACGATGTAGAAGGGCAGGGGGGTCGGCTGGGCGAAGCGAGCGTTCCACGAGCACTTCGCCGCCGGTGCCGTGCAGAAATGACCCATCGCGTTGCCGCCGACGCCGGAGTGGCGACGCAGTGCGAGGAGGCTCCCATCCTTGTTGCCGCAGAACGGGCACGACGAGAGCTTCAGCCAGCGTTCCCTGGCGCCCTTGTACGGCTGAACTTCTTTCTGTGAGGGCTCATCCTTGGGCGGCACATCCTTCTCGGACGGCACCTCGTTGTAGGCTTCATCGGAATGCCAGTTGGGAGTGTTGCTGCCCCCGACCCAAAAGCCGAGCGAGAAAGGGTCGCCAGGATGCTTGCGGTCGTGGCGAACCGCCTCCGCTGCGCCCATCGTGGCGAAGGTCCGACGGGCCTGCTGGAGGGTCAACAGTCGTAGCGGATACCGCATCAGCGCGGACACCCCCCGGTCTTTTCCCCTGAGCCTGTCCAAGAAGAGCACGTAGGCCAGCAGGCCCAAGAAGGCCTCCGACTTGCCGCCGCCCGTCGAGAAGTAGAGCAACGTCACGGCGTTGGCATGCTTCGCGACCTCGGGCGTGTAGAAGTCGTGGAACTCCGGAAGACGCGTGGCGAAGGCCGGAATGGACGCCAAGATGAAGGCGAGCTGGAACAGTCGCCACTGGTCGTACCCCTTCGCCTCGGCCACCTTTGCCATGGCCTCGTTCATCGACAGCCATGCTTCGAACGGGATGCCTAGGCGGGACTTTTGAACGCCTTTGCCGCTCCAGTACGCGCGAGACTTCTCGAGGATTTCAAGACCACAGCGAATGGCACTCAGCTCCCCGCGCCAGGCCAGGAGGTCCGTGTGGAGCTTCGACCTTTCATCGTCAAGTTGCTCCGCGGCTCTAGGCCCGTCAATGCCTTGGTCCACGGGGTGCTTCTCGACCTTCGTCAGCCAGGCCTCGTAAGCAGCGAGCAATGGCTTCAGCCCGGTCAGGCAGTCCGGCTGCGCGAGCTTTGCGATGGTTCGCTCCACGGGCACGTCCGTTGGAATGATGCGAGGCAGCACGTACCTCGGTGCCCACGTTGTCGAGAGGCGATGCGTAGCGCCGTCGGCGGTGAGCGTGACGCCGCTGTTGAAGCCGAGGGCCGGGTACTTTAGATACTCGTTGTATCGGTAGGAGGGCTTGACGCGATCCAGACGCAAGAACTGATGCTCCGCGGCCGGCACGGTCACTGTCACTGCGACCTGGAAGAGGGACGGCTCCAGCTCCTTGAAGTTGGTCTTGCTGAGTGGTTCGGTCCAGTTTTCCAGGGCCACGTGCACCGTCATTCGCGACGGGTCAACTGGGTCGGGGGATGCCTCAACGACCCAGCGCAGCTCGATGCGCGGGACCAGCACAGCTAGGTTCGAAGCCCTGACCCTCTCGAGATACCGCGGCCAGTTCCGTACATCTGACGGACGCACCGGACTGCGGCGGTACCCCCATTGCTTGCCCCCGGACTCCGTGTCTGAGCTCGAAGCCCAGGCTGCAAGCTGCTCGGCGATTGAAGCGTTCAATGCGGCGGTTGCACCTGCCGCATCTGCCTCAGCGGTTGCGGGCGTGAACTCGAAAGCCGGAAGAGCGAGGTTGAGTCGAAGCCACTTTGGTGGAGGCGGGATGTCCTCGGCCAGGCTGTCTGGCATGCCGTCGCCGACTACTTCCTGAGCAGGAGGGGCCTCGCTTCTTTCGTCGTCGCTGTTGCTCTCAGTGTCGCCGTTGGTCTGGCCTTCGGGAGCCTCGGCCTCTTGGTCGGCCTGCGCACGATCGAGCCGGTTGTCGAACGAGAGGCCGAGCGACTCGTATGCCTTTCGACGGGCGTCTTGGCTCTTTGCTGCCCAGTCTGGATGGGCCTTGCCACCAGGGAGCTCGGCGGCCAGCTTGGTCAGCAATTCTTTGACCCTTGCGCGAATGTCCGCTCTGGCTTGGCGAGTCAGGGGGAACTTGGCTTCGAGGCGCCCTCCCGCTTTCACCTCGTCCGCGAGCGGCAGGATGCGGACGTACACGGCACCGGTCACGGACACGCCCAGCTTCGCATCGGTCGCAGTGGACCGGACCTGAAAGTCCAGGCCGTGCGCGCTGATACGGATGGGGTCCGCTTCCTCATCGCCGATGCGCTCTTCCAGTGGCATCGGCACGATGAACTCGGACATCAGCGTAGCGCTCGGCTTGCTGCCGTAGATGACCTTGTAGAAGTCGCCTCTACCGGCGAGACGCGCCGACAGCCCGTTGAGGAGGCTGTCCACAACCGCCTCCTTGTAGGCAGGATGGATGTCGTCGCGCGGGTTCTTACTGAGGATTGTCACTGAGCTCTCCCTTCTTCTTTGCAGCAGCGCGCACGGCGGGTGGGGTCACGTGCTCGACGCGATAGACGCACCGAAGTGCTTCCTGCTGCAAATGTCGGATGACATCCACAGGTACCTTGCGGTACGTTGCCGCGCTCTCCGGCTGGAACAGAATTTCGGCGTACCTGGCCACGAGCTCTCGTCCCAGGTCTTGGTTGAGTCGGCGTGCTTGGCGTACGAAGCCCCAGTGCTGTTCTGCAGCTTCCTCACTAATGTTGAGTGCCTGGCAGAAGACCTTGAAGAACTTTGAGTCCTTCGATGCATGTGGCCTCGTATCGTCCTTGTCCTGCAGCGCCAGCCAGTAGTACACGCGACCCGGTCGGCATTCGGCGGCCTTGGGGTCCAACGCCACCATCCTTGTGTGAATCTCGCGCGCCAGCGCCGAGCGCTTCGTCGCCTTGAACATCAACGCACACCGCTGTTGCACATCGTCGTGGTACAGCTTGAGGAGCATGCGCACGGGGTCGACGACGGAGCTGGCACCCTTCGCGTTCAGTGGCAGGGACGCCTCAAGCTTGGCGCGCAGCTCGTCGCTCATGTCGAAGATGAAATCGCCGGCCTCGATGGCGCTAGCCGCGGCTCGGCGGAAGGGTGGTTCTTCGTCAGGTACGTGTCGATATACCCAGCCAGCTGCGTAGGCGCGCCCGCCCCCCTCAAGGTCGAACTTGAAGTACGCCTGCTCACCGCCTTGGCCACTGGGTCCGTTCTGGTCGAACTTGAACGTCAACGACATATCCCTCAGCTTGTTGATGACCAACGGGTTCGGTACCTCCTGCAGCCGGCGGTCCAGCTCCTGAGCTAGGAGGCCAATGCGGCCGCGGTAGGCCTTGAAGGCATCGACGTCCTTCAGGCGCGTCAACGTCGTAAGCGTCGACTCGGCCTGTCGATAGGCGACGAGGACCGCCGTGCCGTGTGGAACCTCAGGGTGCGTCACGAGAAGGCGAAGCACGTCGGCGTTGATGCCGACGAACGCGAAGTGCCTGCCTTTTTGCCCACCGTGAAGCGTCTTGCCAACGGCAGAAAGCGTGTGCCATTCGATGCGGCCTTCCGCCGTGGACCAGTCTGCACCGAGCTTCCGCTGCAGGAAGCGATGGGCAAGACGAACGTACCTGTTGCTCGGCATGACTAGGGCAATGCCCTGCTTCCCAGAGACGGCATGCTTCCGGACCTCGGACAGTACGCGCGAGGCCATAGGCGTCGCGTCTTTCCAGTCGTCGACGAGGCTCTCTGCGCGTTTCAACGCCTGCTCAACCTCCGCGCGTGGCTCATTCAGCGCGCCTGACGCGAGCGCACTGAGGACCTTCAACTTCACGGGTGCCCATGCGTTCTGCTGGCTGCTGAACTCGTCGCCGCCATCAGCCGACGGCGTGGTGAGGTCCGTGTAGCCGGCAGGCATGTTTGAAAGGCGCAGCACGTACAGGCACGCTTCAAGTAGTGCCTGAAAGGCTGGGCTCTCTTCAGGGCCAGCCTTGGCTGTCAAACGCTGGAACTTCAAGGCGACTTGAGAGGCATCCCGGTCGACTATGCTGATGCTGAAGTTCGAGTTCGTGCGCTGGGCAGGTTCCCATCCAGCCGGCGCAGGTTGAGCTGAGAGCAGAGCCTCAGCTGGCTCTGCCTCGGCCGCGCAGACTTTTGCAGTGAACGTGACCTTTGCGTCGCATAGCTGAGAACGCATGATGAAGAACGTCTTGGGGTCATCCGTCACGATGACCGCTCCCGCTTCCGAAAGTCCGTTCTCGCGGGCGAAGGCGAGGAAGTCGGGGATGCGTTTGACCGCCGAGTAGTTCGTACGTGCCGCAGAGTCGGTCGCATCGAGCAGCATGGCCTCGGGCCGCCCTGCGGCCCTCACGGCTTGAGCGCTCAGCGCCCTGCGCCAGTCGTCCTTCTTTGCTGTGTGGTGGAGCACCATCAGCGCGCCGGGGGCCTTCTCGGGAATGGACCACTCTGTGCCGACGCGCTGGCGCAAATCGCGCCGCAGGGCCAGGCGCTCAACCTTCCGGAGCGTCCGCTCCAACGGGTTCTCCACCGTCGTGCCCCAAGCCCTCTTCAACGGGTCGAAGACGAACGTTGGAACCAACTCGGCAAGCGACGGGTGCTCGGCGTCGGTGTTGTGCTGTGTCAGGTCGTTCAGAGCCCAAAGCGCGCCCAGGAACGCTGGCGAGGCGGTGCTTGATTCGGCCTCGTAGTGGCCATCGCTCTGCTGGACCCAGAGCTTTCGGTAGAAGGCGCTCAGCCCTTCCCGGTCAGCAAGGACGCTATGCAGAGGGCCGCGGCAGGCGTGCGTCCCCGGATACAGCAGCGTGCGCATACCGCGGAGGTCCTTGGCAAAGATGCGCTCGGCGTTTGCCAGCGCGTGGAGCAAGGGCAGTGCGGTCAACTTGGCGGGCCAAGTCAGGCAAAGCGTCACGCCGCCCTTGTCGGCGGCGTCGAGGAGCGTGTTCACGAGCTCTTTCGCCCAGGGCTGCGTTGCTACGGTTCGCTTTTCTGCTCGGGACTGGTACTTCAATGGGCATGCACCGCTGCGTACCTGCGCCCATGGTCGTTGTGGCCGAGCCGAAGTGGGGGGCTCAGTCTTCGGGGCAACAGGGGGCCTGAGCTTGACGACTGCCGGCTTGCCGCCGACCGGCTTGGCGGCGTAGCCGCGCGCGCGCTCAGCAGCCTTCACTTTCGCCTTTGCTTGGTCGGCCTGGCGGTCAGCCAGTGACTTAAATGGGGGCATGCCGAGTCCCTGCTACCGTTCGTTCTCTGCTTGGTGCTCTTGGGGAAGGCCGTAGGCGTGGCGTACGGCTTCGTCCATCGACCAGCCTTGCGGTATTGGCTTCTCAAGCAACTCGGGGCTCGGGAGGGCTAGCTGGTTCAGCTCAAACGCTGACACGTTGGTCGCGCCAGAAATGCACCGGAAGAAGCGGTCAACGGAGTGCGCGCTCAGGAGGCGCGCGAGCATGTCTGGCGGGATGGCAGGGGCGTCGGTCGTTGGTTCAAGGATGACCACGTGGTTTTCGCCGATGAAGCCACCGTAGGTCTCGAACACGCCGGGGGACACCGCGGCAGCAACCAGGCGCCGAGGTTGGTCATTCGACGTCACGCGCTGCAACACGACGCACGGCTTCGTGATGACCGAAGTGTGCTTCTTGTCCCCCAGGTCGACGAAGCGATGCTCGCCGGTGGTCGCGGAGGTGTCTTCGAGCCGCACGGTCCCGCCAGGAACGATGTCTCGGGACCACATCAGCGGCATCGCTGTCCCGGCCTTGGCCTTCTTCGCGTCTTGGAGCGAGTCGTACTTGGGGCGCGTGTCCCGATTCCAAACATACGCGCCAATCCGCACGCGGTATCCGTAGTCCGCGAGCCGGGCGGGCGATTGCGAGGCAGCTTGAAGCAACGCGACGTCGCCGACGGCGCGAGGTATCGGCCAGACCGCACCCGAGTTCGGCAGGCTGCACGAACCCACGCTGGTGTACTGCCCGGTGCCCGAGACCACTGAGACGTTGGCTTGAACCTCTTGGCGCTCCGCCCCATCGCAGCGGCGCAGCACCGTCAGTGCGGTCTCCTGCTCGACGTCGATGAAGACGCCAAGGCGGTCGCTGACCATCCCAACGTGCTCGACGTCAGCGTTGTGGATGAGGAACTTGCGCAGGCGTCCGAAGTACCGCCCAGAGAGGAAACTGGTCGGTGTAACGAGCGCTGCTCGCCCACCCACGCGGAGGAGCCGTACGCACAGCGCGATGAAGAGGCCGTACAGGTTCGGTTGAGCCTCAATGACGTCGGCGTAGGCGCTTCGCAGTGGCTCAAGCTCGTCGACCGTCATCTTTCGATACGGCGGGTTGCACACGACTACGTCGAACGTACCGAGGCCCACTTCAAGGCTCATCAACGAGTCCGCCGGCGCCACATTGAATGACGGCACGTACTTCGCCACCTTGATGTCGTCGTGCAGCGCCATGCAGAGGAAGTGCTTCGACAACTCGCACAGCGTGCCGTCGAGGTCACACCCGTAGAGATGCTTCTCGACGTGCTTCAGGACCTGCATTGGCTTCAGGCCACGTGCGGCCAGCTGGGCGCGCATCCGGATGGCGATGGGGGCAAGGAACGCGGCGCCCCCACAGGCCGGGTCCATGAAGACCTGCGTGCCGAAGTCGACGCCTTGGCCGGCAAGGTCGTCTAGCAGGCCATCCGTGAGGGAGGCCGGCGTGAAGTACATCGCCAGCTTCTTCCGGTAGCTCTCATCCGCCAGCATGGCGTAGGCCGAGCTCAGCCAATAGGCACCATCAAGGAAGCTCAGCTGCGGCAGGAGCGCCGCAAAGGCCTGCACTACAGGCTCATCAGCGAGCGATTCGGAGTAGGGAAGGTTCGCGCTGGGCAGCCCCGTGAAGGCTTCCTCGCACCAGAGCTGAAGCAGCGTCCCGACGAGCGTCGATGCATCGGCGTGGCATTTTTGAGCCACTGCGCCCAGGGCTCGGATGCGTCGCGTGATTGAGGTCTTGGACGGGGTCGCCATCAGGTCAACTCCCGTCTCCTCTTGGAACGTGATGTCCCGTTGTCGACCAATTTTTGGTCATGGTTTTCCTCCCTGCCTGGTCGTCGCTAGGCGATTTTTTAGAAGTGCGATAGTAGTGGCGCCATGAGTTTATGGAACCATCGGTATCCCTGGTCTTTGGTATGCGACCGCCCAAGTCACCTTGAAGTCCGGTAGGAATCGGTCCTGCCCTCGACAGGCGGCCGTCAAAGTGTGTTCGGCGGACGCGTACCGAGCAACTGACGAGAACGGTCGTTGCCGTAAGCGTTACGGTAATTACCGTAACGGTACCCGCCACATCACGCTGTCGACTCCGTGGAGGTGTGATCTGCGGCAGTGCCGTTACGTTTCGCCGAGTAGCTTTTTCAGGCCGGTAGCGAAACCGGGTTCAAAGATCGTGCGGCCGCTCTCGCTGACCACTTCTCCCAGCTTG
>APMI01017227.1_pt1 | contig 14153 bp, 13 predicted proteins | sample 667938 | NCBI WGS metagenome assembly APMI01 (sample SAMN01084076, study PRJNA167559) | wastewater metagenome | biome: Wastewater | place: Denmark: Ejby Moelle, Odense | collected 2011-11-28 | reverse complement strand
AGGATGATGAGCAGCGGCCCGGCGAGCGTACGGATGTTGCTCGGGGCGAAAAGGGTGCGCAGATTGAGACTACTGTTCATGCTCGCCATGGTCCCCCGCCTCCGCCCCCGGGCAAGGCCGGAGAAAGCCACAGCCCCGATTCGCGGGTGCAGGACGACTGACTTCGCCTCGACAGATCATGGGGCGGCGTCGCCGGTGCCCGGGTCCATGCCCTCCGGCACCGTCAGGCCACTGGGCTGTTCCGGCGGCAGACCGCCTTCGGCGATCCAGTGGTTGAGCTGGAAGACGTAGGCCATCACTTCGGCCACCACGGTGTACAGGGCGGCCGGCACCTGCTGTTCGAGCTCGCAGTGGGCGTACAGCGCCCGCGCCAGGGGCGGCGCTTCGAGGATGGGCACATTGTTTTCCCGCGCCAGTTCGCGAATGTTGAGAGCGATCAGGTTCATGCCCTTGGCGATGACGATCGGCGCGCCGGCCTTTTCGGGGTCGTACTTGAGGGCTACCGAGTAGTGGGTCGGGTTGGTCACCACCACGTCGGCATTGGGCACCTGGGTCATCATGCGGCGGCGCGACATTTCGCGCTGGGCGGCCCGGATGCGCGCCTTGATCTGCGGATCGCCTTCCTGCTCCTTCATTTCCTGGCGCACCTCTTCCTTGGACATGCGCAGTTTGCGGTGGTATTCCCACAGCTGGTAGGGCACATCGATGGCGGCGAGCAGCCCCAGGCTGGACACGATCAGCAGCGTGGACAGGAGTACCAGACTGGAAAAATCGTCCATGCTGGTTTCGAGGGGCTGGAGCATCAAGGCAAAGAGGTGGTCCCGCTCACGCCACACCACCCACACCCCGACACTGCCGACAAGCGCGGCCTTGAGGCTGGCCTTGAACAGCTCGGCCAGACCGTGGGTCGAGAACATGCGGCCAAGCCCCTTCATGGGGTTGAGCCGGCTGATGTCGGGCATCAGGGATTTGGTGGAAAAGATCCAGCCGCCCATCAGGAAGGGGGTCGCCAGCGCGGCAAGAATCAGTGCCAGAAACAGGGGCGCCACGGTGAGCAAGGCATCGGACGACAGTTCCGACAGGACCAGCCCCATCCCGGCTGGCTCGAAGGCCAGCTTGCGCTCGAAACTGAGGGCCGACTTGACGATCTGCATCATGCGGTGGCCGGCCCAGCTGCCCAGCACATACAGCCCGGTGACCCCGACCATCAGCAGGATGAAGGTGGCGAGCTCGCGCGAATGCGGAACCTGCCCTTCTTCCCGGGCCTGCTCCAGTCTTCGCCCTGAGGCGGCTTCTGTTTTTTCGAGGTCGCTGTCGTCAGCCACGGGCTGCCAGCCGGTTGTTCAGATGGGCGAACAATACGCGCCCAAACGCATGGCCGAGGCGGCAAACAGACGGGAATTGCGGCGGCTATTCCGCTCCGCGGACGGGGGGCGCGACGAGGAGCGCCCGCAAGCTTTCGGTTTCGCGCTGCAGCTCGGCCAGCCTGGCGCCGAGCAGTTGCAGATGGTCTTCCATCAGGCCGAGAATCTCACGGCATGCCTGCACGGGGCTGCCGGCCAGCACCCGGGTGGCGTCGATGTGGGCTTGCAGCTCGGAGAGCGCGGCCTCCTGGCCCGGATGCTGGGTGATGAACTGGCGCAGGTGGTCTTCCCGGGCGCGGAAATAGGCCGCGGGGTCGTGCTCCGCCAGATGCTTCCAGTAATCAAAATCAAACCCGCCCATGTGCCCTCCTCCTGCCGGATCAGGACCACAACACCGAAACGGCGTCGGGCAGGGGCAGTCAGGAAGGATCCTAACCGAGCCCTGCCCGATGGTGAGCGGCGTACGTCACACCCCTTTGTGTCGGGGTGTGACGGCGTGAAGCAAGTCGCAGACGCTTCGATACCTCTCCTAGGCGGCCAGAGCCGGCACCACCATGTTGGCCAGCAGTATGCGGCGGGACACGCCTCGGGTGTCGCCCATGGCGCCGAGCAACTCCTTCATGTCGAGGATCAACACGATCTGGCCGTTCGACAGGGTCGTGACCCCCGCCACCCCCTTCGGTCGGAAGTCGTCGAGCGACTTGATCACCGCATCCTCGCGGCCGGCAAAACTGTCGATGGCCAGGATGAAGCTCTGATCGGCACTTTGCATGAGCACGCCGTATTCCGGAGTCTGCACCGGCGCCCAGCCCAGCAGGGTCGACAAGGGCATGATCGGCAGGACTTCACCACGCACGACCATCGTTGCGCGACCGCCCACTTCCTGGACTTCGACGGGGTCGATAGGCAGGATTTCACGGACCATCGATAGCGGCACGGCAAAGGGTTGATCGCCCAGACGCACCAGCAAGACCGGCAGGATCGCCAGGGTCAGCGGCAGGCTGATGACGAAGGTGGTGCCCTTGCCGAGGCTGGAGCGGATGTCGATGGAGCCGTTGAGCTTCTGGATGTTGGTCTTCACCACATCCATGCCGACCCCCCGGCCCGACACGTCGGAAACCTGGCTGGCCATCGAGAAGCCGGGCAGGAACACCAGGTTGAAGCTCTGGCGCTCGTCCATGGTGTTGGCTTCCTCATCGGTGATGAGGCCCTTCTGGACCGCCTTGGCGCGCAGCTTTTCGGCGTTCATGCCACGACCGTCATCGGCCACCAGGATGACGATGTGATCGCCCTCCTGACGTGCCTCAAGGCGGACATTGGATTTTTCAGGCTTGCCGTTGGCAAGGCGCTCCTGGGTTTCCTCGACGCCGTGATCCACCGCATTGCGGATCAGGTGGATGATCGGATCGGACAGATCCTCGATCATGGTCTTGTCGATCTCGGTCTCTTCGCCCGACAGCAGAAGCTCGACGTCCTTGCCCAGATTGCGGGCCAGGTCGCGGGCGATACGCGGGTATTTCTGGAACAGACGACCGATGGGCTGCATGCGCGTCTTCATGACCGCGTTCTGCAGATCGGACACCAGCAGATCGAGCTGGCTGACCGCCAGATCGAGGGCGTGCAGGGTTTCGGTGTCACTGCGACCATTCAGGATATCGCTGCGCAACGCGTTGAGACGGTTCTTGGTGAGGCCGATTTCGCCCGACAGGTTGAGCACCTGATCGAGACGCGAGGTATCGACGCGGATGGAATTGTCGCGCTGCTTTTCGCTTTCCCGGCGACCGACCGGACCGGAAGCACCCGGCTTGTCGGTGACGCGACGGCCGACGGCCGCCTTGATGATTTGTTCGGGGGTCTTGCTGGCAAGGTCTTCGTCCGTCTGGTGCATTGGCGCCGGCGGCGCTGCCATCACTTCAACGGCAGCCAGGGTGACAGGCGCGGTGGCAGGCGTCGCTGCGGAGCCGGTGACCGCATTGAACAGCACGTCCCAGTCGAGACTGTCTTCCGACACCGGCGCGGCAGGTGCGGCAACGACGGCCTTTTTGGGCGGCGGCGCTGAAACAACAGGCGCGGGGGCGGGGGCTAGCTGGTTGCCACTGGATAGATTGCCGGCAATTGCCTGACGCAGACTTTCAATCAGCTGCGGGTCGGCAGCAGTGGGTTGTACCCCCTGCTCCAGGTAGCCAAACATGTCGCGCACCGAGCCCGTGGAAGAGAGGATCACGTCCATCACTTCCGGCGTGATCGCCAGCTCGCCGTTGCGCAGCTTGTCGAAGAGGTTCTCCGTCAAGTGACACAGGGTCACCAGCTCGGCGGCATTCAGAAAACCCGCTCCACCCTTGATGGTGTGAAAGCCGCGAAAGATGTCGTTGAGCAGGCCCTTGTCATTCGGGGCGCGCTCCAGATCCACCAGCTTGTTGTCCACTCCGGACAGGAGGTCTCCCGCTTCCACGAGAAAGTCCTGCAGTAGATCTTCCATCCCGCCAAAATCGCTCATTGCATTCGCTCCTTGCGGGCACGCCCGCTACGGCCTGATCAGAAGCCCAGGCTTTCCAGCAGGTCGTCCACCTGTTCCTGGTTGGACACCACGTCGTCACGGCCCACCGCATTGATCACGGGACCATTCATGAGACCGTCCGGCGCTTCCGCCTTTTTGTCGGCCGGCATGGCCTCGATCAGCACCTGCAACAGCTGCTGCTCAAGCCCCTGAGCCAGGTCGACAACCTTCTTGATCACTTGCCCGGTGAGATCCTGGAAATCCTGCGCCATCATGATTTCCATCAGCTGGGCATTGGTTTCCCGGCTGCCGGTCACAACGGAACCCAGGAACTCGCGGGTTTCGCCGGCCAGCGTGCGGAACTCGTCCGGGCTGAGCTGGTTGGCGTAAAGCTTGTCCCAGCGGCTGCGCAAGGCAGCGGCGCCCGCCTCGGCCCGGTCCTGGATCGGCTTGGCAATATCGGTGGCGTTGAGCACCTTGCTCGCGGCTTGCTCGGTCATCTCGGCGATGTAGGTGAGGCGCTGGCGCGCATCGGGAATCGCGTGGGCGGCTTCCTGCAGATTGCGGTCGTAGCCGAGCTCCCGCAGCGTGTCGTGGAGCTGGCGCGTCATCACACCTATCCGGTTGAAAACTGCGTTGCTGCCGTGGGTTGCACTGGGGTCGACTCCGGCCGACGACTCTTCGAGGGCGGCCGAATAATCACTCGACACCGTATCGAAGAGCGCCTGCAGATCGTCGTCGTCCCCGCGGCCACCGGCCTGCGATACAACTTCGAGACGCGGCGAAGGAAGCGTTACAGCAGGCGTGCCCGACATGCTGTCGAAAAGGGCTTGCAGGTCGTCGCTATCGCCCGATTCATCAAATTTGAGACGTTTTGCCATGATGGTGCTCCGTCTTGTCGGCTGTGCTCAGGCGGCCTTCTTGCCCATCTTTTCGAAGATCTTTTCGAGCTTCTCGGAGAGGGTGCCTGCCGTGAAGGGCTTGACGATATAACCGCTGGCACCGGCCTGGGCGGCTGCGATGATGTTTTCCTTTTTGGCTTCGGCAGTGATCATCAACACCGGCAGATGCTTGAGAGACGGCGTGGCGCGGATGTTCTGCAGGAGGGTCAGCCCGTCCATGTTGGGCATGTTCCAGTCGGTAACGACGAAGTCGAAGGGGAGAGAGTTGAGCTTCTGCAGCGCAACCTGGCCGTCCTCGGCTTCATCCACATTGGTGAAACCGAGCTCCTTGAGCAGGTTGCGAACGATTCGGCGCATGGTCGAAAAGTCATCGACAACGAGAAATTTCATTTTGGGGTCCGACATGTTGTTGATCTCCGTTCAGTCCCGGTAAGCCCGCATCAGCAGGGGGCGCAGGGTTTCCGCCAGAATGTCGGCATCGAACTTGGCGACGTAGGCATCGACGCCGACACTCTTGCCCATCGCCCGGTTGGCTTCGGACGACAGGGATGAATGCATGACTACCGGAATGCCCTCGAAACGGGCATCCGCCTTGATGTTGCGGGTGAGCACGTAGCCGTCCATCTCGGGCATTTCGGCATCCACAAGAATCAGGTTGAGCTCTTCGCGCAAGCTGACACCGCGCTGCTGGGCATGGGTTGCCATTCCCTCCAGGCGGGTCCAGGCCTCGAGCCCGTTGAGGGCGTGCTTGTGTTTGACGCCAAGCTTGTCGAGGGTTTCCGCGATCTTCTTGCGGGCGACAGCCGAGTCATCCACAAAGAACAGGTTCACTTCGTGATCGCCGTCCAGCGGGTGAATGTGTCCGACGACAGCTTCGCCGAAGGTGCTGGCCAGGATGGTTTCCACATCGAGAATGGACACCAGCTTGCCGTCCTGCAGCTCGGTGATGGCCGTGATGAAGTGGTGGCCGGAAGAGGTGACGTTATCGGGGGCGCGCACCTTGTCCCATTCGACGCGGATGATCCGGTCGACCTCGTGAACCAGAAAGCCCAGGGTCCGCTTGCTGTACTCGGTCACCATCATCGAGCTGCCCAGGGGCTCGCCCGGATCTGCGATGTCCATGACCTTGGCCAGCGCCAGCACGGGAATCACGTTGCCACGCAGGGAAATCAGTCCTTCCACCCCGGGCGGCATGTTCGGCGCCTTGGTGATGAAGGGCGCCCGCGATACCTCGCGCACCTTGAAGACATTGATCCCGAAGATCTCCTGCGTTCCCAATGAGAACAGCAGGATTTCCATCCGGTTCGAACCCGCCAGCTTGGTGCGGGCATCGACGGCTTCAAGCAGCCCTCGATCGACACGATCCATGTTCATCACGCTCCTCTTTGACTCAGGCAGGCTTGGCGACGGCGGCGCGCTGGGTGATCAGGCGACGCAGCACTTCGGCCAGACGTTGCGGCTCGAATTTGGCCACGTATTCATCAACCCCGACCGACCGGCCGAGCTGTTGGTTGGACATGCCCGAGAGGGACGAATGCATGATCACCGGCACCCCCTCGAAGCGCGGATCGGTCTTGATCCTCTTGGTGAGGATATAGCCGTCCATTTCCGGCATTTCCACATCGGTGAGAACCAGGGCCACGAGATCCTTGACCTTGCGCCCAGATGTCGATGCATAGCTAGCCAGTTTCTCCAGCTCGTCCCAGGCCGCCCGCCCGTTCACCGAACCAACGTAACGAACGCCCAATACATCCAGCGTGCGCTCGATCTGCTTGCGGGCCACCGACGAATCGTCGGCGAAATAAACCGTGATGGGCTCTTCCGCGACGATCGGTTCGATGCCCTTGAACAGGAATTCGTCGTCGTAGCGGGTGGTTTCGGAAAGCACTTTCTCGACGTCCAGCAGCATCACCAGCTTGGGACCGGGCAGTTCGGTCACCGCAGTCACGAGGCCGCCCAGGTTGGCCGTCAGCATTTCCGGCGGCACGCGCATCTGCGACCAGTCCAGGCGCAGGATGGTATCCACCGCCTCAACCAGGAAACCCTGCGTGTGGCCGTTGTATTCGGTCACGATCATGATTTCGCGAGGGCTTTCGGTGCCCATCCCTGCGTACTTGGCCAGATCAACCACCGGCACCAGCACACCGCGCAAACTGACCATTCCTTCCACCGAGGCCGGCATTTCCGGTGCAGCAGTGATGGGGGGCGTGCGCATTACTTCGCGGACCTTGAATACGTTGATCCCGAAGGTTTCACGCCGCCCGGTACGGGGATCCATGCCGAGGGTAAACAGGAGGATTTCGAGCTTGTTGGTGCCCGCCAGCCTGGTTCGTGCGTCAATGTTCTTGAGAAGTTCGGACATGCTCTATCTCCGTCGCAGACCACCTGCCATCCCGATGGTGCAGGCCCCGACACTGAGATCAATATCGGCGGTGGGCAAACAATCTTGAGGACTGGAAAACACGTAATCGGAATCACGTGAAACGAAAATCGGCCCGCGTGCTGGCGGGCCGAACTCCACGGGGAGGCACAACAGGCTCGGTGGCGCGTCAGGCCCGGTAGCCGATCCGGAAGCCACCCCAGTGACGGCCGTTCACATAAACCGGAGCCGAAATGTCGTGCATGATCTCGCCGGTATCCCGGCGGTAGGTCTGAATCAGGAAAGGCATCTCGTGCTTGCCGCACTGCTTGCCGACCGGATCGTCGAAAATCCGCTTGGTCCGGTTGCCGACGAAGTCCTTGGCATAGTCCCCGGTCAGCGCGAGAGAGAAGCGCTTGTTGTGGGTTGGCACGTAACCATTGCGATCGGTACTGATGGCATAGACCATTTCGGGGTTCGCTTCCAGCAGACGCTCCTGCAGGATCGGGAAGATCCGGTCGGCCAGGGCATCGAAGCGTGTGCCGTATTTCTGCGGACGGGTATTGGGAACGGGCTTGTAGGCATCATCAAATAGATCGGCTTCGCCAACCTGCCTGCTGCTGACAGCCTGCTCCAGCAACATGCCGATCTGGCGAGCCGCGTCACGCACAATGTCCGGCATTTTCTTGTGGGCCTGCATCGCCTGTTCGCCTGCCGCGCCAAGCTTGAAGACCCGGCTGATCTCCTTCAGATTGACGGCCAGCCCGCTCAGGCTGGTGGCCTCGTCGAGGGTCTCCTGGGCGCCTGCCGAGTTGCGCCCGACCATATCCATGATTTGCCGCACATGCCCGACGATCTGGTCGGCCTCGCGGCTGTGGGCGTTGATGGCAACGGCGATGGCATCGACCTTTTCCATCGTCTGCTGGGCACCCTCGTTAATCTGCTGCAGGGAGCCCGCAGCCTTCTGGGCCAGGGCCGCCCCGGCGTGGGCCTGGGCGCTGCCCGCATCGATGGAAGCAATCGCACTGCGGGTTTCATTCTGGATGGCAGCAATCATTCCGCTGATCTCTGTTGTCGCCGTCGACGTCCGCTCGGCGAGTTTGCGCACCTCGTCCGCGACAACGGCAAATCCGCGCCCCTGCTCACCAGCCCGCGCAGCCTCGATGGCCGCATTGAGCGCCAGCAGGTTGGTCTGGTCGGCAATTTCGCGAATCACCTTGACGATCCCGCTGATCGCTTCGGAACGCTCGCCCAGGGCCGAGATAACCTTCGCGGAGTCCTCCACCGAGCGGGCAATCTGCTCGATCTCACGCGATGCACTGGTAACCACCGCGGCGCCATTCACCGACAATTCACGGGCCACCTGGGCATTTGATGCGGTCTGGCTGGCATGGTCTGCCACCGCGTTAACGCCGGAAGTCATCTGTTCGATGGCCCGTACCATGCTCTCCGCGGCATCCTTCTGGTTGCCCGAGCCCTCGGCCACACGCCCCGCATGCCCGGAGAGCATGTCTGCTGCCTCGGACACCCGCTGGGCGTCGAAAATGACTTTGCCGACGATGCCCTGGAAGCTGCTGATCAGTTCGTTGAAAACGGCCCCGACATGACCGACCTGGCCACTGGAGGCCGGAGCACGACGGGAGAGATCGCCATCGTTGTGCATCGCCTGGATGGTCCCCTGCAGCCCCTGGAGAGGCCGCACAAACAGCGCCCCGATCGTCACCAGAAATCCAGTCCCGACGAGAACGCCGAGAAAACTGCAGGCCCCGGCAAGCCCTGCCGATAGGGGCAGTCCGAAAGCGACTGCAATCCCTGCGCTTCCCCCGGCAGCCAGCAACCCGACGAGTAAAGAAATGATCTGTGTCTGCATGATGTCCGGCCAACCCCGCTGATGGAATTGAGAGCAGGCCGGAACGCAACCCCTCCCTCGGGAGCCGGCGACTCCTATAGCGCCGGCACCATAGCCCCGGCCCGAAAACAAACAGGCGCAAGTGGCTTCGAGGCTCATATCGGCCGCCACGGACCGAACTTTAAGAAGGACCATTTCCGTTTGCGTGCAAACTGCACACCGCGGTACCTACTTGAATCCGTCCGCGCTCCGTTCAGCCAGACGAAACAGAACGTCTACCCGGTTACCTGCACCGCTGTAACGAACATCCTCGCAAACCCGAAGGAGCAACGGGATGCCCCTGCCGTGCCCCTTAAGCATATCTTCACCAGTCGGCTCCCCGAGCGCGGCCTGGAGCTGCTCTTCATGGTCGAAGCCCGGACCGGTGTCGGCGCAGCCGATATGCAGCACTGGCGACTCATTGGGCGTCTGGCACAGGGTCAGCTCAAACTCCACAGCACCAACCGAGAGACGGGAGAGACGACGCGTGCGCTCATCCAGGAAGAGGTCCATGCCTTCAACGCCGGCCTTGAGAGAGGACGGCAGACGCAGCAGACCATGGTCAAGCGCGTTGTTGAAGAGTTCGGACAGCACCAGGAAGAGCCGCCCGGCAAACGGGCGCACACCTTCAAACTGCTCGATTGCGCCAAGGATCAGCGGAACGGCGTCGAGCCGCTTCAGGTCGGCGGCACCCAGGCGCAAGACAAGACGCCAGTCACTCGCCGTGGACGAGGTCGGCATTTCTCCCGACGGAGCGGCCGGGACCGGCTGCGGCGTGTCGGTGAGAGCAATCTGGGCAATCGAGATATCGTCGCGGGGCGGATTGCCGCCGGTAAGACGATGAACGATCTCGGTCAACCGTGGCAGACGCAGCTCGGCCGTAAGCCCGCCAAGCGCCTCGCCCAGTCCATCCACACCAAGGGCCTGCTCACCGGCGTCCTCGAGTTCGATCAGGCCATCGGAAAACAGCAGAAGGTGATCGTGCGGGTTGACGACGTGGGTATCGACGCTACCGTCAAACTCCTCGTCGTCCACCACCCCGAGGGGAAAGTGATGACGGTTGAAATGCAGACGGACACCGCCATCCGGACGAATAAGCAAGGGGCCTGGATTACCGCCGTTCCAGACTGTCACGTAGCGTTCGCGAAAATTCACTGCAACCAGCGTTGCCGCGATGAAACGATCAACCGGCAACAAGGCGCGCACCTTGCTGTTGATCTCGCGAGCAATGGCATCGATACCGAAACCGCGCTCCGTCATCCGGTAAAAAGGCGCGGTAACCGGCAATACATTGAGCGAGGCTGCCAGGCCGTGACCCGCCCCGTCGGCCAGCAAAACGTGCAACACGTTGCCTGGCGTACGGGCCGCCGCAATGAGATCGCCACTGAATTCGGCTGCCGACGCGATCCAGTGGGAAACCGCCGGGTCGCCGAGCGCCTCGCGGTTGATCAGGCGCTCCATCACGAAGCGCGCCAGACGCTGTTCTTCTTCCTGCAGGCTGCGGTACCGGGCCAGTTCGCGATTGCGCACCTCAGCCTGCCACTGCATCGCCTTGAGCCGCAGGATTACGCCCAGCTTGGCATGGAGCATCTCACGGGATGCCGGTTTGCACAGATAGGCATCCGCGCCGGCCTCGAGTGCACGCATCTGGGTTGCCTCATCAAGGCTCCCCGTAAAGACCAGACTGGGAATCCAACTCCCGTCTGTACGCGTCCGCACCGTTTGCAACAGCTCTATACCGTCCATCCCCGGCAAGCCAACGTCCGTCATCAGAACGTCCGGATAGGCCTGGGCAATATGCTCGAGCGCTTCGTCGGCGGTACTGACGCAGACGACACGATGACCCAAGGCCATCAGATCCCGCCGTATCAGAAAAAGATCGTCGGGATTGTCGTCAACGACAAGAATGCAAAGGGATTCGGCGTCGTCCTGCGCCACCGTCAAACAATCGGAAAGAGCTTGCCGAAGTTCGCAATGTCGAGCACCTGACGCACGCTGCCCTTGGCATTTGCCAGAGACACGGTTTTACCGGACGTTTTTGCCTTGTCCCGCAACATCAGCAGCATGCCGAGCGCCGAGCTATCAAGATAGGCCACATTGCCAAGATCCACGGCAACCTCGGAGGTCCCGGGACTGCCTAACGCGCGGTCTACTGCATCACGAAACTCCCGATGGGAGTTGAAATCAAAACGCCCGGAGAGCTGAATCCTGGCCTGACTCTGCTGGGTAGTAACGCTGGTATCCATTCTTATTGCCTCTTTTTTGCCTGTCTAATGCAACTCTGCCAACCGGGCCGACCATTTGCTCAATCTAAGTCTTCACACTTCGACGTTCCGCACCGCGGAGACGGGAAATGACGCGTTGCCCCACATCCTTCAACGGCGCCACATCTTCAAGGGCACCGATGGCAGCGGCCTCGCGCGGCATGCCGTAAACCACGCAGGAGTCCTGATCCTGCCCTATTGTCCAAGCTCCGGCCTGACGCATCGCCAGCAGCCCCTGGGCGCCGTCCTTGCCCATGCCTGTCAGGATCACACCAAGCGCATTGGCGCCAACCTGACTGGCTGCCGAGTTGAACAATACATCGACTGCCGGCCGATGCCGATTAACCGGCTCGGTCTGGGAAAGCTCGCACACATAGGCGCCCGTAGAGCGCCGAACCGACAAGTGCGAATGCCCGGGCGCCAGGTAGACCGTACCAGGCAGCACTTTTTCACCGTGCTCGGCTTCCTTGACCCGCAAACGACACAATCCATCGAGCCGCTTGGCAAAGGACGCCGTAAACATCTCCGGCATGTGCTGCACAATCAAAATGCCGGGCATTTGTTCCGGCAAGGAACATAGCACTTCCTTGATCGCCTCGGTGCCCCCTGTGGAGGCGCCGATCAACACCAAACGGTCATGCAAAACCCGCTCCGGAAGCCCGCCCGAAATGCTACCGGAAGGGCCGGAAGGCTCGTACATCAAGGGTTTCAACGGTACTGACGGGGCCATCGAGACCCTGGGTCTGGCACTGTAGGCGGCCCTTACCTTGTCACAAATTTCTACACGATAGTTTTCAATCCCGCCCACCGCATCGAGCTTTGGCTTGGGCACGAAATCCACTGCGCCCAATTCGAGTGCCTGCAGGGTAGCTTCAGAGCCCCGCTTGGTCAGGCTCGAAATCATCACCACCGGCATTGGCCGCAGCCTCATAAGACGCGCCAGAAAGTCCAGCCCGTCCATTTTAGGCATCTCGATATCAAGGGTCAGCACGTCCGGATTAAGGGTCTTGATCATATCCCGCGCCACGATGGGGTCGGGTGCAGCTCCGACCACTTTCAGATCGGGCGCCGAATTGATCACTTCGGAAAGAACGCTTCGCATAAGCGCAGAATCGTCAACGACGAGAACTTTGATTGGCATACCTTGCTTCCAGTTCAGGACAGGGAAACCCCATCAACCAAATAGTTCGACGTCACCCTGCACATTGTCGCGTCGAAGTCGGGCTTCATATTCGCGCTCACGTGCGATAAGCGTGTCGTTTTTCACGCGAACCAGTTTTTTCATCATGACCCGACCGCTGACCGGAAAGAAATAGACCTTTCGCGGGTAGATGTCGAGCAGATCCTGAGCCACAACGGGTATGCGCTCGGTCTGCAGGTAGTTAAGGACGAACTCCGAGTTCTTTTCACCCACCTGGGCCTGGGTCAGGCTCGCCAAGACCTTTCCGCCACCAAACACCTTGGCTTCCAGGCTGCTACGACGAGCCCCCAATTTGAGCAGATGATTCAACAGGACTTCCATCGCGTAGGCCCCGTAACGTGCCGACGAAGAGAGAACGCCGGGCTCGCCGCCGCACTCTGGAAGCATGAAGTGATTCATCCCGCCGAGTCCCTTCTCCCTGTCTCTGACACAGGCGGTAACGCACGAGCCCAGCACCGTCACCAGCACGATGTCCGACGTGGTGACGAAGTATTCGCCTGGCAGGACCTTGACGGCATCGCAGTCGAAGGTGCGGTCGAAATAGCGGTTGGTAGCCAGATGCTCGATATAACCAGGCTCAGCGTGCACGAGCATCCGTCCTTTCATAGACAGTACGTCCCAAGGATCGGAAAATGTCGGCGGCGTGCAGGAAGCTCTCCGAGTGCCCGGCAAACAGCAATCCATCCGTCTTGAGCAAGGGCATGAAACGCTTGAGTATTTCGTGCTGGGTCGGCTTGTCGAAATAGATCATCACGTTACGGCAAAACATGACGTCAAAGGGCCCCTGCACCGCCCATGTCTTGTCGAGCAGATTGATGCGCTTGAATTCAATGAGGCGCTGCAGCTCAGGCCGCACCCGCGCAAACCCTGCCTGCCCACCGGTGCCCTTGAGAAAGAAGCGCTGCATGCGCTCCTTCGACAAGCGGTCGACCCGGTCCATGCCGTAAACTCCCTTTTCAGCAGTAGCGAGAACGTTCGTATCGATGTCGGTGGCAATGATCTGAACCGGCGGCGTCAAGGTGTTGAACGCCTCGCAGGCCGTAATTGCAAGGCTGTAGGGCTCTTCGCCGGTTGAAGCCGCACTGCACCAAAGGCGGAAGGGTGTGCGGCCGCCGTGTTTCTTCAGACGCTCGGCAAGGATGTCGAAGTGATGGGCCTCCCGGAAGAACGAAGTCAGGTTGGTGGTAAGACTATTGACGAAGGTTTCCCATTCGTCCGGCTCCCGCTGCGCCCTGTCCAGATATTCAGCGAAGGTCCGGTCCCCCCGCGCCCGCAGGCGCCGGGCCAGGCGGCTATAAACCATGTCCTGCTTGATGGGCGAAAGCGAGATGCCCGCGTGTTTGTATATCAGCTCCCGCACCCGCTCGAAATCGGCGCTGGAAAACTGGAATTCCCGATCAGGCGCCGGAAGGATCGGGCTTCGCGCAACGGACGGCGCCGGACGCGCGCTCCCTGCCGGCGGTGTCAGCGAACTACGCACAAACGGTTTTTCTGACATGGTATGGCTTTCTAGAATTCTTCCCACTCATCATCGATATCGCCGCTTGAACCGCCACCTGCCCGGCGAACCTTGGGCAGAGGTGCTGCAGCCCGCGGTGCGGCAGGGCGACTGCTCCTCTCCGGCAAACGAGCCACATTGTCGGGAACAACAGGCGTGGCGGCAGGCACCTGCCCGCCA
>APMI01005130.1_pt1 | contig 14160 bp, 9 predicted proteins | sample 667938 | NCBI WGS metagenome assembly APMI01 (sample SAMN01084076, study PRJNA167559) | wastewater metagenome | biome: Wastewater | place: Denmark: Ejby Moelle, Odense | collected 2011-11-28 | reverse complement strand
CTAATAATAGGGTCGCCATTGGCGCTTTTCAAGTGTCGGAGGTTTGTATTTTTTCGTTCGCAACCGAACTTGGACCTTTCGCAAGATAACTTGAACCTCCGAACCTCCTGCGGGGACCTACCACCATCATGTGCGAGGATGCCCACCGAAGCCCTGCCCCTTGACAAGGCCGCCAACGCTCAACACCTAGCCCGCTCGTCCGCAGCTTCCAGACGTTTGGACCAGTAGCTACTTGAACTATGATCGTACTGACAGCAGGCTCGGAGGTGTAATTTGGTGACTTCGAACGCTCAGACTGTTGGCAGCGGCGACCAAGCTGCGTCTCAAGCTCCTCTTAGGCCATTGCCGACACTCGCATTCATCGCTGTTTGTAGCCGCAAACCATCAACTATCCTCAAGGCATGCAGCCTGATCACCAAAGATCCCTCGCAGTAGCCTCACCTGAAATTGATGAAGTTCTCGTCGACGAGACGGGAGAACAGATTCCCGCATGGATCGCCATCGGCGAGGACTACGAGAGAGCCCTGCAACTTCGGATGGCTCTGCGGCAGGGCATCGCTGCCGACAGGCCGATTCTCCGCTGCCCGTTCTGCACGGTTCCCGTGCACCTTGTGTCCCTCGCTATCGAACGGAAGTTCTACTTTCGACATGAGATCGAGGACGGTAGATGTCCCGCTAAGACCAAGGGCAGCCTAAGTCCCGAGCGGATTCTAGCCATGAAATACGACGGAGCAAGGGAGTCCGCAGCCCACAAACGCATGAAAGAGATCGTCGCGGAGAGCCTTCGCTGCGACCCTGAGTTCTCGAACGTGGAGGTAGAAAAACTCTGGAAGGGGGTCGATGCCAACTCTCGACGGAGGCCCGACGTTCGTGCCGTCTGGCGGGAAACTCTTCCTGTTGCCTTCGAGGTACAGCTCTCCACCACCTTCCTCAGGGTTATCGCCGAACGTAGGGAGTTTTACCTCCGCGAAGGCGGCCTTCTGTTCTGGGTGTTCAAGGACTTCAACCTTTCCAACGCCCGCCTCACCCAAGAGGACGTGTTTTTCAACAACAATCGAAACGCATTCATCGCTAGCGAGGAGACACTGGCCGCTTCTCGTGAGAGCGGAAGCCTGTTCCTTGATTGCGTCTGGTCGGAGCCGTCAGTCCATCAGGGACTCATGCTCTGGGATCAGCACTCGGAACGGGTGCAGTTCTCGTCACTGACAATCGACAAGGAAGGCCAGAGGGTGTTCCTGTTCGATGCCGACGCGGCAAGGGCCAGATGCGAGGCCGAGTTGGCAGATTGTCCGCTTCGTTCAGCCTTCAAGAAGTTCTGGCTCGCCAAGGGACCCGAGAGCGACAGCGAATGGCAGCGGCTTCGTTCTGAACTGGCTAGGCGTGGCGTCGCCCTTCCGAAATATATGAGCGACGCTCATGGACTCCGCCCCCTATTGGACAGCATGTATTCTGCCGAGGCGGGCAAACCAGTCGGCCGCTGGGGCTATGCAAACCTCGTTCAACTTGCACACCACGTGTTCGACCGCTACAAAGGCCACTTGTGGGCATTCCGCCTGATGCTGTCCGCTCACAAAATGGGCTCGGTGATCTCGCAGCAGGACACCACTAGAAACTGGCGAGACAACAAGGTCAGGCATTACCGCAATGCATGGCAGGCGGGAAATTCGGATTTTGCTCCCGACAGAACATACGACTCGTTGCTATGTATCCTCTTTCCCGAGATTGCTTCCGATCTCGTGGGAGATCCCAGCATGCCCCCACTCAGCAGCAAGATGCGAGGATCGTCAAACACTGGATCGTAGCGGCCGGGTCGCCCCCGACCACGTACTGCACTCAGCACCCAACGCAGCCCACGAAGGGAACCAGGATCTGTAAACACTTGGGGAAGCATGGGTATCGTCTACACCTTTCGATAGCAGGCCGGATAGCGGCGTTGGCTGACGAGGAAGCGCCTATCGAACCGACGACGGCTCACCAAACCGAACAGCAAATAAGCCATATATCATAATCTGTCAACAATAGGCCGCCAAGCCGCTGTTCAGGGTGCAGGCCGCCTGAGTGCGAGTCGGCCCAAGTGCTCAACCCATCCATCAATGGCTGATAATCGCACTACAACCTGTAGTCTTAACTCAGAGACTTCAGAGGAGGCGAATCTCTGAGTTGCAGGGAAAATCGATGACATTCGTCTAAAATCGCAGGGTGAGCAATCCCCAATAGATAGCACTAACCATGAGTAACGCTGGCGCAGCGCCAATAACAATCGACAAGGTTCGAGCATCAAAAGCAGGCCATGCCTTCCATGAAGCGTGGGCCGCGCGCACCGCTCTTGAGCTCCTGCCGCCGTCGACCGACCTTACCGCTATCACGCTCGAGGGTTTCGACGAACAAGACGAACAGGGGTTGGGAACTGGTGCGGTCGAGATTGCCGATCTCGTCCGGTACCACGGCGCCACCGACGTTGCCCGGGCGCATCGAGTCACGGTCGTTCAGTTCAAATACTCAATCGCGAGCGCCGATACGGCGGTTCGAGCTGCTGACCTAGCGTCAACTCTTGCCAAGTTTGCGGTAACCGATGCCGAGCTTCGGGCGACACATGGAGATGATCATGTTCTGGCCGTGGTCCGGTATGAATATGCTACGAACAGGCCCATCCACGAGAACCTGGGGAGAGCAATCGCAGCGGTTATCGCGGACACGCAAGAAGCCGATGATGTAGCCCGCCAAGCAGGCCAGATCGCAAAAGCGCTGAAAGAGTATCCCCATCCCTTTGCTGACTTGCTGCGGCGATTGGAAATGGTCGGCAGCAAAGGAAGCTTGACCGAGGCTGAGCGTGCGATTTCGACAACACTCGCTGCATGGAGCGAACCAGGGGATCCGGATGCGGAGAAACGCCTGCTCAAGTTGCGGAATCTCATCAGGATCAAGGCTGGCCCCGGTAGTGAGACGGAAAAACGAGTTGATCGGGTAGCGGTTTTGGCCGAACTAGAGGTGGAGCACGAGGATCGGTTGTATCCCACGCCCGACGCGTTCCCCAAGGTTGAGATAGTCATTCAGCGTGATGCTCTTGACGACATTGCAACCCTTGCCCGCGAAGCGGGTCTTCCCCTCGTTGTCCATGCTGCTGGCGGAATGGGCAAGACTGTCTTGATGCAAGGCATCGCCGACCGATTGCGAGCTGATGGCCCCGTAGTGCTCTTCGATGGCTTCGGCGCGGGTCGCTGGCGGGATCCTGCCGACGGCCGGCACCTTCCGGAAAGGACACTCGTTCACCTTGCCAATCTCATGGCCGGGCAGGGCCTGTGCGACATTCTGTTGCCAGTTGCGGATGTAACGAGCTTGCTGAGGGCGTTCCGCCGACGGCTCGCCCAATCGGTGGAGACGGCCCGGCGAACTCGCAGTGATGCATGTGTTTCGCTGGTGCTTGACGCAATCGACCACGCTGGGCTTGCCGCACAGGAAACCGCAACATCGTCGTTCGCACACCTTCTCATACGCAGCATCAGCGCCGATCCAATCGATGGCATTTGCATCGTCGCATCGTGCCGAACTGAACGGCTCTCGCTGGCAACCGGCGATGCCTCGTATCGTTCTTTCACGGTTCCACTGTTCACTGACGCGGAAGTGCGTTTCCTTGTTGAACGGCGTGTGCCGGATGCTTCGGCCGACGAGATATCTGCCCTGATGACACGGTCAGGTCGCAATCCACGCTGTCTCGACAACCTGATTACGACCGGACGTCCGTTTGATCCCGTGTCTTTCCCTGATGCCCCGGGAGAACCGCAAGATGTGCTCGACGTGCTGCTTCGCAAACGTCTCACGGACGCGCGAGAAACTGCACGCTCTCGCGGTGCAAGCGATGCAGACATTGACCTCCTGCTCACAGGCATCTCCTTACTAGCGCCGCCAGTTCCCATTGAAGAGCTTGCTGCGGCTCACGGTTTGATCGCGGAGCAGGTTGAAAGCTTCGCAGCCGACCTCGCCCCCTTACTTGAGCGAACGCCACACGGCCTGATGTTCCGCGATGAACCGACTGAGACCCTGATCCGATCGAGCTACGGCACGAGCCACGCGGGTCGAGACCGCGTCATCGCCGCTCTACAAGAACGCCAGCTCACATCAAACTATGCGGCTCGGGCACTGCCACCGTTGCTCACCTCTCTACGCGATGCCGATCAGCTCATCCAACTGGCCTTCGATCTGCGTGTTCCCCGAGGCGCTTCACAGGTAAGCGCACGCGACATCCGTCTATCGCGGATTACTGCCGCGATAGCACTGGTGGGAGAACTGAACCGGCGCGACGATCTTCTGCGGCTGCTGCTGGAAGCGTCCCTCGTTGCCGCGGGCCATGAGCGATCCGACCGCTTCCTATATGAGCACCCCGATCTCACCGCAGTGGCGGGTGACCCCGAAGCCTTGCGACGGCTTTCCGCGACCAGTGTTGGCTGGCCTGGAGGGAAACACGCCGCGCTTGCACTTGCGAACGCCTTCGCAGGTGACCGAGACGAGGCACGTCGCCACGCTCGGCGAGCAATCGATTGGTACAACTGGGCAGCCCATACCAAACGCAGCGGGCCCTTTAGAAAATCGAGCACCTCAAAGCAGTGGGATGATATTGGCTTCGCCTACGTCGAGATGTTGGCGGGCAATGACTTGCGCGTTGCAGAGTTCTTCGCCCGTCGAGACGACGGTGTGGCCTTCGCCAAGTTTCGGGACTTGTTCGATCTTCTGGATCGACACCAGCGTTCAGCGCATCCGCCCAAGACGCGCATCGCAACTCGGCTGTTGCGTTGTCGACGGCCATCTCGCGCACTCTACGCCGCCGCACTTCCATTCGTCGGTTGTGACCCATCCCACGCTAGAGGACTTGTCGCGGCACTTGCTGCCGCATCTTCTGCGAACGGCAAAAGCGAAGACATGATGATGGGCAGCGTACTGGCATCGGCACTGGCGATAAAGCTCGACATGGAAAGAGAGGCCGCAAGCATCCTCGCTGGAAGCGCACTTACACCGCCGAGTGTTTATGACTATTCCAGTCACTATCCGGGCGACCGCGGGATCCACGTGACCGTACTGGCCGCCGGTGTTCGAGCCGCCTTGAGCCGCAAGCGCGCCGCCTTGATCGATATAGCGCCGGCGGAATTCATCGGATTGGTGCCTGCAAGTGCTCGATCGCGCGGCGCAGCGACCTTCAGTCGGGTGCTTAAGCAGAAGCTAGCTGCTCCGAAGTTCGATGGAACTCGGCGCCGAAGGAAGAGGCGCGATGAACTCGATGAGAAAGAACGATCGGACTACTCGCGTACGCTCAGCAGCCGGATCTTGCCGATGCTGAACTATGCGCAGGATGTCGCCGACATCATTCGTCCGCCGAGTGGAAAGGATCGGGACGAGATGGTGCTCGCGGCCTTTGAGCGACTTGTCCGTGATGTCGAGCAGTCATCCGACTATCCGTATCGTGACGGTAAGGCTTATCTCGCGCGAACCGGATTCCGAGTGATTTTCGATCTTGCCGACGCGTTAGGTGCTCTCAATGCGGCGCTTGCGAGTCGCATGGTCGAGTGGGCGGCGAGTGCGCGGGGTCTGTTGACGCCGCAACTTACCAATGCGGTTGCTCGACTATCACGTATCCCTCAGTGCCATGATGCTGCGCTCCTCCTTGCCAGCCATATCGAGCGCAAGATCCAACTCGATACCGATGTCGGATCCAAAATCTCATCCTACGGTGATCTCGCTCGCGCCGCCTGGCGAGTGAGCACTGATGAGGCTGCCGCCTATTTTCGCCGTGCGCTCGATCTTGCAGAGGCAATTGGATCGGATGACTTCGATCGTACAAATCACTTGCTGGAGCTGACCGGCCACTATTCGGGCCCCGAACTTTCGCCTGCGGCGGCGCACACCCTGGCGCGTATCTTCGAGTTGAATCAGAGCGAGGATGACAAATTCCCCTGGACTGAATACGCGAAATCGATGGTACCGATTGCTGGTCGGGCCACGTTGGCTACGCTGACACGGCTGGATGATCGTGACGCTGTTCGGCTCGGACTGTCGCTCGGCCCAGCATTATCTGTCCTCGTTCGTGATTCGAAGCTTTCTGTTGAAGCCGCCGTCGCTCTGTTTGGTTTGGCTGCCCCAATCGAAACCTGGACGTGGCGTATATCGCGCTTTGCGTCGGAGGTCATTCGCCGCCTGCCTCAAGAGCGACGGGAATGGTTCTTCGATCTGCTCTTGGCCGAGATTGATCGCGAGGATCAACTATCTCCGGCGAGGGACACGATAGAAGGGCTACACGACCTCGCGGAGCGCAGCCTTCCTGCCGCTTCTCGTGCTCGAACACGAATCGAGGGCCTGCTCACTCGCCTTGGCCCCCAATCCGAATCACGAACGGCCATGCCCCCGTCAACCACAACGGAGCCACCTGCGGTCTTCCCGGTGGACCTCACGGACTCAGACGACATCGACCGTCAAATACTCGCCCAAGAGATTGACCAGTCGGGGCGGCGCTGGCCGGTTAGGACATTGACCGGTTTGGCGAAGCAAGCAAACTCTCCTGCCGAGCGCCTCGGATTCGTCCGCGCGGTCGTTGAAGCAACGACTGCCACGCTTGCCGAAAAAATCCATGCGTTGGACGACTACTTGGATGGGTGGGGTAAGTCATCGGCGGCGATGCGCGATGCACTGCCTGATTTGGGACTGCGCCTAGCCACCAAGCACGCCGCCGAGCTCGCCAGTTCAAGCACCGACGCGTGGGGGGCTGGCGGGGGCTGGCGCAATATTTTCATGCCAATCGCGCAGCCCTTGTCGAGCATGTAGTCGCAGCTCTCCGGAGCACCGCGGAGAGCCTTGGCGGTAACGCCTGGCTCGCACTCGCCGCGAAACTGGCGTCTGACGTCAGTACCAGTGCAATTGCGGAGGGCCTCGAAAGGTTTCTGGCGAGTACAGGTGAAAAGCTGCCGTCCGAAGTTGGGGACGGACCGTGGGACGCTCGTTTCGCTGTTCCGTTTGACGAGGCTACCTTCGTAGCGGGGCTCGTGTGGGCGAGGCTTGGCCATCCCGTCGCAGCAATGCGCTGGCGGGCTGCCCATGCGGTGAGGCGCTTGGTGGTGGCCGGACGCTTCGATGTCGTTGAACGACTGATCGAGCACTTTGGGTCTGCTTCGAGCTTGCCTTTCGGCGATGCGAAGCTGCCTTTCTACGTAATGCATGCGCAGCTCTGGCTGTTGATAGCGCTCGCTCGCGTAGCGAAAGACGCTGCTCCCGCATTTGCTCCCCATCGCGCGTTCTTTGAGCGGATCGTCTTTTGCGCCGAGTTTCCGCACGTCGTCATGCGTGCGTTCGCGATAGACATACTTCGAGAGCTTGCACATGCACTCGCACCCGAAGAGCGCGAAGCTCTTGTCGTCAAGCTCGGCCCCGCAAACCAGTCGCCCTTCCCATCGGCGCCACGAACCGAATATCGCGAGTTTCGGTATATCCCCAGGCCAGACGCCTCGCTGCGGCCAGAAGATGGCTTCCACCTCGACTACGAATTCAACAAATATCAGTTGGAGCGCCTGTGCCACGTCTTTGCTTGTCCAGGCTGGGAGGTGGAAGACCGCATCAGCGCATGGGTGCGGCATTGGGACACAACCGTCCGAGGGATGTACGATTGCCCACGTAGCAGAAGTGATGACGCATCTTGGTCGTCGGGATATGTTCCGCACCGAGATCGTTACGGGGGTTATCTCGGATGGCATGCACTTATGCTTGTTGCTGGCGAGTTGCTGGCGACACGGGCGAGTGTCGGCGAGGACTATAGCGGCGATGTTTGGGCCGCGTTCCTGAGGGAATACGCGCTGTCAAGAGACGACGGCCTCTGGCTTGCCGATCTCACCGATCCGTTTCCGCTCGACCTTACCAAGGAAGCGGACATGCCTATGCCGGAGAGCGGTGAGAGAAGCACTGTCCGCGAAGACAGGAGTCTCCTGGCACCGTTGCTCGGCTTCCGGGACGGCAAAGTGGCGGAGGATTGGCTTCCAGTCGCAGGACGTTGGTCGATCGGCCGAGACACTACTGTCAGGCTTCAAAGCGTACTGGCGAGTGCCCGTGACGCACAAGCGGTGGTCATGGCTGTGCTGTCAGCTGACGCATTCTTTCGATGGTTGCCTGACGATGAAGATGAGATTTCCCGTCACTTCGGCAGCGACGGGCATACGGTTCAGCCATGGGTCGCAACGACACCGAACACCGAGCGCCGGCTGGATCGGCATGATCCTTATGGTGCCGCCACCGCACTCGACAGACCTTTCCCATCTGATTGGACGCGAGATCTTTTGGGGGCTGTCGCGGATGATGAGGTGATCCGCACCTGGTCAATCGACGGGAGAACAGCGTATCGTGCCGAAGCCTGGGGCGCGGAGGGCGGTCAAGGTGAGTATGCTTGGAGTGAGACTGGATACCGCATGTTCGTCAGGCGTGGCGCGTTGCTTTCCCTGCTCAAGGTATCCGAGCGTAATCTCGTCGTCGCACTCACGCTCCAGAAATACCATAGAGGCAAGTCGAGTGGACGTGTCGGGGACACTAGCAGCTTTACCCATCGGTCGCTGGTGATCGTTATCAATGAACGCGGTCAAATTTGGTCGCCGCGAGGCCTGTCCCGACAAGCCAAGGAAGCTCTTGCGACGCTAAACCTTGATCTTCGTCGCGACCTCTATTCTCGGTTCCGCGCAATCGCTGGCCTGCCCGATGAATGGCACGACCGGCGCGGCACCCTACCGAATCTCGACGACATTAACTTGGCGTTCATAAAAAGTCTGGGGGGCAGTTAACCCGCACACTTTCGACCAATCCTGACATCCAGTCGAACGACTGCTGTGGCTGAGTTTCAGCCGCTGGTTTCAAAGGCTGTTGCTCGGCCATTGCTGACTCTCACAGTTCTTGGAAGGAGTAGCCGATAGCATTCGCGTTGTGGCACTCAACCTGGAACAATTGGGCTTACTAACAATCTGCCCAGATGGCTAGCTGACCGAGTTTCACGCTATCGTGTCGGCGTCTTGCGACGAACGTATGAACCGTACTCGTTATATTTTCGGCCAACGCTCCAGTCGAACCCTGCCTCTAGCATCGACGACTCTAGGTAAAGCAGGACGAGCACCGTGCCGGCTGCGCTGCCAATGCACTGTTCCTGAACTTCATATTCGCCGGCGTCATCGTTCTCGAACCAGACGTCGGCTGGTTGCTTGTACAGGCCCGGGCGCTCCTTGCCGTGATGTAGTAAGTCGTAGGTGAAGGAGTCTTCGTCCAGCTTTTCTTTGAGGAACCAGCGGTTCGGAATGTCTCGGGCGGGCATGCCCCAACGTCTGCCTTCGCGGTCGTAGCACGCCACAATGACTGGGAGCGTATTGATGTCGGCTAGGCGCAGCATAGTGGCCATGACGCTCGTCGCGAAGTCGCTCGCAACACGGGTCAGTTGCTGAATCGTCGGCTTTCCGAATGATGCGACCACGGGGTTAAACAAAGATCTGGGCATCAGCAGGTGTGCTGCGAATCTGTCCGCCTCCTTCTCCAAGGTCCGCTCTGATGACAGGTTGGCGCTTGGGTCGTCTACGCGGCACTTAAATGAGCGTCCGCGGTGTAGATGCCAGTGACCGAGCTCATGAGCCACGGAAAATCGCTCGCGTCCGCGCACCCCAGAGGGATTGATGGTTGCGATCGCGCGGTCGCGGTAGCCCACGAGCGACGCCTCGCATCCCGTCATTGCCTCATAGACGACCTCGACTTGGGAGTCGAAGGCGATAGCCTCGACGTCAAGCTCCCCAGGACTGCTGATGCCGAGGTCTGCAATCAACGCCTCGGCGCGCTCTCCGGCGGTCGATGTCACATGTCATCTCCCTCTATGGATGACTCGATGCTCTTGAGCTTTGTGTACAGAGCTATTGCCTCTTCGTTAGACAACTCGCCGAGGTTGCGCGCAGCCAGGGTGAACCTGCGGTCATTGGCCGCCTGCGCCAAGAAGCGTCGTGCTTCCTCTGCCGAAACGCTCTGAGACGCCATAGCTGGCTTGGACTTTAAGGCGGCGTATCCGGCCTTGGCCGCAGCAAGCCGCGAACGACGAGCCTTGGTCTTAGCAGCTTCGAGCAGACTAAGCCCTTTATTCCGCACCGCGGTTGGGTCAAGGCCTTCAAGAATCTTGTCGTCGGGGGTTGCAATCAGTTCATCGACAAAGGCGTCCATGAAGTTGTTAAATTCGTTGGTCTGCTTTGTATTCATATCGGTCTCCGGTCGGGGTCCAGCGCTTTCAGTCGGCGCAGGAGCCTGTTGCGAGCCGCGTCGTACTTCTTCTCATCCCATCCCAGGGCGTCACGAGCGTCAGCACCTCGCAAACCGTCAGCCCAAGTCATGGCGAGAAATTCCAGGTCCTCGTCGCCCACAAGCTTGGCGTAGAGGGCGGTCATCTGCTGCTTTCCAGACAGCTCGTCTTCAGGAGTAACGGTGACCTTGCCGTGTGCTACCGGCGTTTTGTCGTCTTCGTCGGCTTCGAGCGGGTCTACGATCACTTTCTCGTTGACTGGGCTGGCGTCGTAGTGCTTGCGTGCGTTGCTCGCGATGCTGTGCATCACCGTTTTGAGAACGACCAGAGCGTGAAGTCCTGGTCGCCAGATGCGGGTTTCGGATAAGAGGCTGCAAAACGCTTCTTGGAGCAAGTCCTCCGGTCTCCAGCCGGTCAGGCCGCCGCAGAAGGCTGCGGCAATGGATTCCGCCCGCCGCCAATCAGCCGGGCTTAGGCTATTGAGGGCGGCCTCTACTTCAGCCCTGGACATGCGATCTTTGGGTTCGGGAACAGCAGACATAGACGGGTTTTCCCTCCCTATGACTCTTGACAGCGCCGCTGTGGACGGCCCGGGTAAAAATTTTTTTTTGAGCCGGCATCCACGGAGCCGGTCTGGGGAGTCTTAGTAAGTGAGGGCAGCATTTCAGCGGCCCCGATCACTTACAAGGAATCCATGCCATGCAGATTAACCGAAAAACCCGCAACATTACGAAATACCTCAAGCAATTCCAGCCGTCCGAAGTATACATGCTCGGCTTAGTCGTCACCCCCGGCGTCGAAGCGCTGCTTAAGAACCTCGGCTTCGAGGTGCCGCTCGTTCCCGGCCAGCGCGTCCTGGCCTCCGCTCGAAAGGGGCCCGCGTCCCGACGCAACGCCGAGGGCTTCGACATCGTTCACCGTGACCAGCCGAAGGAGACTGCCTACCGCCAGGTATTCTGGACTTGGACGCAGTTTGTGGGACGCAACGGCAGCGAGGAGAAATCCAAGGTGGTTGACGTCCCTTACCGGCGTTACCCCCGCAGCCACGCACTGCCCTACAGCGTCGAGCTGGAGATCAAGGTACGCTCAGATGGGCAGGCATACGTCGTGGCAGGGCCGTTCGTCAACAACGAGTCTAGTGTCGTGGTGGCGACCAACACCGCCAACATGATGCGTGAGGCCCTAGGCGGCTTCGAAGTGCTGGACAAGGATTTGACCAGCTGGGCCAACGCCCCCGTGCGACGCCTGCACTGGCAGTTGCTGCCCCCTGGCCGCAACCCGTGGGATTCCGCACTGCCTGCCCTCCATGGCGTCGTCGAACGCGCTCCCGCTGGAAACCGGGGTGTGCTGCGTGCCCGTTTGTCAGCCGTCGGCGCGAAGAACCCGGACTTCGTGGCGATTGGCTTGGGAGGCTTCGAGGGATACGCCGTGTTCGGCTTCGAACGACTGAAACTGTGCGTCCTGGAATGCCCGCTGGTCAACAACGCAACCTACGTGTTGCCGATGGAGTCGTGGGAGCGTGTCGCACAAATGACTAAGGCGGAAATCCTCGACGCGGGAGCCCATACTGCGCGGATCGTGCACACCCGGGGCTGGTTCGATGAACTCGACTTGGTACTAAGCGACAACCGAAAGGCCGCGTAGTGGGCAGCTGCGGCAGTCTAACAACTCGCTGGCGGATATTCGGCTCCCCGCAACCCGTTCGAGCATTGCAAAGGCAACTTTGGTTCGGTTCCTACCGCCCGGGAACACTGTCGTTAAGCTTTGAATCAGATTGGGCGGGAGCTGAATGACTCATAGCAGCCAATTCATCCGCCGAGCGTGAGCGTCGGCAAAGGCCGAGGAAGAGCCCCTCGGATCAGCGGCTGGACCTCGGCCAAAACGGCCGGACGAACTGACATCTCCCAACGGCAGTTCATAGCCAAGTGCCGTCGGTGACAGTTACATTTCACTTGCAAGCAACCCGCATTCGTCTATGTTTAATACATTAAAAGACGACAGACTCGTTTCGGCCAGGAGCGGCCGGTTGCCATCCGATCCGGATAGCGGTCATACGGATGGAAAGGTATGCTCAAGTACGTTGTGCCACATTGATCGGATCATCCCTATGCCGACGGCTGCTTCTTACCCTGTTCTTTTATTTTTCCTTGCGAGTGGTTCCTGCTTCTAAACAGTTACTTGCAGAACAAGTTATCCGGCATCCCGATGTTATGCGGCAGAACTGTCGCCATAAAATAAAGTTAGGCTTCTCCCCCCACTATTTTTCGAGGGTCAAAAAATGGCTATATTTGAGTTGGCTACACACGACGAACAAAAATTGATCTGTGATACGGGTACTTTGAATTACGTCCCTGACCCGGTTCGAAACGTATATGGGAATAGCAACCGTCTTCCTGTAGAAGACTGGCTATTGATGCAATTGGAATTCGGTAAGGTGCGATACCCAGACCACAAAGTGTTTACACTAGGCACAAGCTGCGTGTTTGGAGACAAGTTTGTAACCTATCTTACGATTTGTGAATTCGACCTTAAACCCGATTCATTCGATGAACTACGCCATGCCGTTCGTGAGTCTGACCAAGCAATTCGACGCAAACTCGGATCATTATGGAACTGGACTTATTGTATGGTAGGTGGTTCAAACCATGATCGCGCTGCTGTGTTCATCGGTTGGCTTGATTTTGCGTACTTCGTCCAAAACCGAAGAGCATTTCTCGATCTAAACCACAATCGTTTTATGGGCAGTTTTGCTGCGAGCCGCCCGACATCAATCGATTACGAAGTCAAAGATGATGGGTCTCTTATTGAATTCGATCCTGCAAATCTCGATGATGAACATCGTGAAGTCTTTAACCGCGCATCTGAAATTCGGTTTGAAGTAGTTACGGCAGGAAAGGAGGAATCTAGGGTTCCTCTGCGTATGGTTTAGCCCTTTAAGGCCTATTTCCAGAAATCCCAGTCCCTTTAGGCCTAACAAGGCAGTCAAAGGGACGCGCCGGACGCAGGCGCTTTTAAAGGTTGGCAGTTTATTCGGGTTCGTCGGCGTCGCTAAACCAAGCCACCCGGCGCGCCCCTTACTTTTACGTTAGTTGGCAAATGAATTCAGCCACGATTCGCAAAGTCGCTGAACGCTTCCGTCATGCCATTGAGGCACTCCCTAAGGAGCATCTGCCAATCACGTTCAGCAACTTCCCGCGCGGGTCTTGCGGTGACAGTTGCCTGCTGTTGGGGACGTACCTTCAAGACGAATGCAATGTCCCCGGCTTCATGTATATCTCTGGTCAGCGTGGAAGTCATGAAGACAATACTTGGACAACTCATGCATGGCTGTCTCGTGGCACCACCGTGGTGGACATCACGGCCGACCAATTTGAAGACGCGCCGGAGGCAATCATCGTCTGCGAGAACTCTGTCTGGCACCAGACATTCCAAGCCAATCGTCCTCAGCCCTCGCACATCTCAGCCTGGAGTGGCCACGGCACATTTCATGTCCTATCGCTCTACTCTCGGCTGAAGCAGGAGCTGAAGCGCGAGTCCTAAGATGCCACCCAACCCGCAGTCGAGCTGTAATTTGCTGCTCACCTCGAACGACAGCTTTCCTCAAAGCTCAATGGCCGCTTCGGGTCGGATCCTGCCAGCTGGCAGCAGGGAAAGCTGCCGTTCGGACTTTAAGTAGCCTGGGTGACAGCTGACTGCCTGATAGCTGCCACTCCTTCCGCTGACTATGAGCGTCAGCAAAGGCCGAGCAACGGCCCGTCGCCTTGGGCAGCTGCTCTGCCAAAGCTGCCATCTGGTGGAAGAGCCGCCAATGGCAGATTTACACAAAATCCCGGACATGCCCATGGAACTCATAGCGAGTGATGGTGGTTCAAGGCGGC
>APMI01020982.1_pt1 | contig 14163 bp, 12 predicted proteins | sample 667938 | NCBI WGS metagenome assembly APMI01 (sample SAMN01084076, study PRJNA167559) | wastewater metagenome | biome: Wastewater | place: Denmark: Ejby Moelle, Odense | collected 2011-11-28 | reverse complement strand
GAAAAAAGAGAATTCTTTTGTCCCCTATATCTTATTTTATTACAGCAAATATAAAAAATATTACTGAATAAAAAAATATCTAAGTGGATTTTAAAAATGAAATTTGGATTAGTATATAATATTGATATATAGACAAAATTACTTTTTTCACAAGCAAACTGATAATTTGTTAAACTTTATATCAATATTTATGGAAAAAAATATTCACGAACTACATTCAAAACTTGAAACGTATATGAATAAGTATATCAATCCAAGTCCCCTTCAGAAGAAATTTTCTACTCAATTTCTAAAACTTCAAAAATTTATGCAAGACTCTTCAATTAGTTTATATAATAAAGATGTAGGAGCGAAGTATTTAGAATACAGAGAAGAACCAAGCAATAGCAAAATAACAAAAGAATGCAAATTTAGAGTTGATAGTAGATATGTTGATTTACTAAATGGAATGCTTCAAGAAAAATGGATTGTTAAAAAAAGTAAAAAAGATTATTATATAGTTTTACCTACAAAAATAGGTCCTACTCTTTTTGACTTTTTAAACAAATACTCCACTGAAAGAAGATTAAATTCAAAAACGCGCGAAAACTATTACATTGCCTTGGAGAAGCTTTGTCACAGAATGGAGGAGGAAAGTTTATTTTCTCTCTCTAAGATCTCATCAGAATTTATTTTAGCATTTATCAGTTCTGTGACAGGAGGGAAAGATCATGCAGCAATTATTTTAAGAGCTTTATTAAAGGATTTGTGTAGTCAGAAACTTATTAGTTATGATACTGCACATATTCTTGATGGTGTAAAAGTTAAGAAAACAACAAAATTAACATCGCATTACTCTTTGGAGGAAATTTTATGTATAGAATCTTCCGTTGACCGGAGGTATGCAACTGGTAAGAGAGACTATGCAATGATTCTATTAGCTACCAGATTAGGATTAAGATCATCGGATATAAGATTTTTAAAGTTTTCTAACATTGATTGGGATAATAATTTGGTAATATTTGAACAATACAAAACAAAGGATAGAGTAGAGCTGCCATTATCCATAGATGTAGGTGAAGCTATAGTAGATTACATAAAAAATGGTAGAGCGAAGTCAGATTCTAAATATATATTTTTAAGGTGTAATGCACCCTATATTCCTATGACAGAGGGAGGACTAAATGTTATAGTTAATAAATATTTCAGAAAAGCGAATATAGATTTTAGTAGAAAAAAGCACGGACCACATTCCTTGAGACATAGTCTTGCAACAAATCTGTTGAATAACGGAACACCACTACCAATTATTGCAGAGACTCTGGGGCATCAAAGCTCACAAAGCACAATGCAATATTTGCATATTAATATCTCGGTTTTGTTGAGATGCACATTGGATGTGCCTAGTATAGATATTAATTTTTATACACAAAAAGGAAAAGGTTTGTCATGGATAAGATAAATGAATATTTTACTTACAAAAGTTCTTTTTCCTCGTATATTGAAGGGTTTTTATGGGAAAAGGAACAAAAAGGACTTTTAAGAGGGTTAATGTTAAAATGTTATATGCTTGAATTTGACAGATTCTTTATTGAGTATAATATAACTAACTTAAATATAACAAGAGAGGTGATTTTGCAATGGAAAGATACACGTCTTAACGACAAAGCAACTAATCTGTACAAAAAATATACTACATGGGTAAGTTTTTGCAAGTATATGTGTCGTATGGGTATTGAATGTTATATTCCACATACTCCAAAAGAGGGTAGACAAAACGATTATATTCCATATATATATACTCATGAGGAAATAAATTTGCTTTTTTCCAACGTTGATAAGTTAAGAATTAATAATTATAAGCATAAAACTCAAATGTTCATTCTGCCAGCTTTCCTTCGTCTACTTTATAGTACAGGAATAAGAATTGGTGAAGCATTAAGTATCACTAATGAAGATATAAAATTCAAAGAGAAAGTTATTGAAATTAATGATTCTAAAAATGATAGACAAAGAATAGTTGCGATAAATGATTCGCTATATGAAGTTCTTTTGCAATATCAAAAATTTAAAGAGTCAATGCCTATTAGAGGACTATGTGACGCAGACAAGAGTTTTTTTGTAACGCAGAATGGAAAACCCTGTTTATCAAATCGTATTTATAAATGGTTTGAACAATTATTATTACATAGTGATGTTCCTAAACAACCATGCTTTAATAGGCCAAGAATACATGATATTAGACATACTGCAGCGGTACATGCTTTGGAAAAACTTGTAAAAAGTGGAGAAGATATTTATTGTGCTTTACCTATGATATCTGTTTTTTTAGGACATAAAAATATCAAATCCACAGAAGCATATGTTAGGCTAACAGATGAAATGTTCCCGGATTTAATACAGAAAGGAAGTATAACATCCTTTGTTTTTCCAGATATGAAATATAATAAATACGAATAGCTATGACAGATTTTGCTAAACATTTGGAAAACTTTTTTATAAGATACCTTATAGGAGAATGTAATTCGTCAAAGCATACTATAAGAGCTTACAGAGATTCTTTCACGCTTTTACTAGTATTTATGAAGAATGTAAAAAATATAAATGCAGATAATTTAGAGCTCAAACATTTAAATAAAAATGCAGTTTTAGATTTTTTAAAATGGCTTGAGGTAGAACATGAAAATGAAATTTCAACTAGAAATCAAAGATGTGCAGCGATTAAATCTTTTTGTAAATATCTGCAGTATGAGGAACCTATGAGAATTTCGGAATGGCAGAACATACGTTCTATAAAATTAAAGAAGTACACAACTGAAAAACTTACTTACTTGTCTATAGATGCGATAAAATTACTTTTAGATCAGGTTCCGTTAGACTCAAGAAGTTCCAGAAGAGATTTAGCTTTAATTGCACTTTTATATGACAGTGGTGCTCGTGTTCAAGAAATCGCTGATCTAACACCGGATTCAATTAGATTTGACAATCCTAGTACCATTAGATTAATTGGTAAAGGAAATAAGCTAAGGATTATTCCATTACAAAAAAACCAGATAGATCTCTTACAAAGATATATTGAAGATTTCGGATTGAACAAGTTTGGAAAAGAAAAGAGCCCATTATTTTTTAATAGAATAGGAGAAAAGTTGACAACCGCTGGAATAACATATATTTTAAAAAAATATGCCACGATAGCCAGATTACAAAATGAAAATCTAATACCAGCAACAATTAGTCCTCATATTATAAGACACTCAAAAGCAATGCATTTGTTACAAGGTGGTGTTAATATAGTTTATATCAGAGATTTCTTAGGTCATAAAAGTATACAGACTACTGAAATATATGCGCGTGCTGATTCAAAACAAAAAAGAGAGGCTTTGGAGTCTGTCTATGTAAATGTTCTTCCTGAAAGCAATACAGAAAGATCTTGGGAAAAGAATCCTAAACTTAAAGATTTTCTTAAAAGTTTAGGCTAAAAATATTAAAATCAAAAGCCTAAGTCCTAAGCTAATTGTTTAAATGTTTGATAATTATGTTTTTATTCTTTGGGCTTTTGATTTTTTTTAAGTTTCGATAATCCACTTTATCAAAAGCTTTCGATAAAATTGATGAGCTTTTTCTGGATCTGAAAAGCTTTAAATATATCGATATTTACGAGTACTGTCTCAAAATCAAGAATGAGATTGATGAGCGGGAAAAAATTCCGGTAAGTATAGGTATTGCGCCTACAAAAACTCTATGTAAAGTAGCAAACCGGATTGTAAAAAAAGATCCAGGGAGATTTAATGGAGTTTTCGTATTAGATACCCCTGAAAAAATTGAAAAAGCCTTAAAATGGTTAAAAATTGGTGACGTTTGGGGAATCGGAAGACGCCTCGCCGTAAAAATGCATGATAATGGGGTGCATAAAGCGTGGGATCTTCTTCAAAAGCCTGAAATGTGGGTTCGGAAGATTATGGGAATTCACGGAGTAAGAATGGTGAACGAACTGAAAGGAATCCGTCAGCTAGAACTGGATGCTCCGTCTCCCAAAAAATCCATTGCCGTCACCAGAAGTTTCATGGAAATGCTTACCAAAAAAGAAGATGTTCGAGAGCGTGTGGAAACCTTCGGAATGTATTGTTCAGAAAGACTCAGAAAACAAAATACCTGCTGCAAAATGGTAACCGTTTTTGTACAGACCAACCGATTCAGGAAGGATCTTCCCGAATATCGGAATGCCGCAACCCGGATTCTTCCCAATCCTACCAACTCATCAATTTTAATTGGCAGAGTTGTAAATGAGCTGTTCGAAGATATTTTCAAAGAAGGATTTCATTATAAAAAAGCAGGCGTTATTGTGAACGATTTTGTGCCGGAAGATCAAAGATTGATTAATCTTTTTGAAGAAGATACCCAGAATCTGCATTTGCCGGTGATGAAAGCAATGGATGCCATGAACAGAAAATACGGCAAAGATAAAGTACGTCTCGGAAGCATGAGTGGCGAAAATACTTTCGGACGAAAACAGATGTCTCCCGAATATGAAGCTTTTCTAAAAAATAATACGCTTAAAGAGGCGAATTTCAGATTTCATTAGATGTAAAACTACCTTTTTTCATACTTCCAGTTTCTGCCTTTTCCTTCAGAGATCCACTCTAAAGCCTGATCCATTCTTTTGTTTCTGGTTGATTCCGTTTTAGCTTCCGTAATCCAGTTGATATATTCTTTACGGAAAGAGGGTGAAGCTTTTTTAAAAATTTCCAGAGCTTTTTCATTTTCATTCAAAGCATTTTGAAAATAATCAGGAACCTCTGTTTCTGTTTTCGATGGAGCTGCTTTTTTCAAAGTAACGCCCATATCTGTCAGTTCCATCGCTTCAGTAATCATCTTTTTAAGCTGAGGTTTTGAAGGAAGATTTTCTGTTTCTGTAATTTTACCCAGGCTGAACATATTCGTTTTTTCAGCCTCCGTTTCAAACTCTTTCAGCGATGACATCTCATCATGAAGCCAAAATCCCATACTGCAGTATTGTTTAAAAGCAACCATTGAACAAAGAATCTTCCCTTTATACAGGAATGTGGGAAACTTCCACTTTATCGCTTCTTCTGCATCAGGACAGAATTCGTGAACGGTTTCTCGGATATAATTCAGAATAGGTTTTGCAAAATCCTGCGATTTTTCAATGTATTCATCAACTTTCGGGCTGTATTTTTCCATATTTTTATTGAAATAATTTTACCGTTTCATTCACCAGAAATTTCACCTGATCCGGTCTTCCTCTGTCGTTTTTCGGAAGATTATTATAGCTTCCTGTCCTTACAATCACCATATCATGTTCCGGAATCATAATGATGTATTGTCCCTGAAGTCCCAAAAAATAATAATGCTTTATAGGATGGTCATGATTGATCCAGAATCCCATTCCGTAAATTTCCTCAGAATTTTTAGTCGGAGTCCGCATTCTATTGATGAAGTCCGGATTTAAAATCTGCTTATCCTCAACTTTTCCATCATTAAGAAATAACTGCCCCAGTTTTGCAAAATCCCTTGAATTGGAATGGATACAGCAGTATGTTTTTTCCATTCCGCTTTCGTCCGTGCTCCATGTTGCATTTTGTTCCATTCCCATCGGAATCCAGAATTTTTCGGATAAATAACTTGCCAAAGACTGTCCGACAGCTTTTTTAATGGCAAACCCTAAAAGCTGTGTAGAACCGCTCTGATATTCAAATCTTTCTCCCGGATTTTCTTTAAATTTCCTTGAAAAAGTGGCGTTCACTAAATTTTTTCCGTAATAAGCTTTCGCATTGGGAAGGAAAGGATTTTTGTAATTTTCATCCCAGTCCAGTCCCGATTCCATCTGAGCCAGATTTTTTAACGTTAAATTTTTAGCAAAATCTTTATTTTTAAATTCCTCAAAATAATCCGAAAACTTATCATCAAGACTTTTAATTTTTCCCTCTTCCAATGCTTTGCCCAAAAGCATTACCGTAACTGCTTTTGCCATAGAGAAAGAATTGGTTTTTGATAGCTGATTGTAGCCGTTCCAATACTCTTCGTGAAGCAGCTTTCCGTTTTTCACCACAATAAAAGATGCGGTATTGGAATGTGTTAAATCTTCAACGATATTTTTCGGTAATTGTTTTTTGTTGTATTCGGGAGATTCCTCCCAAAGTTCAGGAGATTCTGTAGCGATGAGGTTGCCGGAAAACAATGTTCCGTCATCAATATTGGCGCTGAGTTTTCCCCTTAAATAGGTTTTGGATATTCCGTTGAAAATATAACCATATCCCAAAACATAAAAGAGAAGTACGGCAATGACAATAAATGTCACAAAATAAATAAGAATTGTCATAGCAATTGATCTTAAACAAATTTAAAATAAATTTGAAAACATGAAACGAAATGATTTATTTTTGTGATTATTGATGTAAAAGATGATGAAAAAACTAATTTCCTTATTGCTTATCCATTTCGTTATCACCGCTTTCGGACAGATGTATAAACCACTCGATACGGCAGATTATGCCCAGAGAAAAGAATTTCTGAGAAATTTCACGGCGAATACAGAAAGTTTAAGCAAAAAAAGCAGATCCGATTATCCCGGAAAGACGGGCAATGAGCTTTCTAAAATTTATAAAGAATTCGACAAAGAATTTGAAAAAAAAGTGAAAGAAAAAGATTTTGCTTTCAATTCCGTTTTTGATGCAAAGGTTAAAAATCTTTTCGAACGGTTAAGAAAAAACAATTCCCAGATTCCGCAAAATTTAAAAATCCTGATCGCCAAAGACAATACTCCGAATGCATACTGTTTTGCAGACGGCACTTTTGTCATCAATATGGGGCTTTTCAACTGGCTGAATAATGACGATCAGCTTGCTGCCGTAATTTCCCATGAATTAGGACATAAAATTTCCGAGCATACGCTGAAAACTTTTCTGAGTATGATCGAACAGGATAAAATGGACAGAATGGTTGTTCAGGATATAAAATCGACGAAGGAAAACCGTAATCAGAGGGCTTTTGATGTGATGAAAAACAGAATCTACAGAAAAGGGGCTGAAAACAGAAAGCAGGAAATGCAGGCTGATTCTTTAGGATATGTGGTTTTTAAAAACAGCGATTTTAAGAAAACTGAATACGTTAATGCTCTGAAAAGACTGGAAGATTTCGATACCATTTCGCCAAGAGAGCTGAAAGTGGAAACCTATAAAAAATATTTCAATCTTCCGAAGCAGGAATTTAAAGACAAATGGCTGAAAAAAGAAGATTTTTCTCTGTATAATTACAATCATTTCAAGGAAAAGCTGAATAAAGATTCTCTGAAATCGCATCCTGAAATGGTTTTAAGAATTAATAACCTCAAAAAAGTGTTTCCTGAACTTAAAAATGATGTTCCGGATGAAAAACCTTCCGATTCTTATTCTACGGTAGAAAAAATCGCAAGAATGGAAACTTTGCCTAATTTTTATCATTCGGAAGATTATGGAGTCGGAATTTATGCAAGTCTTCAGTTTTTGCAGGATAACGAAGAGGAAAAGTATTACAAAAACTGGCTCGGAAAATGTTTCGCCAAGATTTATGAAGCGAGAAAAAACTACAATTTAAATCGATATTTAGATCGGGTAGATCCCAAAAATCAAAGTGAAAGTTATCAGCAGTTCCTGAATTTTATGTGGAACCTGAGTCTCGATGAAATTAAAAATATTGCAGATTATTATCAAACGACAGAATCCTGACCGAAGGTCAGGATTCTTATTGAGTATAAAATTTAAATCAACGCTTAATAATTCAGTCTTTCCAGACGGATTTTATTGAATTTTTCTTTTTCGTTGAATTCACGAAGCAGAATGTAGCCTTCTTTCGCTACATACGGCGTTACCACATAATTATCTTTTTCTGAAATAGGAACAACTTCCTGCTTGAATTTCCCGTCAATAATCGTATTGATAAAAAGATTCCACTTCTTTTCTTTGGTTACCTGATCTTTCTGATAATCGCGGAAGAAAAAGACAACATCTTTACCATCATTCAGATATTGAGAAAAAAGATAATCGCTGTTTACCCATTTGGATTTTTCTTTCTCAAAAACCTGTACATCTTTTACCTTAAAATCTTTATCGGTGTTAATGTAAACAAGATCAGTTGTTTTCGGAGCATTGTACTGTCCCGCAGGCTTGAATTTCTCCGAAAGAATTCCCACACTGCCGTCGCTCATAAAATACGCATCCTTCGTCTGAAGATAATAGCCGTTTTCTACGCCTCCGTCTGCACTCAGTTTTGGAATGTGGTTGGAAAGATCCGGTTTGTAGCTGATGGTTTTCAGATCTACATTATAATTGTTTTTATCAAGAATAAATCTTGCAAAGCCTCTGTTTTCTTTGGAAATATAATTTCTTCCCAGCAAAACTACTTTATCATCAAAAGTTTTGTCATTATCAATTCCGCTTAAAGCATCAATATTATAAATGGTTTCCGGCGAAAGTCCCGTTATCGGTTTGTTGGAAAGCTCTTTTCCGGTTTTCATATCAATCACCAGAAGAGAAAAAGTTTTGTCGTCATCATTCACCTTTCTCAGGATTCCGTAGATGCGGTTTTCGTCCTTTTCCAAAATAGTAAGATCCGAAAAAACTTTTTTATCTCCGTTTGTATTGTAGCTGTATCGCCAGATTTCTTTCTTATTATCATCAAATTTTATCAGGCTGTTTTTATTGATGTATTTTCCGTAGTCGTTGTATTCTAAAGCCAGATAACCACCTTCCTTAATTTCTCCTACCGCAGAAACATAATTATAGCCTTTCTCTTTCTTCTCGGCGCGGTTTTCTTTTCTTTCTTCTTTAAAAGTTTTGGGCTGTGAGATTTCTTTAAACGTTCCGTCCTCCTGATAATCGTAATACACTTTAGGCTTTACTGTATTGGTTTTAGGATCTATAACCATAGAAACGGGAGCCGCCGCATCTTTGGAAAAAGCCTGAAGATAATTGATGTCCGAAGGCTGAAGAATAATCTGTCCTTTAAAATCCACATATCCGAAATAATTGGAAACCAGAAGTCCCGCTTCAAATTCCTTATTCGCCACCGGATTCAGGTTTTTATCTAAAATAACGTATTCGAATTTCTGTTTTTTATTGTCTGTTTTCCCGTAGGAATAGATAGAAACATAGCCGTAAAGATTGTCTTTGGTATCAAACAGCGCATTCATTCCTACATTTTTTCCCGATGCTAAAGAAGCCAGATCCTGAGTCTGAGAATAAGCAATTGTCTGAATAAGACCAAAAACCAAAAATGTTAATTTTTTCATGGTTAAAATTTGAATTTCAAAAATAGCAAATTCGGGGATATGTTCTTAAAAAAATAAAAGCCCTGATTTCTCAAGGCTTTTTATCTATATTTTAGAAAGTAAATTTCTGAAACTTGTCTTTTCGTCGATAATTCTTCTCAACTCTGAAACCGGAACTCTTTCCTGCTGCATTGTGTCTCTGTCTCTTATCGTCACCGTATGATCCGTTAAAGAATCGTGGTCGATCGTAATACAGTAAGGTGTTCCAATCGCATCCTGTCTTCTGTAACGTTTTCCGATCGCATCTTTTTCTTCGTAGAATAAATTGAAATCGTATTTCAGATCGTTGAAAATCTGTTCTGCGTATTCTGCCAAACCATCTCTTTTCATTAACGGAAGAATCGCTGCTTTAATTGGCGCTAAAGCCGGAGGTAAAGACAGAACCGTTCTTTCTGAGCCATCTTCCAACACTTCGTCTCTTAAACAATGAGAGAATAAAGCTAAGAACAATCGGTCTAAACCAACCGAAGTTTCCACCACATACGGAACATAGTTTTCGTTTCTTTCCGGATCGAAGAACTGAAGTTTTCTACCTGAAAATTCTTCATGCGCTTTTAAATCGAAATCCGTTCTTGAGTGAATACCTTCCAGTTCTTTGAAACCGAAAGGGAAATTAAATTCAATATCTGCTGCTGCATTCGCGTAGTGAGCCAGTTTTTCATGATCGTGGAACCTGTAATTTTCGTCACCCAAACCTAAAGCCAAATGCCAGTTCAGACGCTTTTGCTTCCATTGCTCGTAGAATTCAAGTTCTGTTCCCGGAGCTACGAAAAACTGCATTTCCATCTGTTCGAATTCACGCATTCTGAAGATAAACTGTCTTGCAACAATCTCATTTCTGAACGCTTTTCCAATCTGTGCAATACCGAAAGGCAGTTTATGACGGGAGGTTTTCTGTACATTCAGGAAATTAACGAAAATTCCCTGCGCAGTTTCCGGTCTTAAATAAAGATCCATCGCAGAATCTGCGGAAGCACCTAACTTAGTTCCGAACATCAGGTTGAACTGTCTTACCTCCGTCCAGTTTTTAGAACCCGTATCCGGATCAGCAATTTCCAGCTCTTCAATTAACGCTTTTACATCAGCAAGATCTTCATTTTCTAAAGATTTTGCCAGTCTGGAAAGGATTGCTTCCCTTTTGGCTCTGTATTCCAAAACTTTTGGATTTGTTGCCACAAACTGTTCTTTATCAAAAGCGTCACCGAATCTTTTCGCTGCTTTTTCAATCTCCTTGTTCTCCTTATCTTCAATTTTAGCACAGTAATCTTCCACCAAAACATCTGCTCTGAAACGTTTCTTAGAATCCTTATTATCAATCAATGGATCGTTGAAAGCGTCTACGTGCCCCGAAGCCTTCCATGTAGTCGGGTGCATCAGGATTGCCGAATCAATACCCACAATATTTTCGTTAAGCTGTACCATCGCTTTCCACCAGTATTGTTTGATATTATTTTTTAACTCGGCTCCGTTTTGTCCATAATCATAAACAGCGGATAAACCATCGTAGATCTCACTCGAAGGGAAAATAAAACCATATTCTTTAGCGTGAGAAATCACTTTCTTGAAAACATCTTCTTGCTTTGCCATAATTTTTTAACGTCTGAAAGTGCAAAAATATGAATTTGAATCCCAATTCCATGAAATTCAATAAAAAAAGCCGTCAATAGACAGCAAATATTTACATTTTTAAATTTCAGGAGTCGGGAACCTGCTTTCACTACTCGCTTTTTTCTGTTTTCAGCGCGGCGGAGCCGCCGCGCTGAAAACAGAAAAAGAGCTCAGACATGCCGTTCAATCAGGACTACTAAAAACAGCATAAAAAAAGCAGTTATAAAAACTGCTCTTGTATATTTTAGAAATTATAGGATAATCCGATGCTGTTTCCTGTGATGTCTAACCTGTAAGAAGCGGTTTTTGCTTCTCCGCCTTCCGGATTCTGGTTTTGCGTATCAACAGCTTTCTTCAGATTTTTTCCGGAACTGATCGCAAAAGGAATCCCGATTCCCACAAATCCTGCTCCGATTCCTACCAATCCCCAACCGCTTTTATCTTTTACTTTGTAGGCTACACCATTGTGATAAGCCGTTTTGGTACGTAATATTTGTTTCGCCAGTCCGAAACCGATAAAACCACCGCCAATCGCTCCGAAAATCTGAGAAACCGTACTGTTGGTGTTCGCTTTCTTCATATAGTTCAGTGCTTCAGGATTGGTGAACACTTTTTTATACTCGGAAAATTTAAATTTCTGATCTCCTTTGATGAAAAATTCCCTGTTGGATTTTCCCAACTTCAGTGAATCTGAATTCTGGGCAAAAGAAATTAATGGAAAAATACTAAGCAGTAAAGTAAATAATAGCTTTTTCATAGTTAAAAATTTGCGCGAAAATAAAGATTCTCTCTTTTATCAAAAGAATTTAAAATGTTAATTTTTTTCAATATCAGAGGTATGAAATCATTTTAATTATTATTATTGTCTTAATTTGAGACAATTTATCGTAATTTGCTTTATCAAAATTATATCATGAAAAAATCAGGATTATTAATTGCCGTTTTTCTTTTGGTAAGCCATTTGTTTTTTGCGCAGAAAATTTCAGAGGGAAAGATCGTTACAACCTATATTACTGCTAAAACATTACAGAATAGTGCAGGAGAAAATCCTAAGCGAAGAGTAACCGTTTATCTTCCGCCGGATTATGAAAAATCCTCCAAAAGATATCCCGTTATTTATTTTTTACACGGTTTTTTCTGGAGCGACAGTTTGCTGGTGAGCAACGATAAGATCAATCAAATTTTTGATCGGGCGATTTATTCAAAAAAGATAAAACCCGTTATCGTTGTCATGCCCGATGAAAGTACCATTTTCAAAGGAAGTTTTTACGCCAATTCAAAATCTTCAGGAAACTGGTCAGATTTCACTTCCGTTGAGCTGGTCGATTTTATTGATAAAAATTACAGAACGATTCCTGATAAAAACAGCCGTGGAATTTCAGGACATTCTATGGGTGGAAACGGAGCGCTGAGAAATGCCATACTTCATCCCGAAGTTTTTTCTTCTGTGTATGCACTGTCCCCCGGAATTTTAGACGCCCGTTTCTTTGCACTTTCAGAAATGGAACTCTATAAAAATGCTGATCAAATTAAAAACATTCAGGATGTATCCAAACCGGAAAATGCAAGGTTAAATATTGTCTTTGCCATCGCAAGAGCTTACAACGGAAATAAAAATAAAGCTCCCTTTTTTGCAGATCTTCCATTTTCTTTTGAAGGTGAAAATGTAAGGATTAATTCAGCCATTTTAGACGAAATGAACAGGAATTCCACTTCAGAACTGCCTTTTTCACAATATGAAAATCTGAAAAAATTAAAAGCCATAAAATTCGACTGGGGTAGAAACGACGAGCTGAAACACATTCCGCCAAGCTGCCTGAGTTTCAGCAAAACACTGGAAATACTCGGTATAAAACATGAAGCTGAAGAATACATAGGAACGCACGGAAGCGAAGTAAGCACAGAAAACGGAAGAATTGAAAATCAGATGCTGCCGTTTTTTAATACATATCTTAAGTTTGAAGAATAAGCATAAAACATCTACTTTTGCCGGATGTTAGAAATTCTTTATCGCGACGAACATCTTATTGCCATCAACAAACCCAGCGGATTGTTGGTTCATAAATCTTTTTATTCGGGAGAAGCGGATAGGTATGCGATTCAGGAACTGAGGAAGCAGATCGGACAAAAAGTGTATCCTGTTCATCGCATAGACCGGAAAACTTCGGGCGTTTTGCTGTTTACTTTAGATAAAGATACACTGAGAATGATGAGCACTCAGTTTGAGGAAAAACAGGTTGAAAAGAAATACATTGCCATTCTGCGAGGCTGGACGAAAGAAGAGGAAACGATTGATTATGATCTGGTTAACGAAAATGAAGTCAAACAAAATGCAATTACGTATTACCGTCGTTTACAGACTTCCGAAATCGATCTGCCTTTTTTAAAACATCAGACTTCCAGATACTGCTTAGTAGAAGCCATCCCTGAAACGGGACGATTTCATCAGTTGAGAAAGCATTTTAAACACATTTTACACCCGATTTTAGGATGCCGAAAACATGGCTGCAACAAACAGAATAAATTGTGGCTTCAAACCTTTGATATTAATAAAATGACGCTTCACGCCCATCAGTTAATTTTTAATCATCCGATTTCCAACGAAAAAATTACGGTAAATGCGACTATTGATGAAGATTTCAAAAGAGTAGGGGATATTTTGAAACTGGATTTGAGCGCATATTCTTAACTTTTACAGCTATTATTCTGGCTCTTTCTTGTTGTTGTAAATCTATTAGACTAATTCAAACCTCATAGGTTTTTAAAAACCTATGAGATTTATATTTTACCGAATAACTATCAAGCTCTTTAAATTGGCTTCATCAAATCAACTCGTTGATTCCTCATTGCTCACTTTATAATAGAACATAGAAATTGAATCTTTACGTCAAAAATTATCCATTGAGTTGCCAATTACATATTTAAATTTTATAGATACCATTGATAATATCTTTTTCTACAAAATATCATACATTAACCGAACATTAATTTTAAAATGAGTATTTTTGTAAAACTTTTTTTCAATGTACAAATCGCTCATTCGTCCGATTCTTTTTAAATTTGATCCTGAAGAAGTACACCATTTTACTTTTTCGATGCTTAAAAATTTCGGATTTCTTACCAAATTATTTTTTCCAAAACCTATTGAAGACAAACGTCTGGAAAGAGAAGTTTTTGGCTTGAAATTTAAAAATCCTGTAGGTTTAGCAGCCGGGTTCGATAAAAATGCAGTTTTGTTCAATGAATTGTGG
>APMI01005731.1_pt1 | contig 14165 bp, 17 predicted proteins | sample 667938 | NCBI WGS metagenome assembly APMI01 (sample SAMN01084076, study PRJNA167559) | wastewater metagenome | biome: Wastewater | place: Denmark: Ejby Moelle, Odense | collected 2011-11-28 | reverse complement strand
TGCACGCCAATCTCGCCCTCAATCAGCCATCGCCGCAAGGTGGGACCGGCACAGCGCTTACCCATGATCTGTTGTCCGATCGTCGTGATGATTTTCGGCAGGGACTGGTGTGACGCGATCTCGATCAGGTGCGACAGCAGGATGGTGAGGAGCAGGAGCAGCGGCTGGCTGAGCATGTCTGTGAACTGATCCTCGGGCGCGTCCCTCACACGCTACCCGCGTGGTTTCGTGCTCGATCAGGAATCGCGACGACTTGCGAGCAATCGAATGGCGACTGGATGCTTACCGGGGTTTCATTCAGTGGCGTTTCGAGAGGCAAGTGGCTTGAGGTGGTGGCTTCAGGTCTGTCCGCCTCGATCGGGGGTGATCGGTTTGCCTGCGTTCAGGATTACGTAGCCAAAGTTGCCTTTGTTTATGAGGAGCATGGCATGCGTTATCTTGGGCTGGCTGCAATGGTGCTACTACCTGCTGCGTCGTTTGCCCGGCATTCGACCTCCGCCGCCCAGCCGGCCGTTACCCCGCAACACGTGATGCTCACACCAGCTGGCGACGGTCATGATACGATACCGGTCTATGTGGACGGCAAGGGCCCCTATCCCTTCATTCTCGATACCGGAGCAGATCAATCGGCTGTTTATCAATGGTTTGCTGATCGCGCGCGTTTGAAAATGATTGTCGGGAAAGATCAAACATTATCCGGGCAAACCGGCTCGGCCAAGGTCCGCATGTATCACATGCGAACTGTTTCACTCGCTGGTATCAAGGCCCGTAATCTCGAAGCATATGGGCTTCCCAATCGTCGCGACAAAGGGAATGAGGCCGGCATTCTCGGCAACGATATAATGGATCAAGCGATCGTCGCTTTCGATTTTCCCTGCCGCAAGATTGAAATTCAGCCGAGGTCGGTTCCGGCGCAAGCGGCCGTCGGCGCCGCTCCCCCGTCGATAGCCGGCATAGACGCAGGTACGACGCTATTGACTCTGCCGGTCACGATCAACGGCGCTGAGGGCATAGCGGTGCTGGATACGGGATCACGTTGGACGCGATTGACGCCCAGCTTTGCAAAGGCCGCCGGGATCGATACCACCTCGCGTGAATTTCGCGATGCGGAACCCTTCTACGGAACGAGTGGCGACAAAATTGTTCCTCGAGCAGGACCAACGGGTAAGCTGACAGTCGGGGGGCAAGTGATAACCAATCTGACCGCGCAGGTTGTAGCGTTGCCTATGCTTGCGCAGGATTTTGGTGACAAGCCTTCGATGCTGCTAGGGGCCGATGTACTCGGCCGCTTTCGGTTCGTCTATGATCACGCCGCCCGCAAGGTCTGGTTTCTTCCTTCCCGCTGCAGTGTCCGGTCCTAGGCGCCCGCGTCGGCGATCTTCTGGCCACTTTTTACGCCATTGGTAGTACTTTGAAAACAGCAATAGGCTATAACACCTGTTGTTACCTGTCGCGATGGCGCGTTCGTTCGAGGCGCCGTAATCTGTGAGGCTGGTGCGGCACGATAGTCTTCAGCCCGTCATTTCCAGAACCAGGCCGAGAATGCCGTCGGCAGTCACACTCAATCGGCGCTGTGCTGTGGCAACGTCAAACACGGCAATCCTTTCGATTGTAGGGAAAAGCGTTTGCCGCGGACCCCATTGAGGCCCAATGCGACTGGCCAGCGCGAGCGGGCATCTCCCGGAGCGCAGCTCAGCATCCCCCTCGGGGCTCGGCTGCGCTCCCTTGGTATCGCGCACCGCATCCCGGAAAGGTCGCGCGCTGGTGATCGCTCTATGTTAGAGCGGCAAACCCGGCGCGGTTCAAACCGTCGAGGAGCAACATGATGAGCGGTACGAAAGCGCAAACGGACACCGAAGTTATCGAACTGATGGCGCGCTATGGGATCACTCGCGTGTCCGCCGATTACTATCACTACAAAACGTACCGCTATTCGAACCCTGACGATGCTATCGCCCAGGCCAGACTCGATGCCTCACAAAACCACGTAGAGCCAAAAGGAATTTGACGTGGCCAAAAGTCAGCGCAAAGGGCAACAAGGAAACTCGAAAACCTAAGAAGCCGGGGCCACCCAAAACCAACGCCTCCCAGCCTTCACTCGAGGACATCCCCGTCAAGCGGGTCAAGGTCTGATCGAGCACGCGCGATTCTCGATTCGCGACCGGCAGCATCTGCAACACGTCTCTAATATGGAGACGAAAGACCTGCCTTCGCGCCGCGTCATTTCCGATTCAGCGCTCTTTCAGAAGCTCATCGATCATAGCGCGCCAGAACTCTCGGTAATTGCCCCAAGCGACCACTTGATCAGACGCGGCGGCCCGAGACAGAATTTCGTCTGGTTCGCGGATCGCTGCGATGACGGCACGCGCACCCGATAGGTGGGCCTCCCAGCCGAGCCAGGTCTGACCAGAGGCTTTGCCTTCGCCGATGCAAACCTCGTCGGGGTTACGACCAGCTATTTCGCAAAGCCTGCGGGCGGCGCTTTCGAGGGGGCTCATGTGCCATCCTATCACGGCGCGTCGACGTATGACAGCGCTGCTCCCGAATGGCGTTCGGGCTTCGCCGCTGCCGCGCTTCCCCGTGATCCGTCCGCCCCGACCACCACAATGCTTGAATGGTCCGCTGCGTTCGGCGTCCGCAATCGGCGACTTAGGTGCGAACTTTCCCACGAATTGATGGTGTGCGGTGCCCGCCTTGAGCGCCTCGATCCATGGCCGGACTGGCAGAAAGTGATGTCCCCGGATGATTACGTCGTGTAGAAGACGGGAATGGCGGACTCGCTTGAAAACATGATTGTCCAGACGCCCGAAGGTCCGATGACATGGGCCGAATGGAAGAAGAAGAACCCGGTCCAGACGCCGTCGCGCCGCACCAAAGGCAAGGATCTGCCGAACAAGGTCAAGCGCTTCACGCAAGACTGAAGGCGTGCCTGCGATCATCGCCGTCGATGATTTCACCAAACTGCAACAGTGTCGTCTTCACGCTCGTCGCGATAATCATCAGGGAGCTTGGCGACGTCGTGCGCCTGATCCGAATCAACTTCGAGCGCTACTGTAGGGGGTGGTCGACAACGTGATAGCGTCAAAGGTTCCGCTTTGTCGTCCTCCGTTCAAAATGATGGTGACGTGGCAAAGCAGGTGCGCGGTCAGAGGGCAGCGCGGATCATCGGGTTAAGGCGCTGAACATTCACGACAGCGAAAGACCCATCAATTAAGCAATATTGCGCTTCGACGCTGCAAATCCCGAAAGCCGACCAACACCCGGCGCTCCTCATCCCAGAGCGCGAGGCGCCAGCATCCCAAACTTTCGCGCAGGGTAATCCGCTTCGTGATGCGATGCAGGTCTGGGGCGCTGTCGACACAGGCTTGCAGGTGATAGTTGGGAACCCGGCTACACAGGTGATGCACGTGATGTAGGCCTATGTTCCCGCTAAACCACTGCAAGATGGGGGGAAGGTCGAAATAGGAACTGCCGCGAAGAGCGGCTGTCTGGAAATTCCAGTCACTATCCCGCTCCCAGTAGGCGCCTTCGAATTGATGCTGAACATAGAACAGCCAGTTGCCGATCCAGGACGCAATGATGATCACGGGAAGATAGGTCGCCAGCACTGGGACAATCCCGAAAATCGCCATCGGCAAGCCGAATGCCGCGACCAGCGCGACATTCAGCGACAAGATACTGCGACGGGCGTCGCGCTCTCTAAATGATCGCCCTCTCGGCAGCCTCTGCAGCACGATGAAGTTGATCGGTGCGCCCAGCAGGACCATGACGAAGGGATTGCGATACAGGCGGTAGCCAAGCCTGCTCAGCGGCGACAAGGCTCCGTATTCTGCGACCGTCAGCGTATCGACATCGCCCCGGCCACGGCGGCCGAGATCGCCGCTGGACGCATGGTGCACGGCATGGCCTTGCTTCCAATGGCCGTAGGGGGTCATTGTCGGCACGCTAAGCATGCGGCCGAGCCAATCATTGGCGGCCCGCGACTTGAAGAATGAGCCGTGACCACAGTCGTGCTGAATAATGAAGAGGCGGACGAGCAGCCCGGCCGTCGGAATCGCAAGCAAAAGCGTCAGAAAATAGCTGCCGCGAGAGGTGATAAACATGATGCAGAGCAAAGCGATGAACGCCATTGCGGTCGTTATCAGTTGATACAGGCTCCGCTTCCAATCGGCGCCATAAGCTTTGAATTGGCGCGATAGCTTTTTACCCATCAAGTACGCCTCCGAAGAGGAGTCGTGGATTCGATGGTCTCCTGGCCCGAAACCGTCCGGTTCGTGATCTTGCGGGGAGGAGCCCTGTTCAACGGCTCGTTCGTGCCGTGCCTCAACCGATACTGACGTCAAAGACCACCTATTCTCAACCCAGGATTCGCTGGGCACATCCCGGCGGTCCGGGACCGGACCGTGCTTCTCGTATCGCTGGAATAGAGCAAATCGGGCTGCACTCACGGTGCCCGCCTCGACCAGCGTCGTCTCAGGCGGGCTCAACCTAGCTGATCCGGCTCCGGATAGCTAATTCCAAGTGTCCCGGCCATGACGCGAGATCGGGTATGCCGGGCCTTGGCGGGGTGCCTCGCCAATGTGCGCGGTTCAGCGAACGGACCGGAGGCAGCCGGCTCCACGGTCAGGTGATTATCGCGCAAAGTGGTTGCGGGTCCACGCCGCCGGACGTTTCGCGACGACGCGTTTCGCATAATCAACATGGACAGGCGACTCTTGGCCACGTCCATGCTACAACGAGCCATCACGGAGTAATCTCCAGCATCCTCGTGACGGTGGGACGATCAGCGCCCACGCTCAACAAGCGAGGCGCAACATGGACATCAACGAGCTCCTTTATCGCGAGCAGGTCTCTCTCGCGAATGCCGCTAGTGCGGCCTGCGAATCGTCCCGTCTGGTTCATGAGGGCGTTGCGCGAGAATATGCTGCAAGGCTGATCGCGGCGGGATTCCCTCATCGTTGCTTCAGGCCGTCGGCTCCTCGGAAGGCGCGCCGTCGTGACGCCTCCTTAGAAGCGGCGGCAATATCCGCCGGCGACATCCTCGCCAACCCGCCCCGCGTCGTCGGCTGACCATTTGCATCCCACTCTGGATGTGGCCCCGCACGCCGCGTTCGCCGTCGAACCGAAGGAATGTCGATCATGGCCGCCAAAGACATCAAGCTTGCCCATGAAGCTCGCGAAGGCATCGTTCGCGGCGTCGACATGCTTGCCAACGCGGTGAAGGTGACGCTCGGCCCCAAGGGCCGCAACGTCATCATCGACCAAGGTTACGGCGCGCCGCGCATCACCAAGGACGGTGTCACCGTCGCCAAGGAGATCGACCTCCGCAATAAGTTCGAGAATTTGGGCGCGCAGATGCTGAAGGCCGTTGCGTCCAGGACGCACGACCATGCTGGCGATGGCACCACCACGGCGACGGTGCTTGCGCAGGCGATCGTGCGCGAAGGTATGAAGTCCGTCTCCGCCGGCATGAACCCGATGGACCTGAAGCGCGGCATCGACCTGGCCGTGATCCGGGTCGTCGCGGATCTCGCTGCGCGATCAAAACCCATCGCCAGCAACGAGGAGGTGGCGCAGATCGGCATCATCTCCGCCAATGGCGACGAGGCTGTCGGGCGCAAGATCGCGGAAGCGATGGAGCGCGTGGGCGAGCAGGGCGTCATCACGATCGAGGAAGCGCATGGCATCGATTTCGAACTGGACGTCGTCGAGGGCATGCAGTTCGATCGCGGCTATCTCTCGCCCTATTTCATGACCGATGCCGAGAAGATGCTGGTAGAGTTGACCGACGCTCACATCCTCATCCACGAGAAGAAGCTGTCCAACCCCCGTGCGTTGTTGCCGCTGCTGGAAGCCGTAGCGCAGTCGGGGCGGCCGCTGCTGATCATCGCCGAGGATATCGAGGGCGACGCGCTGGCGACGCTCGTCGTCAACAAGCTGCGCGGTGGCCTCAAGGTCGTGGCGGTGAAGGCGCCGGGCTTTGGTGATCGGCGCACGGCAATGCTCGAGGACATCGCGATCCTCACGAACGGACAGCTGATTTCGGAGCAGCTTGGTATCCAGCTGGAGAAGGTTACGCTGGATATGCTCGGCACGGCCAAGCGCGTCGTGATCGACAAGGACACCTCAACGATCATCGACGGCGCGGGCACCGCAGAGGCCATTTCCGGGCGGATCGAGACTTTGCGCCTCCAGTCGGAGGCCACGGCCTCGGAATATGACAAGGAGAAGCTGCAGGAGCGATTGGCCAAGCTGGCCGGCGGCGTGGCGGTCATTCGCGTCGGAGGCTCCACTGAAGTCGAGGTCAGGGAGCGCAAGGACCGTGTCGACGACGCGCTTCACGCTACGCGCGCGGCGATGCAGGAGGGGATTGTGCCAGGCGGCGGGACCGCTTTGCTATACGCATCCAGAGCGCTCGATGACGTTTGCGGGATTAACGATGACCAGACCCGCGGCATCGACATCGTCCGCCGCGCGCTGCAGCTGCCTCTGCGCCAGATCGCCGAGAATGCCGGTTACGACGGCGCTATCGTTGCGGGCCGGTTACTGGATAGCAACGACCAGAATCTGGGCTTCAACGCGCAGACCGAACAATATGAGGACTTCGTCCAGTCCGGCGTCATCGATCCGACGAAGGTTGTGCGCTCCGCGCTGCAGGATGCGGCATCGATCGCCGGTCTACTGATCACGACCGAAGCCGCCGTCGTTGACCTGCCCGACAGCCACACCCCACCGCCTCGAACCTATGGCGGTGAGGATTTCTGACCACCCATCATTGCACCACATGAGGAAACAAGAATGCCCAGATCAGCCGTCCGCCCCTATCTCATCCTGAAGAACGAGGAAGGTGAGTTCCACATCACCGTGCGTACAACGAGGTACAATTCGCAGGGCTATCCGCTCGTCACTTCGGACGCGGTTGAGGGCAGCTTTCCAACCCTCGCCAAGGCTCGAGCCTATGTCCGCGAAGAATTCCGCGCTGAAGCGGCGGACATCGCGACGAAATAGCATCGCTCGCCGGGCGCCCGCGACAGGTGTGATTCTATCCTATTTCTACCCTGGATCGCTGCTTTTGGGGTACGTATTCCATCAGGAACACCGATATGTCGATCACCAGTGACTATTATCTGGCGCGGGCCGCCGAATGTGCCGTGGAGGCTCGGCAGACGAGGCTTGCCAATGTCCGTGAACGGTGTCTGCGCTCCGAAGCGGCCTGGCGGACCATGGCCGCACGACTGGCCTCGAGCGAGGCCCAGCGCCAAGCGTTGGCGGAAGAAAAGAACGCTCAGGCCGCGATAGTTCAGAGCAATAGCGACCGGCGTTGACGCGAGATTTGCGCGTCTGCCGGCGAGTGCGCCTTGCGGCAGTACCGGCTGCGTATCGATCGAATGCACGGGTGATATGAAGGTTTGGTGTTTTCCAATGCTCGTGGTCTTGGCGCGTTGACTGCGGTCGAGAGCGGAACGAACCTTCCGGCAGACCTCGGCCCATGGCACCTTATCGCAGGCCTGTCTCTGAGCGACGAGCACGCGGATGAAAGGGAAGCCCGGCGGCTGATTGATGTACATGGCTTCTGTTGGTTCAGCGAAACGCCAAGTATGTGAATCGGTGTCCAAAGCGGGACCGCATCGTCCATAGGTAATTGAAAAATCGACAATATCGGCCGAGCTAGTTTCCTGAATGGCGCCGATTTCACAACGCGCACCATTTCAAATCGTTTCGAACTAATACCTTGCGTCCCTGCGATGGGGGCCGCTTCGGATGCCGATTCACACCCTGACGATGAGGCTGATGCGGCACGACAGCCTTCAGTCCGTCATTTCCAGAACCCGCCTGGAGTCCAGCGTGCTTCGAACGGTTCGCCTCGCGCGAGTGCGGAGGTTGGCGGCATCACGAGCTTCTCGGCCTGCGACAGGACCTCCGTGAAGGGCTCGGGCGCAAGCGCAATTGTTGTCCGGCTTCTGAATGCAGCCCATTGAGTCTGTTTCTGATCGGCGAAGGCTCTGGTGAGCGCTATTGGCGTCGTCATTGGCAGAGCCGTTTGGCGGTGAGCGAATGTGGTCGCGATCGCGCGCGCCAGAAGAGAGCCGTCAAATTCGAAGGTGTGCGCTATCACCCAGAGATCGTAGAGATCCTTCATGCATGAGTTGAGCAGGTCGGAGGCAACTATGGCCTGGAACTTTTCGGCGATGACCGTTTCCGGAGGGTAAGCGCGCAGCGCTGCCTGCGATAGCCCAAGCATGGATGGATATTCGATTTCGATAGGGGCAAGCGCGATGGCATCGCCAAAATCGATGTCGAGGTGCATCGGGAGGCGGGTTCCGGCGATTTCCGCGACCAGGTCGAGCCGGATACTCGCAAATTCGTCGTCGTCGTCCCGCGTCGCCGACGCCCTTAGCATATCGGGCCGGAATACGACCCCGTCGCCCTCGACATCAATCGTGAGAAGGTCGTGAAACACCGACAGGATCTTCTCCGGCGTGTTCGCTCCCGCGCTGGAAAGGTCGAGGTCGCTCGTCGCCCGATCAGGATCGTCGGACCACAAGCTGAAGAGCATGGCGCCCTTCAGTACGAAATTATCGCGGTGCTGTGATATGCTCAGTCGAAACAGCAATCGTTCGACGACGTAGCGCGTCATCAGCCAATGGGCATTTTCGCGGCGTTCACGGGCGCGTGTCACGAGACGCTCGCGGATGGAAATCGCGCTATTCTTTGGCACGCGGGTCACGCCATTGCCTCCAGATAGGGCGGTCTCGACGAGTCTCGTTCTGGCGCCGATTGATGCACCCCGAGCAGAGGTCTTCTCGACGGACTTCTTGCGGTGACTTGCGCGGCGGGCCCAGGCGAGCCCGTCCGGCGTATATCAGCGAAAACGCGTGACGAGCGGCGTACGTTGCACGGGGCCCTCGATGATGTGGGATTTGAAGGCGCGAGCGACAACGGCAGTATCATAAGCGTTCATCAGCACGACGCGCGTGCCGCCGCCTGGGAGCGCCTCGATCGCGCTGATCGCGACATTGTGCTTTTCGCACATCGCGACGACGTCGGAATAGGTGCTGCTAAGATTGATTGCACGGGACATGAGAGCTCCTTGCCACTGAGCGGGAGCGTCACATCTCTCAGTCGCACCATGCCCGGGACGTCGGCGCGATAGGGCACATATGGGGACGAACAGCGGCCCGGGCAATGATATAAGAGATCACACACTTTCCCGGCACCCCGCCGACCGGTCCATTGCGACGATCGATCGTGGTGGCCAAAGTCGCTGCGGCGGTGATCACTCCCTCGATCATGGGCCAGGTTGATGTGAGGGAAGGAGCAATCGGCGGGCCTTGGTATCCAACGTTACCCGCGCCACGGGCAGAACGCACAGGCAGCCGCGTTACCGACCTCATTTTCACGGCATTTTTATTGAGATGGACCCATTCCGATTGCACCGCGTTGGAGGGCGATCGCTGACTTGAACATGAGCGTCAGCGGCTGAGGGCTGACGTGCTCCCGCTCGGAAAGGGAGCCGATGATCTGCATCCCGAATATTCTGATCGTCGAGGATGAGGCGATAATCGCGCTGGGGCTGGAGCTTGCGGCTATCGACAGCGGGGCCCGTGTTTCGGGTCCATTTGCCACGACGGCTGCGGCGTTGGCGGCAATCGCGGATGATCCTCCCCAGGGCGCCATTCTCGATGCAAATTTATGGGATGGGCCGATCACCCCCGTTGCGCGGTGGCTGATCAGCGAAAGGATACCGGTCGTTTTGCATTCGGCGCAGGGTATGCCGGCTGACTTGGCGGCTGAATTCTCTGACCTGCCTTCCGTGCCCAAGCCCGCGGCGCCGCTGCTGGTGGTGTCTCGGCTGCTGGCGATGATCCAATGCGAGGGCTGAGTTCGATGGCACGGCATTCGGGCCTGACCGCCGCGGCAATCCGCCTTCGTCTGGATTTCGAGATTGTGGAGGGTGGCCTTCGGCTCTAGCTTCGGTTCGCTACGGTCGCGCATCGACGGTTGTCGGCGCCGCAGCGCCTTCCGTCCATCTGGAGCCGCAGCAACGGGCAGTCTGATCGTCGATTGGCCTGCCGTTGGTCTGGTATCGGGAGCGACAGATGCAGGTAGGTTCCGCCAAGCCCTTCAAGACAGCGTTGGAATTGCAGGCCGAGCTCGATTGGGCGGCGCAGGCGTTGAGCGGGGATCATTCCTCATCGCGGATTCACTTCGGGTTGCCTGCGCCGCTTACGGGCGACCAAGAAGGGGCCACCTACAATTGGGATGTTCAGGTTAGCTGTCGCCCCGAGCAGGACGAGATCGCCCAGGTAGCTGTGCAATATGTCGCGGACAAATGGTGTCTCGCCGCGCCTTAGAGGCAGGTTGGCGCCGAAACCGCTTGTTGGGCCGACGTGGAAGGCGCTGTCTGAGATCTCGCCAACGATAATGTGCTCACCTCTGAGGAAAGCCGTTCGCGCCCACGGCATCGGACGGGTCTGTTTCTGATATGCCTGCAGGGACATGATGCTTCGGGCCGGCTTCTGGCGCCACCGCCTTGCCCGAAACGGTGAACATCTCGTTAGATTCGCGAGGAAAAATAAGAAAGTCGAAGGGCGCTGCTCCAATTTTACGGACATTCGGATTGAGATGTGTTAAGCGGCCCGATCGTCGGTGTCCTTAATTTGTAAGCGCAAGTGCCAGCGACTGTGAGACGACGTGCTCTCGTTTACATATCGGGTGGCGATGTCATCGAAACATATTTCGTTTTTGCTTATGTGCTTGTGCTGCTCATTTTTGGAGGATTGGTCACAGCGGGAACCGTGATCTTGCGCCGGCAGCACAGGGATGGCTCCCATCGCGGTATCTATCAAAGGGGAGTGCGGCCGATCTGGCCGACGCGACAGAAATGAACGGCGCCGCGTCGACATTCGAGGAGCGCTGCTGCTTCTGATCAGTGGAAGCACCTACCATGCGGGCCGATGGCGACAGCCGGTGCCTCGCGCGCTGCGGCGGATACCTTCCAAAGCTTGGCGGGACGTCCGCATCATATGCGGCTCGATCAGTTGTTTCGCGACGATCGAGGCAGGCTAGGCTGCGATCAGCACCCCATTGTAATTCGGGTCTTCAAGCGCTCGTCCGGCTCCCATCGCGACGCAGATCAGCGCATTGTCGGCGATCGTCACGGTTAAACCAGTCGCTTCGGACAGCACTTGGTCGATGCAATTGAGCAATGCGCCGCCGCCGGTCATCACGATCCCCCGATCGACGATATCCGCGGCCAGTTCCGGTGCCGTATTTTCGAGCGCGCTCAACACGGTCTCGACGATCTGATTGACCGGCTCGGCGACCGCCTCGGCAATCTCTGCCTGACTGATTTCAATCTCCTTCGGAACGCCGGCGACCAGATCGCGTCCCTTTGCGCGCATGACCTTGCCGCGGCCGTCGGCGGGCATCCGTGCGATCCCTATCGTCAGCTTGATGCGTTCGGCGGTCATCTCGCCGATCATGAGATTGTGCTTGCGCCTGATATAGGAGGCGATCGTCTCGTCCAGTTTGTCGCCACCGACACGAACCGATGTGCTGTACGCCAACCCGCGTAGCGACAGCACCGCGACTTCGGTTGTGCCACCACCGATGTCGACCACCATCGCACCAATCGGCTCGGTCACCGGCATTCCAGCGCCAATCGCCGCTGCCATCGGTTCCTCGATCAACCAGACCCTGGAGGCGCCCGCCTCGGTCGCTGCCTGGCGAATTGCGCGTCGCTCGACCTGGGTCGAACGGGAAGGTACGCAGATCACCATCTTGGGTCGCCGCGTCATCCGTCCGGGCCCGCCGTGCGCCTTGTCGATGAAGTGCTTGATCATCTGCTCGGCGACGTCGAGATCGGCGATGACGCCGCCACGCAGCGGTCGGATGGTCTCGACGTTGTCGGGCGTTTTCCCCATCATCAACTTGGCGTCGCTGCCGATCGCACGGACACGGGCAATACCGTCCACCGTCTCGATCGCGACCACCGATGGTTCATTCAATACGATGCCCCTGTCGCGAACATAGACGACCGTGTTCACCGTGCCGAGATCAATGGCCATGTCGTGCGACGCGAAAGCGAAAAAGCAGGGCAATCGCATGGGTGGATGTTTGGCCTTGGCACGTAGGTAGTGGTGGGCGCATCGCCTTCGCGCTGCTTCGACCGGTTCGGTTGGGGTGAGCTATGGTGCGAGCAGTTTGGAACGGGGTCAAGCGCTGGTGCGCCCGGCCGCCGAATTAGCACGGCGTTTGTCCATTGGGACGGGGTGCATTCCCCAAGCTTCGTTTGAGGTTAATGAATTGTAATTAAAGATAAATGTCGAAAATAATTTTGAAGCGGCGAGCGGCCAGTTGTCGCTGATTGGATCTCCGGTGAAAACGACGTCGAGACCGGGCGCGAGCCCAAGTGCGCCCCGACCGGCGGGAATGACGTGACGGCGGTCTAAGCTTGATCTGACGAGCCTGCCGCAAGCGCAATGAGCGCGCCGACTGCAATAAGGCTGATCGGGAGCAGCAAAAGAGGGGTCACCTTGAAATAGATGGCAACCGAGAAAAGGAGCGTCATGCCGAACGCTGTTACGATGAGAACGGTTCGGATCATTGGCGCGAGAATGACCGCATTTGACCTGTTCGTCCATCGCACGTAGCGACGGCGAAGGGGGAAGTTTCGTCGCCTCGGCGGCAGTCGTCGTTTCTGACCTCGGATCCGCGGTCGTCAGGTGATTAAGGGCATGGCGGCGACAGCTTCGCGGTATTCGCCATGTTCGCCGATCAAATCCTTCGCCAGGGTCAGAGGGTTGGGGCCGGGTAGCTGACAGGGGTCGAGATGGTCTGACGGAAGTGACGCGACCGGCCTGGGGTGCCCCGGTCGCGCCGTCCTGCTCACGCACGACTGCGTAGCGATGCCTGTAAGGGCGCCCGGCGGCAATCGATTTTGCACGGAGCCAAGGCAATAGGGTCATGCCGCATCAGCGAGCGCGCCATCGATAGCGACGCTATCCGTAAAGAATGCGGCTGGGCGATAAGCAAACTGGCCCGGCCGCACCTACAGAAACAATCCCTGCGTCCGGGGGAGGAGCGAGGAACTGCTTTCGCGATGCCTGAGCTAGGCTTTACGGATTAACCGGTGCTGGACGTATTCGGCACGATCACGTCCGACGCCATTCTCGATCTGGCGAGATCCGTTTTTCGGGCATGATCACGTGCTGGGCCAACGCGGCGTGAATTGTTCGCCGGCGAGGCGCCGCTCCTCCTCCCCGATCCATTCGGCGTAAAAGCGGGCGAGGCCCTCATGTGCGAGGCGTGCGCTGCTGCTTTGCGCGGTTTCGGCTCGGCGGATCGATTCCACCCGACGTTGTCTGAGATAGTCGAGGTCCATCGTGGCGGCTCCTGCATATGTAAGCGGGAGACCGTCGGTCTCTCAGCCACCAGCGCTTACGGAGAAGACCTGCCGATGATGGGCCCTTTTACCACGGATCCACGATTGCTCCCCAATAGAATCGGCTGGGTAACGGCAGAGCGATTTTGAGGCGTGGGCGAAGACGGGCCTCGGAGGATCGCGGAGCGGGGCGCCCGTCCGGCCTCTGGGAGCGCGCGTCATGGAGCTTTCAGGCAAAGCATGGCTGCACCCTGCGAAGGCGACCGACGACGCCAGGCAATTCGCAGGGAGGTTAGTCGACGCTATCCAGGTTGTGTGCTGATGTGCGGCCGCGCTTGTCGGTCTCCAGTTCATAGCTCACGCGCTGGTTCTGGTTGAGTGTTCGCATGCCCGCGCGCTCGACCGCGCTGATATGGACGAAAGCGTCCTGCCCCCCGTTGTCCGGAGCGATGAAGCCGTAACCCTTGTCGGCGTTGAAGAATTTTACGGTGCCGAGCTGGCTCATGGGATATTCCTTCCGGGATGCGGCCAGGGGATAGGACGCTTAGGTAGCTCCTGCCAATCCTTGCGTTTCAGCGCGCGCCGCCTGGGGTATTTCCGAATTGTATCGTGCGTTGCCCTGGAAGGGGCGCTGGATCATCCTTTCCCGGATGCGTGCGACGCCGATATCGTCGGCTACGGTGACATTATCCTGGGTGAGTAAACCGCTTGAAATCGGTAAGCGCTGTGCCGGTCCCACCTTGCGGCGATGGCTGATTGAGGGCGAGATTGGCGTGCA
>APMI01004142.1_pt1 | contig 14167 bp, 8 predicted proteins | sample 667938 | NCBI WGS metagenome assembly APMI01 (sample SAMN01084076, study PRJNA167559) | wastewater metagenome | biome: Wastewater | place: Denmark: Ejby Moelle, Odense | collected 2011-11-28 | reverse complement strand
GAGACTGCGGGGGTGGCCGAGGGGGTCGCGCTTCATGTCGGGCGGGTGTTCGTGGGCGCCGGGTCGTGCGCGTTCGCCACGGTCACCGGCCGACTTCGTGAGGTGGTGGACCTCCGTAGAGAGTTTGAGAACCCCTGCCCACACCTGAAAACCTTGTCTTTGCGCAGGTCACGGGGCTTGTACGACCATGACCAGCGCTCATCGGAGCCTACAGTCTTCGACTCCAGGGGTCGAGTGGTGCGATCACTTGAGATGGCTCAAACCCTGCTACGGCCCGAGCAGGTCGACGACCTGGTGGCGCAGTACCGCGAGGGCGCGACGCTCGTGGAGCTGGCGTCCCTGTTCGGAGTGAACCGCCGCACGGTCGCCACCCACCTCACCCGGCGGGAGGTGACGATCCGCCGTGGACGGTTCGATCCTTCCCGCATCCACGAAGCAGCCGACCTCTACCTCAGCGGGTTGACGCTGGCAGAGGTCGGCGTGAAGGTCGGGGCGGGGCCTCAGGCAGTCCGGCGAGCGCTTGCTTCGCACGGCGTAATGATCCGTCCTGGTGGGCGCCGTGGTTCCCGGATCACTGCGTAGGGGGCTTCGATAGCGGAGAGCGATGATCAGGACTTGCTCGACCCGCGCTCTTATCCAACTCTTGGTTGCTAGCCGGGGATCACGAGACCAAGCCGTTCGGCCAGTGCTCCCGGTGTGTCTTCGCGATCTTGCGCAGGTTACCTCGGACGACTCTCAGTTCTGCCGTCGACGGCACGTCGTCGTCGTGGTTCCCAGGATTCAGGACCGTCGCAAAGGTGTTCCATTGACCCTTCTCCCCGTTATCAAGAGCGAAACCGCGGACGAGCGGGACGAGTTGCCCCAGCATTGATGCCTCGGCATCGACGTCCGCGACCGAGCAGGCTGCACCCGCCTGAGTACGCCCGGTAGCGATGATCTGCTTCGCAAGGCGCTCTGCCGCCGAACGATAGCTTCCGCACGCGGCCCTGCGGCCGCGTGCAGTTGGTGCGTTGAGATTGTCCTCAGCATCCAGCATCAGTCGGCTAAACATGTCGGACGTCTGTGTCGGCACAGTACCGGCCCTGGGATCGACAAGATTCAGTTCGTACGCAATCAGTCCACGATGGTCGTGATTGCTCATTGTCCAGTCAGCCAGTCTGCTGTCGTAAGTAGTCAAGATGACCTGCACACCATCATCGAGAAGCTTCGCAATGGTGTTCTGAACGAAGGTAAGTCGGTGGTCAGGGTCGCTTCCAGGGATGGGATCGTCGAGGACCACTACCGGTGAGTCAAGGAGTTCGATGCGTGCCAGGAAGATCGACAGGCCGAGCGCGTTCAACTGTGAGTCACTGTAAACGCCGAGCGCGTCGCGCACGACCGGCGATGTTCCCGCTTCGGCGTGCAGTGCGGCTATCAAGTTTACGAAGCGAGTGCCGCCGGCACGTGTTCGCGCACCCACGAAGTCGACCAACTCGTCAGGACGGATCGTCAGCCACCAAGACTTGATGGTGTCGCTCATCTCGGCGAAGCGCGCGTCGAGCAGCTCGACCGAAGCATCCTGAAGTGCCTTCTCGGCCGCTTTCGCCCGGGTCAATGCGCGTTGCCGCTCGGATGATCTGATCACGTCACCTGCGAGCTCCGCCACTCCGTCGAGCAGCGTCAGCAACTGCCGATGATCAGCGATCCCAGCGCGTTCCTCGATGACCGGCGCGATTGCAGTTTCAAGCGCGGAGGCGGCTTCCGCGTGCAACTCGCGCTTCGTGCGTACAGTATCGAGAGTTGTACGCAGGCCGCCGAAGGCCGCTTCAATGTCAGTCGGGTACTCTCGTCGCTCGATCGCAAGTCGCAGAGTGGCGATCGCTTCACGGACTTCGCGCCCCGCGGTGACGAGCGCCTGCGTGGAATCGGTCAGAGCTGTCGCAGCGGCATAGGCGTCTCGGACGAGTGTGGGCCGAAGGCCCCAGTCCTGAAGTTTCGCCGCCAGCGCGTTGAGCTCGGTCTCCGACAGGCTGCCAGCGCTAGGCATGCCTGCACGCACGAACTCTGCGAGGGCCGTGAGCGTCTCGCCTGCTCGGTCAATGGATGCGAGTGTCGTGGCGGCGGTCTGATCAAGATTTTAAGCGTGGCCAAGCTCGGCTCTCATCGTGTCAATGCGCGCTGGTGTCAGCGCTTCCGGCGTCGCGCAGACCGGACAGTCTGCGGGAGCAGTTAGCTCCGCGAACTCATGCACTCGCAGGACTGCTGCGAAGATGGGCAGCAGGCGGGCGACTTCCTCCTCAATCGAGGCAAGCGCCTCCCTGTAGGAAGTTGTGTCGGGCACCTCGAGTTCGACTGAGGGAAACGGCGCTGCAACAAACTGTGCGATCGGGAAGAGCGCCTCCGCCTTGGCTCTAGCGCGGGTCTCAAGTCCGGTCTTGGCGTCGGCAAGAGTTGAGTAGTGCTCTCCCGTAGCTGCTCCGGCCGCCTCACGTAACTCTGCGGACAAAGCGTCCGTGACCGCGCCAGCACCGGAGGATGCGGTTCTGGCGATGGTTTGGAGACGATTCCGTGCGTCAGAGAGGTCCGTAGGTAGCGTCGCCACCCTCTGGAGCCACGGTCCATCGGGCTCTTGTTCCAGGTGCTTGCGTGCTTCGGCGACTCGTGCACGTAGCAGGTCGAGGTCACTGAGGGACAGAAGCGACTTGAAGTATGAGACTCGTTGCTTGGGCTCCGTCGAAAGGGCGTGGCGAAGGATGTGCTGCAACAGGACGGGAGCGCGCACCGGCGGGTCGGCCAGCATGAGCCCGACACTCGACAGGTCACTGACCTCGTTCCCGTCGACGAGGAGCCGACTCTCGCATTCCGCCCCTCGGCCAAAGTCACCGGTCAAGATCCGCCGAACACGGTGGAGCGAACCGTCAGCAGTACGCACTACAGCTTCCACGAAGACCTCATCGTCGCCCTCAGGGAGATGAGCATTTCGTAGGCTGTCGTTGTACTCAGCCTTCGCACCACCAAGAAGCTCCCGGCGACTGCTATAACCCGACAGCAAAAACTCCACAGCCTCGGCCAGGCTGGTCTTGCCCTGGCTGTTGCCGCCGTGAGCCACCGTCAGGGGCGCGTCCAGTTCGAAGTGGGCAGGCACCGTGCCGAAAGCTCTGAAACCGCGTACGTCGATTGAGACGATGCTGGTTCTGCTCATGGGGTTCGCCAGCTCTCGACAATCGTGCCGATAGCCTCATCCAACTGATCGACCGACGCGGCCGTCGCGACCGCATCGAGGAGCGCGTGAGCGTCTGCCTTCGCGGGCGTGGCATGCCCAAGCAGCGCAGTCAGCGGCTCCAGGTTGGGCAACAGTTCGGACACCCACAACAGTGTAGTGAACGGACCCGCACTCACCTGTGAAGCAACGGCTCGGTACCAGCTGCGGCGTGGCCCCTCGACTGGCTCGCATCGTCGTCTCTCCGCCCACCGTGTCGCGCGGCGGCCTCAGCGATGCTCGCGCGCACCAACAGGAGGAGGCTCGTGGGGCCCATGATGATGAACTTGAGTGCGTTCCAGCATGCCCACAGGACGATGAGGTGGAGCCAGCCGGGGCCGCCGTCGGCTGCCGAGCTAGAGCAGATGCTGGCGATCAGGATGTATGGAAGCGCGACCAGCATCGCGGGTATCCCCCACTTGAGTCCGCGACGTGTGCGGATGGCAGCGAGCAGTCGGTTGCTCGGCATGTAGCGGTGCAGGTAGTCGCGGGTGCGAACGCTGATCGTCCAGATAAGGCGGAACATGACGGGCCTCTCGTCACACGTGTTACTCCGTCGAGGAGGCAGAACGTGTGTGAGTGCCCGAAGGCCGTCCCGGAGGACCCGCAATATGAGGAGAACCTGCCTCACCATCCACTGTACGCCGGGGTCAGCGTTCACGGAACCCTTCGGCTCCCGCGTCGCCACGCGCACCTCTCTGTAGGAGTGAGAGGACCCGACGATGACGAACCTGAGCGAGGTAGTCCAGGACGAACGCACAGCACGGATGGTGCTGTCGATGATCGTGGAACCAGACGACGCCGTGTCCGGGCGTCTCCTTCGCCGACTGGGGGCGCTTGAGCTGCTTCGGCTTGCCGAGCGTGATGACGTGGTGGCGGGCCTCAGTGCCGTTGACGCTCACGTGTGGCGCTCCCAGTTCCAGCGTTCAGATACTCGGACACTTGAGCAGAACATTGTCGCAGCCGAGCGCGCCGGTATCGGCACGCTGATCCCCGGCGACAAGGAGTGGCCTTCCGCACTCGACGATCTTGGCGACCGGCGGCCTTACGTCCTCTGGACTCGCGGCACGACATCGTTCCTTGCGCGGCCGCTCAGCGATCTCGTCACGATCACCGGCGCAAGGGCCTCGACATCCTACGGCGAGCAGGTGGCCAGACAGCTTGCTTCCGACCTCACCAACGCTGAACGGCTTGTCGTGGCCGGCGGCGCGTACGGCATCGAAGGTGCCGCCCATCGAGCGGCGCTGGCATCGGGTGGCGATACGATCGCGGTCATGGCGAACGGCGTTGATCGCCCCTACCCGGTGGGTCACCGTGAACTGCTTGAGCGAGTGGCTGACCTCGGCCTCATGGTCAGCGAGGTTCCACCTGGCGCAGTGCCGACGCGCCATCGCTTCCTCGCTCGCGCACGCCTGATGGCCGCACTCTCCGCAGCGACTGTCGTTGTCGAGGCCGGAGCTCGCTCAGGCTCTATGAAGGTGGCGCAGTTCGCGCACGACCTAGGGCGCAACGTTCGCGCCGTGCCCGGCCCGGTAACCAGCGCAACGAGCGTGGGGCCTCACCGGCTGGTTCGCGAGGGCAACGCCACGCTGGTCACATGCGGCGGAGATGTTCTGGATCAGTCTGACCGGCATCCAGCGAGCGAACCTTCGCTAGGCTCAGCGGTGATCCGAGCGGGTTCGCGTTCAGTCGATCAGCGGCCTGTCCTGTAGCACAGAGTAGGTGACGGAGCGGTCAGTCAGCTGCGCTGCTGGACAGAAGTCGAGCTTGGACCAACCCGGCGTTGAGGTCTGGCACACCGATTCGGCCCCGGAACTGGCTGTGCTGCACAAGCAGCGCCTCGGCGAAGGGACTGACCAGCGAGGCCACAGCCTCCATCGGTTCAAGTTCGTCAACGGTGATCGTCCGGACATTCTCTAGGTCGAGCACAAGGTCAGGGATGTCCCTGAACGCCGGGAGATAGTAGTAGCGACCCTGGGTCGCCCTCAGAACGTTTCGTTCCAGCTCCTTCCACGCACCGTTCGATCTCTTCTCTGCCCAAGCCTGATACCGAGCATTCGTCTCCAGTGGATCGGCCTTTGCGATAAGGACGAACTTGACCTTGTCCTGAGCGAAGTCACAAGCTGGAGTGAGCGTCACCCACCACGTTTCGTCCGTCGCGCGGAGGATGTCGCCGGGCGCGCGGTGCGCGGAAGGTGATGGGTACACGTAGCGGTGGCTCGGGTGTGAAGCGTTGGCTTGTTCCCGCTTATCGTTGAGGATTCGCGCAAGCCGACTCAGCAGTACCTGGCTGATGTCGGCGGCGTCGCCGTCCGCCGTGTACTCAGCCCAGTTCGGAGCCAGCTCATTCCACATATGCTCGGTCAGAACGTCCGCGACTTGCTGCTCAATCTCGTTGATCGTGGCAACCGCTCGGCTCTCAACTGCCGCGGTGATGGCGACCGGGAGCTGCTCAATATCCTCTTTGGTGAGCACCGTCACTAGCGGTGGCATCTCCTCATCAATGACTTTCTCCGGCAATGCAGTCCAGAACACAACGGGAGCGAAACGAGCCTTCTTGATGTCGAGATACGTAGCGTGACCAGCAGTGTCGTCCTCCGGCACCGAAGCTGTGGCTTCCCGCCGGACGTCGAGGACGACGACATCGCTCTCGCCATTGCGAACACGAGTGAAACCGTCGTCGAAATCAGAGGCGAGCGAGACAAGAACCTCGATCTCCTCATTGCCCTCGAAGGCGTCCGTGATCTCCCGTTGGGCGTCCGCTGCCTCGCGCGCTTGATCCTCGATGATGAGGACTCGCACCACCTGCTTCACTACACTCGCCTCCTGAACGTGGCCTCGAAGGTTGCACCGTCAAGCGGCCCTTCATCGACGAGCATGAGCTCTCCCGCGTAGATGTCTTCGACAAGGTTTCCCACGATGCTCAGTCCGAGCCCTACTCCGTCGGGCTTGCTGGAGAAGTACGGATCGAAAATGTGATCTCGGTTCGCTGACGCGACCCCCGGCCCGGAATCGCTAACGATGAGTGTCACCGATCCATCGTCGTTCGACCGGGCATCCACAACGACCTTCCGCTCAATCCCGTGGGGTTGGGTAGCGGCCCAGTAGATCGCGTTCTGGATCAGGTTCACGAGGACTGTCAGGAGTTCTGCCTCATCGATTTTGACCGCAGTACCTGCGCCGCCGCCGACGAGTTGCACGCTGCGATCATCGGCTTCCTGCTGGAGTATCGAGATAGCGCGGTCGATGACTTCGCCGACGCTGATCTGCTTGGGACGGCCGCGCTTCCGTCCACCGAACGGCTCGATCTGCTTGAACAATGAGGAGAGAAGTTCGGCCTGGTCGGCGGTGTCAGTCATTGATCCGAGCGCGATGCTGATCTTGTCGCTGTCCTTCAAGTTCGATTTGTTGAGGTCGCGGGTTCCGAAGCGCGCGATGTTCTTGAGTCGGGTGACGACGGTGCGCCCATCGTGGAGCACTCGGTCGATGAGCGCGCCGAGGGTGGCGAGGCGTGAGTACCGAGACAGGACGTTCTGGACCTGTGTGACGCCCTCCTGGATGTCGCGATTCTTCTCGTCGATGAGGCCGTGCAGCCGCTTGTCGCCCGGGTAGCTCTGCTTCAGTGCAGTGCTGATCTCACCGAGGTCGAACCGCTCGAACAGACCACCCTTACGTTCTGGCTGCTCCTTCTTCGGGTGTCGAGCACCGTAGCGGCGTTGTTCGAGTTGGTTGAGTGCCGCCCGCACCAGGGATTGAAGATCGGCGTAGGCGACCCCGGCGAGGATGCCCTCGCGGTTGGACTGGTCTTTGAGGCTCTCGTTTGTGTCCGCACCGATGAAGACGTGACCGATGATCTGGTTATTCGACAGCCTCAGCGTCGGGCTCTGCACGCGTCGCAGGTCGAGTCCGAGCCAATCGTCTCCACTCTCACCGAACGGGAGTACGCGGAACCCGTCGCGGTAGATGCTGACGCCCGCAACCTCGTCCATCGTGTCTCGGAAGCCCTTGAGGTCGCTGGCGCTCGGTGCAGTGTTCTCGGGGTTGGCTGCTTGTAGTGATCTCTGGAGTGCGGTCTTCTCTCGATCCCAGACGCTGATCTCGAATTCGAAGGGGCCGGCCTGAGGTGGGCGGTCTTCGAGGTTCCAGAGTTGCATCACTCCGATGTCTTGGGTCTCCGGCGGGTCCTGCTGCTCGTAGTGCAGCGTGGCCGATCCATTGACATCGATCGAACCGCTCAGTCGGTAGTGGGGGGTTCGTAGGTCTGCCGACGGCTCGATCGGACCAGCGAGATCCTCCAGCGTGTCGACCACATCCGTGAGCTCAAGCACAATCTGGAAGTCCGGCTCGGTGGATGCGTCCTTGGCTGATCCAGCGCCTGAACCCTGCGGACGCGGGCGGATAAGGCGGGTGAGGGCCGTGCGAAGCTCAAGAAGGTCGTCGCGAGTCCACTCCCGGGAGAGCCTGTCGACTTGGAGAACAGTGCCTCGTTCTTGATGCCACCCGTCAGCGTGGAGATCGCTGAAGGCCGCCGCAGCGGCACCGTTTGCCGCGAAGACATCCGGGGCCCCGACCTCCCAGGCGACCTCGATCTCGTCCAGGTAGGCATCCTCCCGGTCGAAGTCTGTCCAGTCGATGAGGAGCTTGACCTCGTCAGCATCCTGCTTCCTCGTGGTAAGGAGCATCTCCTCGCCAAGGCGCGCGGCAGCAAGGCGCCCGATACCCTTCTCGCCGAGAACACGCCTCCCGCCGTCGCTGCGTGGGTTCCGTCGTTTGGTGTCGGTGGCAATGTCGAGCCAGGAACTCTGGAGCGTGGCAGCGTCCATGCCATGTCCGTCATCCCAAACTTCGATGCCTCCCTCGCCCGCGTTCAGAGGACCACGAAACCGGATCAGGACGACACCTGCGTCGGCGTCGTAGGAGTTCTTCACCAGTTCGATGAGCGCAACCTTGTCGCTGCTGATGAGGTCGCTGCCGAGTGTCCTGAGAAGCCGCGCTTTGGGGCGTAGCGCGCCGCGTCCTGCTGGCTCCGCCCCGGAGTCTTGGTTCGCACCGCGTGTCACGAGGCACTCTCCTCGGGAGCCGCATCCCGCACCGAAAGGACGTTGGACGCAATGCGCGCCCGCGCTTCAGCAACAGTGATGCCGCGGATGGCACACATTCTCAGTGACGCCTCATCCCCACTTGAGACTAGCTGAGCCAACGCGACCTTGATGTCGGTGCGCAGGCCAGTGTGATCGTCAGGAAGGTCCATGAGGAGCACGACGATCTTGCTCACGTGGCCGTTGACTACAAGTTCGTCAGAGCCCTGGAGCAGGGAGTAGAGACGACCCTGGGCTTCGCCTAGCGCCGACTCGACATGCTCGGGCCAGTCCTTGTTGTCCTCGTCGCGGAGGCACTCGCGGAGTGCTCGCAGGGTCCGCTTGCGGGTAGCGCTGAGCGTATGGACATCGATGTGCTGGAGCAGGTCGAGTGATAGTTTCTCCACGCCCCGCAGCGGCGTCATGAGAGTCTCAGCAGCGGCGGTGGGCATGCGGTGAACGTCGAGCAGCGATGCGACGGCAGCAGCAGCCTGAGTCATATCGGGGCCGGGATAGCACCACCATTTCACAGCGCGTTGCTCTTTCGCCCACTGAACCAGTAGCTCGCGCATCGCTGGGAGTCGGGGAGCTTCAGTGCGCGGCAAGTCCAACGGGAGGATCGCCTCGGCGACGTACTTGCCCAGGCTTGGTGGAACGGCGTTGCCGATCTGCCGGAACGCATCACTGCGGGTTCCGGCGAAGCGGAAGTCATCTGCGAACGTCTGGATGCGTGCGGCTTCGCGAACGGTGAGCGTGCGATGCTCGGCGGGGTGGATGTACCAGTAACCGTCCTTGGCAATGTGGGCCGTGATTGTTCTACTCAAGTCGTCCCAGTCAAGGCGCTTGTACTTGTCGTTGAACGTGTCTGAACGGTAGCGGCGGAGCCGTTCAGGAAGGTCCGAATACAGCGTTGATGAGGTCATGAGCTCAAAGGCTTCGCGATCGTCGTCGCGAACGGGGCGAGTCATGTGGTCGTGGATGACGTCGCTCTGTCCGTCCCCTCGCAGTGCCTTGGCCAGCGCGCTGGAGGGCTCTCCCGTGTAGCGCAGCTCACGTGCTCCCGTAGTGTCGTTCAGCGTTGGCAGGTCGGCGATGGCGTCGCGAACAGTAGGACGGGTCGTCGCTGGTTCTGGCCAGACCGGGAGCGCTCCGTCGTTGCGTGCCTGGAGGATGAAGCGCTTGCGGTGTTGGGGCACCCCGTAACGCCACGCATCGAGGAGTCGATAGTCGACGATATAGCCGGACTCTTCGAGGAGCATGGCGATCTCGCGAATGACGGTCAGGTCGTCGCCGATTGCCATATCCGGGACGTTCTCCATGAGCACCGCCCGAGGCGCGACCGCGAGAACAACGTCGATGAAGGATCGCCAGAGCTCCTTTCTGGCGTCCTCCTCCTCACGGACTCCCTCGTTGATGAGGCTTCGTATCTTCGCGCGGCCCGCCCGGCTGAATGGCTGGCAGGGTGGCCCTCCCGCGACAAGATCAATCCCAAGCGGCTGGAGCCTCTCGATGAGAGCCGCCACCTGGTCTTGGTCGGACATGTCCACATCGAGGGCAAGCCCGCGGAAGTTGGATTGGTGCGTCTCTAGGGCCGCGCGATCATGATCCACGGCAGCGACAACGGTCCAGCCTGCGGCTTCTACACCGGCACCGAGCCCTCCTGCGCCGGAGAAGAGGTCGACGGCGAGCGGACGCCCTGTTGCCTTCTCCCGCGCGCACCACTCTTCGAAGGACTCTTCTTCGGGTGCTTCCGGGTGTCTCGGGAGTGTAAGCGGCGCCGAGCGCTCAAGTTTCACTGCGTACGTTGCCAAGCCCCAGCGCTCCTTCCCGTCTAGACGCTCACCTCCAGGAGAACACAGTTGACGTTCTCGCAGCGTGTAGGTTCGCCGAACCGACACGTCACCTCAGTCCATCTTAGCGATGCGGTCGGTTCCGCGTCGGAACACCCCGCAGCGGTTCACATCGAGACGCCGGGCACCTGTTTACCCGGCGTTCGCCCTGCTGGCCGCGGCTCCTCTGCCCGCTCCAAGCCTCGCACCTGTTCAAGCGCCACTCGTGCCCGCGCAGCGTCGATCGTCTGGGGGGCCGACTCGGGCCGCGCACCGAGAGGTGCGTCGTCGGTGATGCGGTAGCGGTCTCGGTAGGCAGCGACCACGCGTGCGGACTTGCGCCAGGTCGCGGCTCGTCGTCGCTCGTTCGGCTGCACTCCAAGAGCCTTCGTCCACGGCGCGCTCTCGGTCAGCGCGCCGTCGAGTACGGCGGCGGCACGCGCCTCCATCAGTGCCTCTCGCTCATCGAGAGCTGCTCGCATCTCGGCGTCGATCACTCCGTGCGCCTGTGGGATGAGGCCGACGATGAGTTGCGGCGGCTTGCGAGTCCGGCCCGAGCCTGCGGGTCGTGCTGTCGCACGCTCGACCCGGTAGTGGAGGACGGCGGCGATGTCGTCGGCGTCGCTGAATCCGCGCGCTGCGACGAGGCGCGGGAGCAGCGCTTCGACGTTGTGATGGTTGGCCTCGGCACGGCGGAGTTCAGCCGCGAGCGGGCCGAACGCCTCAGATTCGATAGCACTCTCGGCCTGTTCGTCGGTGAGTCCGGAGCCGCGGACGAGGGTGGCCCACCGGTCGTGTTGGGCTGCGGCGGCAATGGTCTCGTACTCGGCGGCGAGCTGAACGATGGAGCCCCACTGCTCCTGCTCAGTCACGATGGTTTCGTGCGCTGAGAGTTCGGCTCCGCTGTGCTGGAGAACGCCGTAGAGAACGCTTCGCGGGGTGGCATTCGGGTCGTCGCCGGGGTGCGGCTGCGTGTGGTCGTCGGCGCGGTCGAGAGCCACGTAGGCGTGGTTCGAGTTCCGCCCCCTGGTCATCGCGACGTAGAAGGTCTCCCTCGTCGAGGTCGGCTCGACCAGCACGTGCGCAGTGTCCGTCGTGACGCCCTGGGCACGGTAGGCGGTGACTGCGTATCCGAGATCGACATGCTCGGCCACGTATGCGGCTGGGAGGAGGATGCTGCCGCCGAACCTGCGCTCACGCCTGCGAGCCCTGATGGTGCCGTCTTCGCGGACAGTGGTGCCGGTCCCGTAGTCGCGTGCGATGGTGATGGTCCCGTCGTCGCCGACGGCGGTGACGGTCCAGATGTCGCCGTTACGCACCCAGTCCCGCCCGGCCAGAGTGCGGAGGTTCCGGTTGTTGAGTCGCGTGATGATGGTGTCGCCAACGCCGACGGCGGTACCGTCGCGCAGCTCGACCTCCCGGTCGGGGGTCAGCGTCTCGTCAAGGATCAGGTCAGCGCGCGCGCGACGGTTCAGCGTGGTCACGTCTTCGTGGGTCTCGGCGATCAGTACGGAGATTAGTCCAGCGTCGCGGTCGGCACGCCAGGCGTTGTAGGCGGCATCGGTCATGGCCTCGGCGTCGCCGTCCTGGATACGCTCGTGGCTGAGGTAGGTGTCGATGGCTTGGGTGCGTCCGTGGCGTAGCTCGAGTGAGGCGGTCTTCTCCCAGGCGTGGGTGAAGCGGTGAACATCGACCAGTTCGGGGGTGTCGGACCGGTCTCTGGCGATCATCGCGAACGCACCGCCGGCGTCCACGGATTGCAGTTGGGCGTAGTCGCCGACGAGCAGCACCTTCGCGCCAGCGTCCTGCGCGAGGTGAGTGAGGCGGTCCAGTGACAGGGTGCCAGCGAGGGAGGCTTCGTCGATGATGACGAGCTGGCCCGCCTCGAACGTGGTGCCGTGGAGAAGGTGGTTCTGCCACCACTTCGCTGTGTTCTCGGTCGCGATTCCGAGATCGTCAGCGAGGACCTGAGCAGCAACCGCTGACGGCGCGAGACCAACGACAGAACCAGAGCCGTGCTCGGCTTGCCAGGCGCAGCGGAGCGCGTTCATGGCCGTGGTCTTGCCCGCCCCGGCGGGACCGACCAGCACGTCGAGCATCCGCCCCGACACCGCGATCCGGGTGAGGGCGTCTGCTTGGTCGTCGCCGAGCATCCGGCCGTCCGTGTCGGGTCTGCGCGTGATCTTCTCAACGGTTGCCAGCGGCACCGTCGGCCCGCCGAGGTTGGCGGCTCGTTCGAGGATTCTGTCCTCGGCCGCGAGCTGGGACTCAGAGGTGAACACGGTCGAGCTCTTCGGTCGGAACACCGAGGTGCCGTCTGGCCGACGGAACGTAGCCGGTGAGGCCGCGAGTTCAGGTGGCGTCAGCTGGAGCGAGACGAGCTCGGCGGCGTCGGCGACCATCGCGACGATGGCTTCCCGATCCTGCATAGTGGCGAACCGCCAGCCCATCGTCTGCCGGGATGCCTCGGCCATGAGATTCCACCGTCGCCAGGTCGAGCGCTTCTCACCGACCACCTCGACGACTGAACGCCCCAAGTCGCCGATCACGTCGAGCGGCACGTCATCGGCCCGCAGCAGGAGCGGCTTGTCGTTGTCGGTGATCTCGCGTGCCCATGTCGTCGCGTCCTGGCCGAGGGTCTTGGTTGCGCGGGTTCGCCATTCGGCGGTGAGGTCCGCCAGGGATTGGACCTGCTTCTCGGGCCGGGTGGCAAGCGTCGCTTGGGCTCGGAGTTTCATGATGGCCGCTGGTGTCGGGCGTCGTCCGTGCGCCGCGATGTACTCGGCGATGAGGCGGTCGGTCTCGGCATCGATGTGACGGGCGCGGGTCGAGAACTCGGCGATCAGTTCCTCGGGCACGCCGGCAATGGCCCACGCTGGGTTGTGGTCTCGGCCCATCTCTCGGGCCTCCCAGGAGACGCCGAAGGTGCGCGTCATGTGGTCGGCGAACACCGCCTCGTGAAGTTCGGACAGGGTTACGACGGCGGCGTGCATCGGCCTGCCATCGAGCGAGCGCCATTTCCCGTCGAGGACGGTCTTGGCCTTGTTGCTGATGACCACGTGCGTGTGGAGGTGAGGGTCGCCGGCGCGGGAGTCGAAGTGATCGAACGCGGTCGCGATCAGCCCGGTGACATCCACCTGCGCAACCGCGCCGTCCCCGGCGGTTGCGCCCGTGCGAGTGGCTGCAACCTCGCGCTCCATGAACACAACCACCTCCGCAATCGCTCGATGATGCGCCTCGCCGATCAGTGCCTGCACTCCGGCATCCGCAACGGCCCACAACACGCTTGCGGACTTCGGGATCGAGAAGGTGAAGTCGAAGCCCGCCACCGCACGCCGTGTGCTCCGGGCAGTCTCCTCGGCCACGATCTGCGCGACCGCCTCGCCCTTGGCACCCGGTGCCAGCGTTGCATCAAGAGCGGCGATCCGTGCCTCGATCCGCTCGTCCTGGCTCCTGTACGCCGGGAAACCCAGGCCGAGCTTGTCTCCGGTAATCGGATCACAGCCCGTGCCCATCAGGAGCTGGAGCTGGTCTTCTGATACTCGGTCGCCCACCTGAATCTCGCCCTTGCCGAGGGCCGCTACGCCCGCGCCGAGCCATCGGCCGGGAGGGGTGCCTTCATCCATGTAGTAGCGAGTGAGCGGCGTCGAGAGCGGCCTGTTGCCGTCGGCTGCCGCGACGGTCTTGAGCAGGTACTTATAGCCGTCACCGGCCGACATCACGCGCATCGAAACCGTCATGCTCACCTCCGCTCCTGCCGAGCAGGTGAGCACCCTCGCCCGGTGACTTCTGTCGCGGTAGTGCCTGCTCCAACCTCGACCTGCAAGAGGCGTGTGACCTCGGGCGGCGGTCGGAGCGAAGGCCGGAGGTCGAGTCGTCAGGCTGTGTCGCTCGGGTGGCTCAGTTGAGCAGCGGGCGCGTGTCGAAGTCGTGCACCTGACAGGTGACCAGCTCGGCATCAGCTTCGTCACGAGGCGATGCCGAGGACGACCGTCACCGGAGCGGACTTCATGCACGACCTC
>APMI01003641.1_pt1 | contig 14174 bp, 10 predicted proteins | sample 667938 | NCBI WGS metagenome assembly APMI01 (sample SAMN01084076, study PRJNA167559) | wastewater metagenome | biome: Wastewater | place: Denmark: Ejby Moelle, Odense | collected 2011-11-28 | reverse complement strand
CGCGCGGGCGGCGGTCGGGGTCAGCCCCGCGGGGTGACGATCGAACAGCCGTGCGTCGAGTTGCACCTCGAGCTTGGACAGGCCCTGCGTCAGTGCCGGCTGCGACAGCCCGACGCGCGCGGCGGCGGCGGACAGCGTGCCCTGTTCAACCGCGGCGGACAGCGCACGCAAATGGCGCAGGTTGAGGTCGAACGGGCGTAGCGACATCCGGCGACCTATATCAAATTCTTATATGACGCGCATGCATTCGATTGGGCGACGCGGGCGCTGCGTGGGTAGGTCTGGTCGATATTCAGCCTTGTCGTCATGCCGGGCTTGACCCGGCATCCAGAGCCAAGGGCGACATCGCTTGCGACTCTGGATGCCGGGTCAAGCCCGGCATGACGGTAAAGGGGTTGCAGTGTCAGGAGATAACAATGGCAGGCCGCGTCGTTCGCAACATTCCCCGCGCTCCCGCCGCGGTGATCGACGGGCTGGCGCATGCCGGCGTCGCCACGGTGCATGAGGCGCAGGGGCGCATCGGGTTGCTCGCCAGCCGGATGCGGCCGATCTACCCCGGCGCGCGGATCGCTGGATCGGCCGTGACGATCTCCGCCCCGCCGGGCGACAATTGGATGCTGCATGTCGCGATCGAGCAATTGCAGCCGGGCGACATTCTCGTCCTCGCCCCGACCAGCCCATGCGAGGACGGCTATTTCGGCGATCTGCTGGCGACCTCGGCAATGGCGCGCGGCTGTCGCGGGCTGGTGATCGATGCCGGGGTGCGCGACGTGCGCGATCTGACCGCAATGGGCTTTCCGGTGTGGTCGCGCGCGGTGTTCGCGCAAGGCACGGTCAAGGCGACGCTCGGCTCGGTCAACGTGCCGATCGTCTGCGCCGGGGCGGCGATTGCGGCGGGCGACGTAATCGTCGCCGATGACGACGGCGTCTGCGTCGTGCGCAGCGCGGATGCCGAGGCGGTGCTGGCCAAGGCGCAGGCGCGCGAGGCGGCGGAGGAGGGCAAGCGCAAGCGGCTCGCCGCCGGCGAACTCGGGCTCGATATCTATGACATGCGCGGCAAGCTTGCGGCGATGGGGCTGGTTTATGAGTGACCTGACCGGCGTGCGCTGCATGTGGATGCGCGGCGGCACCTCAAAGGGCGCGTTCTTCCTCGCGGACGATTTGCCCGATGACCGCGACGCGTTTCTGCTGCGGGTGATGGGATCGCCCGATCCGCGCCAGATTGACGGCATGGGCGGGGGCGATCCGCTGACCTCCAAGGTCGCGGTCGTCTCGAAATCGGCCCGGCCGGGGGTCGATGTCGATTATCTGTTTCTGCAGGTGTTCGTCGATCAGCCGATCGTCACCGACAGCCAGAATTGCGGCAATATGCTCGCCGGGGTCGCGCCGTTCGCGATCGAGCGCGGGCTGGTCGCACCGGCGGGCGAGGAGACGCGGGTCGCGATCTATATGGCCAATACAGGGCAGGTCGCGGTGGCGACGGTGCGCACGCCGGGCGGGCAGGTCGGCTATCACGGTGAGGCGGCGATCAGCGGCGTGCCCGGCACCGCGGCACCGATCCCGCTCGCCTTTCGCGATACCGCCGGATCGAGCTGCGGCGCGCTGCTGCCGACCGGCAATGGGGTGGACGAGATCGACGGCGTGGCGTGCACGCTGATCGACAATGGCATGCCGTGCGTCGTGCTGGCGGCGGGCGACGTCGGGGTGACGGGCTATGAGGATCGCGACACGCTCGATGCTGATGCGGCGATGAAGGCGAAGGTCGAGGCGATCCGGCTCAAGGCCGGGCCGATGATGAACCTGGGCGATGTCACCGAGAAATCGGTGCCCAAGATGATGCTCGTCGCCGCCCCGCGTGAGGGCGGCGCGATTGCGGTGCGCTCGCTGATCCCGCACCGCGTCCACGCCTCGATCGGCGTGCTCGGCGCGGTGAGCGTGGCGACGGCGTGCCTGATCGACGAATCGCCGGCGGCGGCGGTGGCGCAGGTGCCGGCCGGGAAAAACAAGACTTTGGGGGTCGAGCATCCCAGCGGGGTCACCGAATGCGTGGTGACGGTCGATGACGGCGGCGCGCCGGTCGAGGCGGGAATGCTGCGCACAGCGCGCAAGCTGATGGACGGGGAGGTGTTCGCATGAGTGTCGATCGCGAAGGGCGCATCCGCAGCTGGGCGCTCGATCCGTCGCGCCCGTCTTATGTGCCTCCGGCGGGTGCAGTCGATGCGCATTGCCATGTCTTTGGCCCGGCGGCGCAATTCCCGTTCAGCGCGAAGGCGAAATATCTGCCGCAGGATGCGGGGGCGGAGATGCTGTTCGCGCTGCGCGACCGGCTCGGCTTTGCGCGCAACGTGATCGTCCAGGCGAGCTGCCACGGCACCGACAATCGCGCGACGCTCGCCGCGATCGCGCAATCGGGTGGCGCAGGGCGCGGGGTGGCGGTGGCCGATCCGGCGATCGGCGAGGCCGAGCTTGCCGCGCTGCATGCGGGCGGGATCCGTGGCATCCGCTTCAATTTCCTCAAGCGGCTGGTCGACGATGCGCCCAAGGACAAATTCCTCGAGGTGGCGCGGCGGCTCCCTGTCGGCTGGCATGTCGTGGTCTATTTCGAGGCCGATATTCTCGCCGAATTGCGCCCGTTTCTCGATGCGATCCCGGTGCCGCTGGTGATCGATCATATGGGGCGGCCCGATGTGCGGCAGGGGCCGGACGGCGCCGATATGCGCGCGTTTCGCCAGTTGCTCGCCGCGCGCGACGACATCCACTTCAAGGCGACCTGCCCCGATCGGCTCGATCCGGCCGGTGCGCCGTGGGACGATTTCGCGCGCGCAGTGGCGCCGCTGGTCGCCGATTATCCCGATCGCTGCTTGTGGGGCACCGACTGGCCGCATCCCAATATGCAGGATGCGATCCCCGACGACGGCGCGTTGGTCGATATGATCCCGCGCATCGCGCCCGACGCGGTGGCGCAGCGCAAACTGCTGATCGACAATCCGATGCGGCTCTATTGGGCGGACTGAGCCGGGGCGCTATATCGACGGGATGAGCGAGGAGCGATCATCCCCGGTCTGTTACGCGGCGGCGGGCGATGACGCGTATATGGGCTATGCCGCGCGCGACGAGATCGTCGCGGCGCTGACCGAATTGCTCGAGGCGGAGCGAGCCGGCGCGCGGGTCGCGCTGGCCAGCGTGAAGGATGCGGATCGCGACACGCTCGCCGCGCTGATGCGCGCGGTGCGGGCGGATGAGGCGCGATGGTGCGCGATGCTCGACCGCCAGCTACGCCGGCTCGACGCCACGCCGTCGCGCAAGACCGGCGCCTTTTACGGCAAGGCCATGGCGATCGCGGCGCCGCTCGATCGGCTGGCATTCCTCAATCGCGGGCAATCATGGGTGGTGCGGCGGCTGGAAGCGCTGATGCCGCGCGTGCGCGACGATGCGCTCCACGCCGATCTGCGTGCGATGCTCGACAGCCACCGCGAGAATATCGCGGCTGCGAACAAGCTGGTCGAGCAAGCGCGCTAGATTATCTGGTTATTCGTGGGCGGGATGGCGATGCGCCGCCGCGTCAATGCGCGGATCGCGGCCTGCGTTGCCCACTCGTCGGATAAATCCTCGTCTTCGATTTCGATTTCGGTGATCGGCGTCGCACGGACCAGCGGAACAATGCCGAACGGCAATCCGACGATCCGGCCGGTGTCGCGACTGAGAATGATATCGCTCAAAGGGCTGTATTCGTCTGCCAGCCTGTAGAACAGGATGGCGCCGCGCTTCTCGACTTTTGCCGATATTTCAAATTCATCGGCTACGAAGTCGCCGATATTGAGTAGTGTATCTGCCCAATCGCTGACCAGTTTGTCGTTCATCGTTGCGGCATCGAACTCCATGAACAGCTCGCATTCCACACCATTTTCCAGCGATGTTACGCCGGCCCAGGGGGTGGAAAGCCCGTCTGTAGCAAGTGTCAGCACGTCGGGAGTTCTCACGACGAGCACTCGGCGATGTGGGCCGAACCACTTCGTTTGATTATAGAAATTCGCCTCGCCCCGTTCAGCGGCAAAGCCGACCTGGACTTCGCCCCGCGTCCTCCAGAAGGCCAGCCTTGCTGCTGCTGCGGCATCGTAAATCGGATCGTCCGGGGCGCGGGGGACAATCGTTTTGTCGAATTCGATCTCCAGCGCCACGAAACCCGGCGAGAATGGTGTTCTTGCCCTCCGCCAGCGAATTGTGACCTTATTGAATGGCTGGGATAATGAGGCTTCAAGTCTCTCGACGACCTGACGAATAAGTTCGAAAGGCGTTGTGAAGTCGAAGGAATCCGCGCTTGTCGGATTTCCTTCTGTGTCTCTGTAGGCACCCTCGCACGTAGAGGCGCCAGCCTGCATTGTGGTAGCGATCCATTCGCCGTCGACCGCCTCCGGTGGCGCGCCATCTAAAACGGGGCTCAATTCCCCAATCGCGTCGGAAATCGAATATGATGGCACGCCACTCCCTCACCTCGTGCAGTTGCCGCTTCGCGCCCCCCGCTTTGATGAAGCGGGAATCCTATCAGCTTCGTTGATCCAGACAGTGTTCTTTACCCAAAATTACGAGGGCACCTCCCGCCCGCCCACATAACGCTTGCGTTCCAGCTCAGCGCGCCGGCTCGCGCTGCGGGTCTTGAGCAAGTCTTGCCGGGAGAGAATACCGAGAACCCGGCGCGTCCCCGGCTCGACGATCGGGATGCGGCCGATGCCGGATTCGACGATCAGATCGGCGACCACCCCGGTCGGCGTATCCGGATAGGCCGCGGGTTGCGCCGCATCGGAGATCGCATCGGCCAGCGGGGTCGCGTCGTCGGCGCGGTCGATCTGCCAGCGCAGCGCGTCGGTGCGTGAGACGAGCCCGAGCAACCGCCCTTCGTCATCGACCACCGGATAGCTGCGGTGGATCGCCTCATTGGCGAAGAAGGTCACCGCCGTCGCAACGGACATCGTGCCGGGCAGGGTGGCGGGGTCGCGCGTCATGATCTGCGCGGCCTGCAGCATATCGAGCGGGTCGACGGTATATTCCTGCAGGATGTGCCGCCCGCGCCGGGCGATCTTCTCGGTCAGGATCGAACGCTTCATCAGCAGCACGCTGATCGCATAGGCGCCGCCCGCCGCGGCGATCGTATAGGGCGCCGCGGTGAACTGGCCGGTCAGCTCGACCGCGAACAAGGCACCGGTGATCGGCGCGCGCATCGCGCCGCTCATGATCCCGGCCATCCCGATCATCGCCCAGAAGGCCGGGTCGCCCGGCAACAACTGGCCGAGCAGGAACCCTGCCGCGCCGCCGAGGATCAGCAACGGCGCGAGCACGCCGCCCGACGTGCCCGATCCGAGCGCGACCAGCCAGACCGTCGCCTTCACCAGCAGCAAGGCGACGACCACCTTGAGCGGCAGCGAGTCGCTGAGCAGCGCCTCGATGCTGGCATAGCCCGCGCCGAGCACATGCGCGTCGATCAGCCCGCCGAGGCCGACGACGATCGCGCCGATCGCCGGCCACCACATCCAATGGACCGGCAGGCGGTGGAACAGATCCTCGATGCGATAGAGCGCGGTGGAGAGCAGCGCCGCCTCCAGCCCGACGACGAGGCCGATCGCGGCGGCGGCCGGGAGCGTCCACAGCCCGGCCGGCAATGCCGCGGTCATCGGGAACATCGCGCCCGCGCCGAGCAGCAACGGCCGCCAGGCATAAGAGACCAGCGTCGCCACCACGACCGGGACGAAGCTGCGCGGTTTCCATTCGAACAGCAGCACCTCGATCGCCAGCAGGATCGCGGCGAGCGGGGTGCCGAAGATCGCGGTCATGCCCGCCGCCGCGCCCGCGACGAGCAATGTCTTGCGCTCGGCGGCGCTGAGGCTGAAGCGCTGCGCGAACAGCGAGCCGATCGCCCCGCCGGTCATGATGATCGGCCCTTCGGCGCCGAACGGCCCGCCGCTGCCGATCGAGATCGCCGAGGACAGGGGCTTGAGCAGCGCGACCTTGAGCGACAGGCGACTCTCGCCGAACAGGATCGTCTCGATCGCTTCGGGGATGCCGTGGCCGCGGATCTTGTCCGAGCCGAAGCGCGCCATCAGCCCGACGATCAGGCTGCCGATGATCGGGATCGCCACCACCAGCAACCCGACATGCGCATCGGTGATCACGCTATGCTCGACCGAAAAACGACCGAACCAGAACAGGTTGGTCGCGATCGCGATCAGTTTGACGAGCACCCAGGCGCCCAGTGCGCCGCCGGTGCCGACGACGAGTGCCATGGCCGCCAGAATGATCATGCGAAGGTCGACATTGTGGTCGGCGAGTTGATGGCCTTCGACGGCGCGCGGCGGGGTGAGCGACATAAACGGCAGGGGCCTTTATAGGGGTGGCGCGGCGCGTTTATATCGCAATGCGACATAACTCAATCGGAAGACGGCAATGACGGTGGCGGCAAAGGATTTGGACGATGCGGATTATGCGGCGCTGGCCGAGTTTCGCCACGCGATCCGGCATTTCCTATCGTTCAGCGAGGCGCGGGCGCAGGAGGTGGGGCTAACCCCGCAACAGCATCAGGCGTTGCTGGCGATCCGCGCCAGCGCGCCCGGCGAGGCGACCGTGGGCCGCGTCGCCGAGCGGCTGATCCTCAAGCCGCATAGCGCGACCGGGCTGGTTAACCGGCTGGAGGCGATGGGGCTGATCCATCGGGAGGTGGCGGCCGACGACCGCCGCCGCGCTTTTTTGCGCCTGACCGATGAGGCCTATCGTTTGCTGCAGGCGCTCTCGGCGGTGCATCGCGACGAAATCCGCCGACTACGACCTTCGCTTCTGCAGATATTCGCCAATTTTGCCTGAGCGCATCGGGATCGACGATCTCGGCGCTTCTGATCGCTTCCTTGCGCGCCTGCTCGCGGGCGATATCGTCGAGCACCCCGTCCTGGCAGCGCGGGCGCGAGAAGAGGAAGCCCTGTACATGGGTGCATCCGGCGGCGCGCGCGAGATCGAGCTGCTCGCGCGTCTCGACGCCTTCGACGACGATGGCGATGCCCAGGCTTTCCGCCAGCGCGGCGGCTGCCGCCATGATCTCGCGGCTCTTGTGATCATAGGGCGCGTGCGCGGCGAAGCAGCGATCGAGCTTGATCGCGTCGACCGGAAATCGCTGGAGGTTCTTCAGCGACGAATAGCCGGTGCCGAAATCGTCGAGCGAGAGCTGGATGCCGGCGTTGCGCAGAAGCCGCAATTGCTCGACCACCTCGCGCGTCGGGATCAGCGTCGCGGTTTCGGTGATTTCGAATTGCAGCCGCTCCGCCGGCAGGCCGGTCCGCGCCAGCGTGTCGAACGTCTGCGCGGCGAAATCGCCGGCAAGTAACTGGTGTGGCGACAGATTGACCGAGACCGGACAGTGATCCGGCCAGCCGACGGCGTCGCGGCACGCCCAGTCGATGATCTTGCGTCCCAGCTCGACGATCCGGCCGGTCGCCTCGGCGACCTCGAACAATGTCTGGACGTCGCATGGGATCGCCTGATCGCAGCCGCCCCAGCGCAACAGCGCCTCGCGCGCCGCGGTCCGGCCCTGCACGAGCGAATGGATATCCTGATAGTGGAGCCTGAACAGCTCGTCCTGCAAGCCGAGACGAAGGAACGCTGAGAGCCGTTCCGTGCGCTGGCGTTGCGCGAAATCGTCTTCGATAGTCATAATATCCGCCTCTCTGCTGTAGATTGAGCGGCTCCGTTCCGGCCGATCTGGCCGAGTTATGTAAAGAACGGTAAAGTCGCAGACCGATAGAGGGTAGTATTTCGTAAATTAGCCCTCTGACCGTCAGGTGCGATGATATCGAAATTTCGCGCTAAGTACCGTTTTATGGGCGGATAAATGCGTTAAACCGCGGCGTTACATCCGTTATATTGAAATATTGTGTTCGAGTTATATTTATCCACGTCGAATGGCGATGAAATTGGATAAAGCCGAAATGCGGATCGATCCGGATGAGGTTCGCGAGGCGCTGCGCCTGATCGGTGAATCCGGAGCGCTGGGCGAAGGGAAGCTGCTGCTTCTTTTCGACTATCTGATCAACGAGGAACTGGCCGGGCGTGGCGACCGGTTGAAGGGTTATTCGATCGCGCTCGATGTGTTCGATCGGGGGGCGGATTTCGATCCGTCGATCGACAGCGTGGTGCGGGTGGAGATGCTGCGGCTGCGCAAGGCGCTGGCGAGTTACTATGCGCGCGGCGAAACGGGATCGCGGGTCGTCATTGCGCTGACCAAGGGGAGTTACCGGCCGACCTTCAGCCATGCTCCGGACCCCGCGCCGGCGACGGAGGGGCCGCCGAAGGCGGGGCGGATCGCCGGCGTGAAGCGCGCAGTCTACGTTTACGGGGGAATCGCGGCGCTGATCCTCGTGGCGCTTGCGCTATCTTCGTCCGCCATTTTGAACTCGTTTGGGCATGATGACGACTATCATTGTTCCCGGCCGGCACTGGCGCTTCGGGTGAACGGTTTTTCCCGGGTCCGTCAGGCCCAGTTCCAGGGAATTTTCAGCAAGATCCTGCAGGCTTATCCGTTGGTACTCACCGGCACGGCGCCGAAGAGCTGCCCGGCGATGCAGCGTCGGCTCGAGCTTACGCAGATCGCCGGTAACTCCATGCAGGCGGCCTTGTATCGCAATGCCGAACGGCACCCGTATTGGGCGCAGGCATTTGTTGCCGATTCCGGCGACTCCGAATTGTTGATGGCGCAAATCCTTTATCGGGTTGCCTCGCGTGAGGGCGCGCTTGTGCAGGATATGCTGCGGAGCGCCTGGACCAGCGATAAGGCCATGCGCGATTATGCGTGTCACGTGAGAAGCTATTCGCACTTCGTCAACCCGACCACCGATAATCCGGCCGATGACGTGGCATGCCTGCGTGCAAGCATGAAGGCGAACTCGCATTTCTCAGATACTTACAGCACTTATGCGGTGTTTATGCAGTTACGCTATTTCGATCCGGTGCTTTACGGCAAGGTCGATCGCAAGCCGCTGCTGGCGGATTATCATTGGGCGATGAGCCGTGCTTTGACGATCGATCCGACCGATTGTCTTGCGATGGTCGCGCGTCTGCGCGAATATCGCCGCGCCGTTCCGACCGATCACGAGCGCCTTGGCGAGACGGTCAATACGATCAAGCGTTACTGCGCCAGCAATCCATTCATGTCGAGCCATATTGCGATGGTCGAAGGATATGTCTTTGATAACTGGGTGGAATCTCGCAGGCTGCTGGAAAGAACTGTCGCTATTTCAGGCATGAAGCCGTGGTATTCGCACTCGCTGCTTGGCAACCTGATGATGATGGGGCGTTGGAAGGAGGCGCATGATACGCTCGAAACGCTCGGGTCTACGCTCAATCCAACAGATGCGATTTGGCTGGTGATCGTCGGGAATCGCGCCGGCGATCGGGAGATGGTTTCGCGCGGCGTAAAATATCTCGATGCCAGGGCGATCAGATCTTACAATGATATCGAAAAATACTTCACTGCGGCGGGATTTCATTCCGACGTTATCGAGCGGATGCTCGACGAACTTGCGCCGACTTTCCCCCCGCCGACGGCGACGATCAAGCGCGATGCAGAAAAAATCCCCGTGGCGACACGGGGATGATCGACCCGGACAAATAAGGGGAGGGCGGTGCGCGCCGCCCTCTCGCCTCAGAAGGACTTGCGCAGGTTGAGCCCGATCGTGCGCGGCCGGGCGGAGGTGACGCTGGTCAGCCCGACGCCGATCGCGCTCGACGTCTCGCGCGAGATCGCCAGCACGTCGAACAGATTGTTGACGAAGATATAGGCGCCCCAGTCGTTCGGCTTCTCGATGCCGATCCGGGTGTTCACCATCTCATAGCCGTTGATGTAGCGGGTATAGACATAGGTCGGGCGGAAATCGGAATAATAGCCGCTCGAATGGCTGAAGTCCCCGCGAACCAGCCCGTTGACCTCGCCGAACAGCGGCCAGGTATATTGCGCGCCGACCCCTGCGGTGAATTTCGGCACATAAGGGATACGATCCCCCGCGCGACCCGAGCTGGTGGTCGCGAGGTTCGGGGCAAGCTGATCCTCGGTCAGCTTGGCGGTCATATAGGTCGCATTGCCGTTGATGGTGAAACCGTGAACCGGCTGGATCGACGTCTCGAACTCGATCCCCTGCACCCGCGCGGCGGCGGCGTTGCCGATATAGGAGAAAGCGCCGTTCGGGGTGCGCTGGGTCACCTGCATGTTGGTCCAGTCGATGCGGAAGGCATCGAGGTTGACGATCAGCTTGTGGTTGAACCAGGCGGTCTTGAAGCCGGCCTCGTAATTCCACAGCGAATCCGAGCGATACGGCGTCAGCGAGGTCGCCAGCCCAAGCACCTGATTGACCCCGCCGGGGCGGAAGCCCTGCGCCGCTTCGGCATAGAACATGATGTCCGGGGTGATCTTGTACGAGACGTTGGCCTTCACCACCGTGCCGTCTTCGCTCGACGACAGATAGGTGGGCGGCGTGATCCGCGCGCCGACGAGGATCGACGGCACATCGGTGTGGCCGACGACATTCTTGGTATATTTGAAATAGCGCACGCCGCCGGTGATGTTCAGCCGCGAGGTGAGATCCCACGAAAGTTCGCCGAACGCCGCGACCTGCTTGAGCTGGTCGTAGATGAAGCGGATCGTGTCGATCTGATCGGGGATGACATAGCCGTTGAGCGGGTTCACGTTGAGCTGCGGGTTGGCGACATCGGTGCGGCGGCGCGAGTAGAAGCCGCCGACCGTCCAGTGGATCGGCCCCTTGCCGGCCGAGCTGAGCCGCAATTCGGCGGTCAGCGCGTTCAGATCCTGTTGCGGATAAAGCGAGCTGGTCGACTGGCCGGCGACGAACGCCTGATATTGCTGGAACGAGGTGATCGGATTGAGGAACTGATCGGTGCAGCCGTTGGGCGCGCCCGCGGTGAAGCAGCGCGCATTATAGCCCGCGAGCGTGTTCGTTCCCTGGATGAAGCGCGAGGTGTCGCTCTGGCTGACCAGATTACGCTCCATATAGGAAACCACGCCGGTCGCGATGACCGGGCCGAAATCGTAATTGCTCGTCAGGCTGTAGAGCTTCACCTCGTCGCGGACGACCTGACGGGTGCGGGAATCGGTCTTGTACTTGCCGCTCTCCAGCAGCCAGGTCGGCGTGTCGGTGGTCGATTTGTTGTAATAAGCCGCGGCGTCGATCGTCCATTGCTCGACCGGCTGGATGCGCAGCATCACGCGCCCGCCGTAGCTTTCCTCGGCGTTGATGTTGTTCACGCGCAGCCACGTATTGTCGATATAGCCCGAGTTGCGCTTGTAGAAGCCGACCACGCGGAACGCGACCTTCTGGTCGACGATCGGGACGTTGATCATCCCGTTCATTTCCTGGTTCGCGCCGCCGTTTCGCGTGCCGGACATGCTGCCGTCGAAATCGGCGCCCAGTTCATAGCTCGGCTTCTTGTAGATGATGCGCAGCGTGCCGCCCATCGAGCCCGAGCCGTAGAGCGTGCCCTGCGGCCCGCGCAGCGCCTCGACGCGCTCGACGTCGAACAGGCGAAGCTCGGGGGTCGAGCCGCCCGCGTCGTTGCTCGCGCCGACCGTCCCGGTCACCGGGGTTTCGTCATAATAGACGCCGACGGTCGGTTCGCCGCTCGCCTGAATGCCGCGGATCACGACGCGGCGATTGGACGGGCCACCGTCGACGAAGTTGAGGCTCGGCACCTGGCTGCGCAGGTCGGCGATATTCTGGACGCCCGAATTGGCGATCGTCTGTGCCGATACTGCGGAGATCGCGATCGGGGTTTCCTGCAGGCGCGTGTCGCGCTTCAGCGCGGTGACGACGATATCGGCATCGCTGGTGGCGGATGCGGGTTGCGCATTCTGTGCAAAGGCCGGTGTGGCGAGCCCGCTCAGGAAGGTGGCGGCAAGCAACGTGCGGCACGCCAGACGGCGCGGCTGGATAACGTCGGTCATCGGGTTCCCCTTTTTCCATCGCCGCCCACCCGCATCGCTTGCTTTCGCCAGTCGGGTCGGGCCGCGTTCATGTCCCCATCATGCGATTGAGCAGGATGTGTGCGTTCGTCAACAAGTTCGTTGGCGAATTGTGCGTGGCGCGACGATTTGGCGATCCACCCTTGCGCGCGCTGTTTCGATGTCGCACGATTAGCATGTGAAGTGATCCGCCGGTGCAACCGACGGGTTTCTCATGATAAAGTCGCACAGGGTCGAAAGGTCTGCGGGGCGGGCGCCAGGGGGTGCCACAACGGCTCGATCGATATGCCGCGTCCGCGCGAAGGGGAGGGATTTGATGAAACGGGTTTTGACGGGCGCGCCGCTGATCAGCGCCGCGATTCTGCTGGCGAATGCCGCCGGCGCGCAGCAGCAGCAACAGGCGATGGACCCCGATTTCGCCGCCGCGGTGAAGCAATGGACGACGCGGCCCGAGTTCATCACCCCGCTGGTCGATCACCTCCCGCTGTCGACCACGATCCCCTCGCCCAAACAGGTGTTCGGCCATCATATCGGCGTGCCCAATGTGCTGCACAGCCAGGCGGAGATTAACGGCTATTTCCGCAAACTCGCCGCCGCCGCACCCGATCGCGTGCGGATCATCGAGATCGGCAAGACCAATGAGGGGCGCGACAATATCGTCGTGATGATCTCCGACCCGGAGAATATCGCCAGGCTCGATCAATATAAGGCCAATCTCGCCAAGCTCGCCGACCCACGGCACATCAGCGCGGACGAAGCGGCGCGGATCATCGGCGAGACCAAGCCGATCTACCACGTCACCGCCGGGCTGCATTCGGCCGAGACCGGCCCGCCCGAAATGGTGATGGAACTGGCCTATCGCCTGCTGACCGAGGATAGCGCGCTGGTCCGCCAGATCGGCAAGAACCTCGTCGTCGCGTTCAGCCCGGTGCTGGAGGCCGACGGGCGCGATCGCTATCGCGACTGGTATTATCGCCATCTGATCGACGAAAAGGACGATCTGAACAAGCCAGCCAGCACGCCCTATTGGGGCAAGTACATCTATCACGACAATAATCGTGACATCAATTTCTCCGACCCGAGCGCGCGGGAAATGATGAAATATTATCTCGAATGGCACCCGCCGATCATGCACGAACTGCATGAATCGGTGCCGTTCCTCTATACCTATAGCGGTCAGGCACCGCAGAACCCCGATCTCGACCCGATCCTTTACGGCGAACTGCCATTCTATTCGAATTTCGAGATGTCGCAGCTCACCAAAATGGGGTTGCCCGGGGTATGGACCCACGGCTTCGTCGACGCCTGGTCGCCGGGTTACGTCGGCTTCATGGCGTCGAACCATAACGGCATGCTGCGCATGTACGAGACGTTCGGCAACGCCGGCGCGACGACGATGCTGCGCCACGTCGACACCGGCGAGGTCGGCCCCGGCGCGCGCGGCGGCAACCAGACCGCGCGCGACTGGTATCGCCCGTCACCTGCCTACAAGGAGGTGGAATGGTCGATGCGCAACAACACCAATTATATGGAAACCGGGGTGCTCACCGCGCTCCAGCTCGCCTCGACCTTTCCCAATGTGATCCTCGAGAATTTCTACAAGAAGAGCGCGAACGGCATCGCGGCGGGCACCGCCAAGGCGCCCTATGCCTATATCATCCCGGCCAATCAGAGCGATCCGACGCGGGTGAAGTTCGTCGTCGATACGCTCCAGCTGCAGGGGATCGAGATCGGCAAGGCCAGTGGCGCGATCAAGCTGGGTGACAAGAGCTATCCGGCAGGCTCGCTCGTCATCAAGCTCAACCAGCCTTATGGCCGGCTGGCCAAGACCCTGCTCAAAGTGCAGGACAATTACCCCGACGACGACATGACCACCTATGACGATGCGGCATGGACGATGGGGCTGATGACCCACACCAATATCGTCCAGATCGCCGACAAGGCGGTGCTCGACGTGGCGACGACGCCGCTCGACCGCTTCGTCGTCAACGGCGCGATCGGCGGCGCCGGGGCAGGGGGCTATGCGGTGCTCGACACCGGCTCGGTCAACCTCGCGCAATTGCGCTTCCGGCTGAAGGATGTCGCGGTGCGCGTCGCCGAAAAGCCGTTCAAGGCCGGCGGGCGCGAGGTGCCGGCGGGGTCGCTGCTGATCCCGGCGAGCGCCGGCGGG
>APMI01004063.1_pt1 | contig 14175 bp, 15 predicted proteins | sample 667938 | NCBI WGS metagenome assembly APMI01 (sample SAMN01084076, study PRJNA167559) | wastewater metagenome | biome: Wastewater | place: Denmark: Ejby Moelle, Odense | collected 2011-11-28 | reverse complement strand
ATTTTGGCAATTTTTGACACTTTTTTTCACAAACTAACATTTTCCTGCCTATTAATTAGCCTCAAACGTTTAAACATCATGAAATCATCAAAAATGCTAAAATTATCCTCTCCCCCTTGGCAATTATCCAAAAACTGCATTCTGCCAGTATTGTTAAGTTAAGGAATAGCCGCAATACCATAAAAAATGTCTCCACAATTTATGTTATAACGACTGGTTAAGCTTAATAATAGAATTTTGCCTGAGTCAAGGATGTGAGATGTAAACAAATAGTAAATTTTCAGGATGAGACCTTGCACGATTTTCACGTTTTGAGGGATGTTTAAACGTTTACACGGTCAAATAATTGCAAAAATATCGTCCAAATGGCGATAATGGTAAAATTATTTGGCACAAGGATTAACACCTTATATTATATTACAATTCAGTGAAAGCCCTATTTTTTATAGGGAGATACGTGGGCAAATATTAGTCTTTTGAGTATAAATCAGGGCGCCTATCGCGGAAGAAACCCCATGCTGCACGGTGGGTTTCAAGAAAATCTAGGTCAAAAGTTGCTGTGATTATACCTTCTTCTTCGCGCCCCATTTCGGCAATTTTATCACCACGGTGATTGGCAATAAAGCTAGAGCCATAAAAGTGCTGTGGGCTTCCTAAACCTTGCTCAATACCTGTACGATTGGCGGCAATAACCGGAATAATATTGGAAACAGAATGCCCAATCATTGCCCGCTGCCAAGGATCTTTTGTATCAAGGCTGTTATCATGGGGTTCAGAGCCAATTGCTGTAGGATAGAATAATAATTCTGCACCCTTTAACGCCATTGCGCGTGCGCATTCGGGATACCATTGATCCCAACAAATCCCGACACCAATTTTGGCAAATTTTGTATCCCAAACCTTAAAGCCAGTATCGCCATAACGGAAGTAATATTTTTCCATATATCCAGGGCCGTCAGGAATATGGCTTTTGCGGTATGTGCCTAATATTTCGCCATCTGCATCAATAATGACCACACTATTATAATAACGTGGTCCATCTTTTTCATAGATTGAAACTGGAATTACGATATCAAGCTTTTTTGCAATTGGCTGTAATTGGGTAACACAAGGATGCGATGCGACGGGATAGGCATGTGAAAACCATCTTTCATCTTGTGTGGTACAGAAATAGATATTTTGAAATAATTCAGATGGCAAAACAATTTGCGCGCCCGCCGCCGTTGCAAGCTCAATATATTCAATGGTCTTTTCAATATTTGCCTGCATATCGGTTGAATAAGAGGCCTGTATTGCGCCAACACAAACATTGCGCGGATTATGTATAGTCATCGTAATATCTCGTGATAAAAAACGCTTTGATTTAGCCTAAATATTTTGCCAGCGCAATGTTCATTGCCGAATAGCCAATTGAAAAATCTTTGAAAAATTTTCTTCCGACTATTTCAATCATCAAGCCTGAAAATGCCTCACCATGAACAAGAAGTGTTCCATTTCCCGCTGGCTGAAGCCTTATATAATGTACGCCGTCAAATAGTTTGGGGAATAAGAAGCCGCCTTTCCAAGCGAAAAACTTGTTGGTTTCATAAGACATTATTTTGGGGTTAAAGGAATAAAGCTTCTCACCACCTTTTTTGCCGATTTTACCGGGATTAGTAGTCTTTATTTTTAACTTGCCGCCAAAACATTTATCGCCTGATATTTGACGTATGAAAGGATTCCATTTCGGATAATTGTCATAATCCATCAAAACCTCCCAAATCTTTTCAGGAGGATGAGAAATGAATAATTCGGTCTCGATTCTAATCATTTTGGTAATGTATGCCTTAAACCCAGAATATACAAATATATTTGCATTGCTTAGACGTGTTTTTTTTTCTAAATGGGTTCTATGGCATTTAAAGTATCCGTTATCACTATAACACCAGAGGCATGGCCCGGCGCGCTTGGGGTCTCATTACTTGATAGCGCGCGCAAAGAGGGCGTTTGGGAATTAGAAACCATAGATCTTCGTGAATTTGGGCATGGTAAACACCGCCAGATTGATGACACGGCTGCGGGTGGGGGTGCCGGAATGGTTATAAAGCCTGATGTTGCGGTGGCTGCGATTACTGCGGCGGATGCCAATAGCCGCCCGATAATCTATCTTACGCCACGTGGTAAGCCACTTACCCAAAAACGAGTTCGCGAATTGGTAAAGGGTGATGGCTTGGTGCTTTTCTGTGGGCGTTTTGAAGGGCTTGATGAACGGGCAATTGAAATCGCCAATATGGAAGAGATTTGTGTTGGTGATGTGGTTTTAATGGGGGGTGATATTGCCGCCCAATTATTGACAGAAGCCACAGTTCGCCTGCTTGACGGTGTTATGGGTAATAAAGAAAGCGGTGACAATGAAAGCTTTGAAAACGGGCTTTTGGAATACCCGCTTTATACACGCCCCCGTGAATTTATGGGCAAGGCAATTCCCGAAGTTCTTTTAAGCGGTAATCATGCGGCAATTGATAAATGGAAAGCCGAACAATCAAGGGCGGTCACATTGGCGCGCCGCCCCGATTTATTACCAGATTTATTAAAGGACTAATTCACAAATTGCGCCTTTAGCCAATCTGGAACAATGGCATCCGTGCAAAGGTTATAAGTAGTGGTATAACCTTTTAGTGTTATTGAAAATCTATCTTTGCCCAAGATTTTCATATTTGCCTCTGTCAAGTCATTGCTATTTGCGCTGCCAAGATAACGGAGGTGCAGGCGGTATTGATTTTCACTTATCAATTCCAAATTTTCAAGACGAATATTATTCCATGCAATGCCATCATCGTAAAAATACCCCCAAGCCCGCGAATTGAACAATCCTATAAATTTACTTGGTCTATCGCGACGGCTTTCTGATACGGCACTAGAGCAGGTAACAGAATAAGAATAAAAGCCTTGTTCAATTGGTGGAAAGTCAAGTTTTTTAACATTATTTCCCATTTGCAGTGCATTAACATTGGTTGGCGGCAATATTAGGCAGCCTTCTTGATTAACCAATTGCCCCTGCGGGTTGCGGCGTTCAATAATTGTAATTTTTTCGCCATCCCATCCCCATGTGGTTTTGGCAACCTGTCCACATTTTCCATTATAAAGATTGCTGGTTTCGATAATGTCACTATTGCCAACATGCTTAATTTGTTGGGGGCCTGTCCAGGCGTTAAAACCACTGGCGATTGAAAACCCTTTATCATTAGAAATCAGGAATTGATTGGGTGGGCCACTTTTTCCAAAGCTAGTATTACCATCGGTTTTACAACCACCGTCAGGGGTGATTATTACATAATCTTTTTTGCCATCGCCATTAAAATCGCCTGTTAAATAAGCATTATTATGGTTTGCAAAGATTTTTTCAATTGCCGCATTATTGCCATTGCTTTGCCCGATTTCGCTGAAACCAGTGTTTTCAAATTTAGCGCCCCATGAATTGCATTTTTGACGCGCACTTTTTTCCCAAACATTTATTGCCGCAGTTGGAATTGAGTTGGCGTTGATTTCTTTATTGGCAACTGGCTTTGGTTTTTTAAGCTTTTCAGGTTCAACTGGCTTCTGTGCCTTGGGTGGTGGGGTAGCCTTGACTGGCTTGGTCGCCAATTTTGGCTTTTGTGGAATATTGGTTTTATTGATTGCCGGGGCAGTCAAGGGTTTAACTTGTGGTTTTACCACTGGCTTTATTTGTGGTGCAGTGGTTTTTTTGATTTCTGTTTTTACTATTGCGCTTTTTTGTGGTGAATTAATTGTAGGCGCAACTGGTTTTTTTATAGAACTTACTGCGACAGAATTAGTTTTTGTTTCCACTTTTGCATTTGTGTTTAACCTGACATTAGTGTCACCAGCAGCATTTGCCGCCATAGGTGCAAACATTGCTGACACTGCGACAGATATTATTAATGATGAAAGATTATTGAACCTGTTCATAAATACTCCGTGTCCGCTTTTATTAATTTTTAAAGAGTAAAATGAACAATATGGTAAATATTATGCTAATTATTTAAAATAAAAAATCGTCATTAATATATCTATTTTAAATGCAATATTAAATTTGTATTCGTTATTGTATTTAATTAATTGAATGAAGAGTTATTTTTAAAGTTTGAATGATTAATACTTTAAAATATTGCGTGGCGTAAATTATATGCAAATATTCACACCAATACAGCCTATATATACTGTATTGGCGCAAATAGAATCAAATTGTCTAGCAAGCTATTCCACAGTAACCGATTTTGCCAAATTGCGTGGTTGGTCAACATCTGTACCTTTGGCAACCGCCACGTGATAGGCAAGCATATGGATAAGTGGTGAATAAACAAAAGGTGCCTGGAATGGCTCACACTCTGGCGCGCGAACGGAATGTTTCACCGCGTCGGCGGCTTCTTCAATGCCCTTGGCGTCTGAAAGCAGGGTTATTGGCCCGCCACGTGCGGCAATTTCCTGCACGTTGGAAATAGTTTTTTCCATTAATTCATCATATGGCGCAACCGCGATTACGGGTGTATATTCATCAATCAGTGCAATCGGCCCATGCTTTAATTCACCCGCCGCATAGCCTTCGGCGTGAATATAGGAAATTTCTTTTAGTTTTAATGCCGCCTCAAGCGCGATTGGGTATGAAACACCGCGTCCGATGTAAAGAATGCTTTTGGCATGGCTTATATCATTGGCGGTTTCTTCGATGGCATTTTCCATTTCCAAGGCCTCGCGGATAAGGCGTGGGGTTTCCATCAATTGACGGGCAAGGTCTTTTTCACGTTCACTATCAATTGTGCCTTTGGCAACACCGGCGGCGATGGCGGTGGCGGCAAGGGCGGATAATTGCGCCACAAATGCCTTGGTTGATGCCACCCCAATTTCTGGGCCAGCCAGGGTTTCAAGCACTGCATCGGCTTCACGCGCGATTGATGATGTGGCAACATTGACCACACCAAGGGTTTTCCAACCATTACGCTTACAAAGACGGAGTGCTTCGAGAGTATCAGCAGTTTCACCAGACTGCGAAATGAAAATCGCCGCCGCACGACCTGCAACAACCGGCCTACGATAGCGGAATTCAGAGGCAATATCGGTTTCGCACGAAATGCCTGAAAGCTGTTCAAACCAATATTCGGCAACCCGCCCCGACAAATACGCCGTGCCACAGCCAACAATCAAAATCTGATCGATTTCGGCAAAATTAATACCGCAATTTGGCAATGAAACTTTCTCATCCAATGGGTCAAGATAATGCCCAATGGTGCGTGCCGCCGCATCGGGTTCTTCATGAATTTCTTTTTGCATATAGTGGCGATAATTGCCTTTTTCGACCGCCGCTGCAGATGCCGAAACAATTGCAACAGGTCTGAAAATTTCTTTGCGATCTCTATCATAGATATTATAGGTTTTTGATGAAAATTCGACCAAATCACCTTCTTCAAGATAGATTACACGATTGGTGAATGGCGCAACTGCAATTGCATCGGAGCCTAAGAAGATTTCGCCATCGCCCAAACCAAGCACCAACGGGCTGCCTTGGCGCGCGCCAATCATAAGGTCTTCTTTACCAGTGAAAAGACAGGCAATCGCAAATGCGCCGCGCACCCGCGCCAATGCCTTGATAACTGCTTCACGTGGGGTTTCACCCTTGTCAAGGTAATGTGAAATAAGCTGGGTGATAACTTCGGTATCGGTTTCGGAATCGAAAACATAGCCTTGGCTAATTAATTCTTCACGTAGGGTGCGGAAGTTCTCAATAATACCATTGTGAACCACGGCAACTTTGTCGGTGGCGTGGGGGTGGGCGTTGCGCTCGGTTGGTGCGCCGTGGGTTGCCCAACGTGTGTGACCAATACCAGTATTGCCCGCAAGTGGTGCATCGGCGATTTCTTTTTCAAGATTAACAATCTTGCCAGCAGCACGGCGGCGTTCGATATGACCATTAACCAATGTCGCAACCCCTGCCGAATCATAACCGCGATATTCAAGCCGCTTTAAGGCTTCAATAAGTCTTGGGGTTGCAGGTTCTTTGCCAATAATACCAATGATGCCGCACATTTATAAAAAGCCTTATTTTAAATAATGTTCTTGTTTAGACCGCCTAATGCCAGAATAAAGTTAAAAACGCATTTAAACAATTTTTGCGGATTGTTGCAGTTTTCCAAATTCTACTAAGAAATCCAATAAAACGCGAACGCGTACAGGTAATAGACCACTATGACCAACATGTATTGCATGGAACTCTTCTTTTTCATGTGGGTTTAAGTCTTCTAATATTGGTAATAATCGCCCATTTTTAATATCATCATAAATAGTAAAGGTCGCAAGTCTTGTTATGCCATTGCCATTTATTGCTAATTGTCGAATTGCTTCGCCTTCACTTGCTCTGATTTGTCCTGATGCATTGAAAATTGTTACTTCGCCATTATTCAATACAGGCCAGCCTCTTATGGCTCTTTTATAACTAAAGCTAATTATCGTATGTTGATTAAGGTCAGATAGAGTCTTTGGCATAGAGGTTCTGGCAATATAATCTGGTGATGCAACAATGGTTTTTGTAGTTTCACCCAATTTACGTGCAATTAGGCTAGAATCTTTTAGAGGGCCCGCACGAATTGCAACATCAACTTTTTCAGAAATTATATCTAAAATCTGATCTGTCTGAAGTAATTCAATGGAAATTTCAGGGTATAATCTAATAAACTTGGGCAAAATTGGCGCAAGTATATGGGTTGCATATGATGCACTAGTGCTTATTTTTATTCGCCCGCAAGGTTTTTCACGTCTATTAGTACTGCGTTCTAATTCCTCAATATCCGATAAGATACGTAATGAGTTTTCATAAAACTCATTACCCTCATCAGTTAGCCTAAACCTACGTGTAGAGCGGTTTATCAAGCGCACGTTTAAACGGTTTTCAAGCCTAGCTATTAATTTGCTTATGGCAGAAGGCGTCATGGAAGATGTACTGGCGGCGGCACTAAAACCACCATGCTCAACAACTTGTGCAAAGATTTCCATTTCGGCAATTTTATTAACATCGGCGCGTGGCATTTCCTACCCTTATAATGTCTTTCAATTCATAAATAAAATTCTTTAAGTCTTATATATCATATCTGAATTTTGTCTATAATGTTGAAATTGTTTATATCAGGAGTGTTTATGCCAATTGCTTTATTTGCCTTAGCCATAGGTGCGTTTGGAATCGGGCTGACGGAATTTGTAATCATGGGATTATTAAATGAGATTAGCGCAGATTTAGGAATTTCAATCTCAACAGCGGGTTCATTAATTTCGGGCTATGCCTTAGGCGTAGTTTTGGGTGCGCCATTGCTAACTATGTTAATGGGGAAGTGGTCTCATAAAAATGCGCTTTTATGGTTGATGGGGATTTTTATTATTGGCAATCTTGCCTGTGCTATTGCCCCAAATTATGAAACATTAATGTTAGCAAGAATTATCACTGCCTTTGCGCATGGTACATTTTTTGGTATCGGTTCGGTGGTTGCCACTAATCTTGTTCCCGATAATCGTAAAGCGGCCGCAATTTCCATAATGTTCACAGGATTGACCCTAGCAAACATGTTAGGCGTTCCATTTGGAACATGGATTGGGAATAGGTATAGTTGGCGCCTTACATTTTATTTTGTGGTTTTAATCGGCATTATTGCCTTTGCAATAATATTATTCCTTGTTCCCAAAGATGAAAATAAAGATATTCAAAAAATAAATTGGGCAAGTGAATTTGGTATTATTTTCAAAAGTACCGCACCAATTGCAATGTTTGTAACGGTTTTGGCTTGGGCGGGGGTATTTGGTGTTTTCACCTATATTTCCCCAATTCTAACCAATATTAGCGGTTTTTCGCAAAAATTAGTTTCACCAATAATGCTAGTATTTGGTCTAGGGCTAGTTATTGGCAATATTTTTGGCGGCTATATTACTGATAAGAATGTGAAAATTGGGGTATTACTTACACTGTTTTTGCTGATGGTTTCATTGTTGATAATGCAATTTGCAATTCATGGTAAATGGTCTGCCATATTACTCATTGGCTTTATGGGGGCGACAGGTTTTGCAACCGCGTCACCACTTCAGACATGGGTATTGTCACAGGCAAAAGGCGCAGGTCAAAGCCTTATCTCAAGCCTAAATATTGCAGGTTTTAATTTAGGTAATGCAATTGGTGCATATGTTGGCGGTTTAGTGATTGATAGTAATTTGGGGCTTGGAAATTTACCCATAGCTGCGGCTATATTCCCTGCTTTGGCAATTATTCTTAGCTTGATTGCATTTAATATCAACAAGTCAAAAAAATCTATTCAATATGTTTAGGGAGTTATTATGGAATATCGTAATTTAGGGAATTCAGGCCTAAAAGTTCCAATTCTTAGTTTTGGTGCAGGTACTTTTGGCGGTACTGGTCAATTATTTGGAGCATGGGGCAATACGAATATAAAAGAAGCAGCAAATATTGTTGATATCTGCCTTGAGGCGGGGATTAATATGTTTGATACCGCTGATGTCTATTCAAATGGTGCATCAGAAAAAGTTTTAGGGGCTGCAATAGCTGGTAGGCGCGATAAAATCCTTATTTCTACTAAATCAAGCCTGCCAATGGGTGATGGGGCAAATGATTATGGCTCATCACGATTGCATTTAATAAAGGCGGTTGATGATGCACTAATAAGATTGGGTACTGATTATATTGATTTATTCCAACTCCATGCGTTTGATGCCAATACGCCTGTCGAAGAAGTATTAACTACCCTTGATGCAATCGTAAAAAATGGGAAGGTGCGTTATATTGGTATATCAAATTTTGCAGGTTGGCAGATAATGAAATCGCTTTCGGTTTCAGAGAAATATGGATTGCAACGTTATGTCGCTAATCAGGTTTATTATTCACTTATAGGGCGTGACTATGAATGGGATTTAATGCCTTTAGGCTTAGATCAAGGGTTAGGTGCAATGGTCTGGAGTCCATTAGGTTGGGGGCGATTAACAGGCAAGATACGGCGCGGCGTAGCTCTACCTGCTAATAGTCGTTTGCATGACACAGTTGATTTTGCACCACCAGTTGATGATGAATTACTTTATAGGGTGATAGATACACTCGAAGAAATCGCCGTGGAAACAGAGAAAACCGTTCCGCAAATCGCGCTTAATTGGTTAACGCAACGCCCTAGCGTTTCATCTGTAATAATTGGTGCGCGTAATCAAGAACAATTGCGCCAAAATCTTGGTGCTATTGGCTGGAAACTTAATGGCGAACAAATGGCAAAATTAGATGCCGCAAGCAAGCGTGAAGCGCCATACCCACATTTTCCTTATTATAGGCAAGATGGTTTTAAGATGCTTAATCCACCTTTGTTTAGATAGATTATATTGGCGGTTAGCGCAATTATTCCTTTGGAATATAGCAAATATCGGGCAATCCACGACCAGAGCCGCCATTATCAAGGCCATAACCAACCAAATAATAATCGGGTAATTCAAAGCCAACAAAATCTGGGTCGGGAAGGTGTTTACTTGCGGGTTTGCGCGCCATTAAACAGGTTAATACCTCTTTTGCGCCCTTGGCTTTTAGATAGTCTTTGGCAAAAATGATGGTTTTTCCGGTGTCGTAAACATCATCAACAATCAGGACTTGGCGCCCCATAATTTGCCTTTGCAAATCGGCAAGGATATTAAGACGACCGGATTCTTTGGTGTCGCCATATGATGATAACCATAGAAAGTCGGTTTGTGGGGTTTTGCCATTATCGGCAAGACCACGCATAATGTCCGCCATAAAAATAAACGAACCTTGTAATAGCCCGACCACAATTGCGTCATCTTCTAATTTGTTGGAGATTTCAGTGGTTAATTCGCCGACACGTTTTGCAATTTCTTCTCTTGAGACTAGGATTTTCATTAACGCCCTACCGCAGTATTGTGTGTGTTATGTGTATCTTCTTTTTTTGATGTTTCGGCCGCGTGTTCAACGGGTGCAGCGGGTGCAGCCGCATGTGTATCCGGTGCGGCATGTGTTGTCCCTTCGGGGGCGGCAGTTGTTGTGGCGTTTGATGTGCCGGCACTACCCATCAAGGTATCTTTTTTCTTGGATGCAATTTCTTTCCCGTTTGGCAAATCGCTTGGTGGATCGTTAAAGACCACGATTGCGCGCAAATTGCCTTGTGGAATTGGGCGACGGATTGATTCAAACGGTTGTTCCGCCATCGGGGTAATGATGGTTATGCCGGGGTCGGCAAGCCAACTGGCAACCTTTTTATTATGGTCATCCACCAATGTGATGCGTAAATAGGGAACTGGCTTTGCAACGTAGGACGTGGATTTTATTACGCCCGCGATAACCAGACGCTGCCCCTCGGTATCTTGTCCGGCGCGAACCTGCACCTTGGTGATTTCAAGGCCGTATGTATTAGCACGCGCGCCAAGTAATGCAAAAAAACTTGCCGAATTTGGCCATTTTTTAACAACCATTTCGCGATTGGCAACACCATATAAAATTCCGCCAACCATAAATGTAAGCGCGGTAAGCCACGCGACACTAATTGCCGAATAATGCAAAAGTTTTGCCTTGGAGAATGCTTTTTCGCGCACTAATTCATGTGGCTTTTTCTCAACATTGCCAAAACGTGGGGTGGTGGGGGCATTGGGCTTTTTGCGGCCTTCTTCCTCAAACTTCATGCGATAATTATCGCCGCCATTTATATCGGGCTTTAAAACCAATGAAGTCGGCGATTTTTGAAACCAGTAATGACCACAAGATGCGCAACGGACATTGCGACCAACAGCGGGTATCATGCTGTCGGCAATATTATATTTTGCATGGCATTTAGGACAATCAAGTATCATGTAATAACTCTGATAAATCTATGCAAAACTATTTGCTAAAAATAATATTAACTTATTTAACTGTTTAAACACTTTATCTATTTTTTAAAACTGGCATATAACTAAAATAGTCATAATACTTATTCGCAAAATTAGTCCACTGATGAAACAAAAAATCTCGCAGTCAGAAAGAGACATTTTTAAACAGGCACAACCAAACCGTCCTTTGGTGTGGTTTAATAATGTATATCTTAATTATAATAAGGTTAAATCCGAAAATGAACCCGCGAGCTTTGCATTAAAAAATGTTTCGTTGGAGTTGCAAAAGGGTGGCTTTTATTTTCTTACCGGTCCATCAGGGGCGGGCAAATCGACATTGTTGAAATTGATGTATTTGGCGCTGCGACCGACTGGCGGCAATATTGAAATGTTTGGTGTTGATGTGGCGGGGGCATCGCGTGATTCTTTGCCGCAATTAAGGCGCAAAATTGGCGTGGTGTTTCAGGATTTCCGTCTTTTGCCACATCTAAGTGTGTTTGATAATTTGGCATTGCCGTTTCGGGTTCGCAACATGCACCCTTCTAAATATGAGGATGATGTTAAAGAGCTTTTGGGTTGGGTCGGCCTTGGAAAGCGTATGTCAGCCTTACCAGAAACCCTATCCGGTGGGGAGCAGCAGCGGGTTGCAATCGCGCGCGCCGTTGTGGGAAAACCACAATTAATCATCGCCGATGAGCCAACGGGTAACGTTGACCCCGATATGGGTTCACGTCTTATAAGGCTTTTTATTGAATTAAATAAATTGGGAACAACCATTGTAATCGCAACCCACGATCATGAAATGGTGCGCCGCGCTGGTGCGCCGGTATTGCGCATTGATAAAGGCAAGGTTGAGCAATTTAACACCCCGCCCGAAAACTTAGGGGGCAGTTAATGGGTGAATTTTTAAAGATTTTTGATGCCCCAATTTTCCTGCCGATTAAAAGGCTGTTTGGTATTGGTGAAACCCCGCTTTTACCCGCCGATGATCGGCAGGCAAGGCCACTAACTATTGTTGTGGCGATTATGTGTGCTTTGGGCTGTCTCGCGGCATTAACAGCACGCGCCGGATTTCGTGCCGCCGAAACTTGGACTTCGGATTTAAAAAGCGCAATGACGGTTTTGGTTGATAGCCCGCGTGATGAGGCATCGTTAAACCGTGCTTTGATAATTGTTCAAAAGACGCCGGGGGTAAAAGCCGCAAATATTATGGACAAGGAAAAGGCAAAGAAGTTATTGCGTAATTATGGCGCTAATATCGGGGTTTTGATTGATGAATTGCCCTTGCCAAATATTATTGAAGTTGGCCTTGATAGAAAAATTGAAGGCACAGAAGATAATCTTCAAAAAAATCTGTCTGGTGCGGGGTTTAAGATAGAGATTGATGACCATTCCCGCTATTCCGGCGAAATTATAAAAACTTCTGCGGTTTTGCGCGGTTTTGCGATTATGGCGCTTTTATCGCTGATTGTGGCGGCAATTACAACGATTGGCTTTGCGGCACGTGCGGCCTTGGAATCACGACGTGATTCTGTGGAAATTCTTCACCTTGTTGGCGCAGAAGATGCGTTTGTTGCCCGCGAAGTGCAGATACGTTTTATGCGTCTTGGGCTTGTATCTGGGGCATATGGTTCGCTCGCGGCAGGTGTAATGGTCTTTACTGGAATTTTGATTATGAAAATTGGGGCGAGTGCTTTGACAAGTTCCAATGATATATTAAAATTTTATGATATTTGGATTTTGATTTTGGCGCCAATTTTAACTGCATTCGCGGCATCTTTTGCGGCACGTATTGCGGCGCGCCAAACCTTAAAAGAGTTGGTATAAATGGCAACAAATTGCAAAAAGCCATCTTTGTCGAGCTTTATTGCATCGCTGGTTTCCAGATTGATTTTTGTTGTCGGGCTTGGCGCCTGCCTATTTATTATTGCGGGTTTTTTCAAATTTGCCGATGATGTGGTTACAATGAAACCGCCAGAGGATTTGAAACCCGCAGACGGAATTGTTTCTTTAACTGGCGGTTCGCGCGCCCGCCTTACCGAGGGGATAAACCTTTTACAAGAAGGTATGGGCAAAAAACTCTTGATTTCAGGGGTTTTTAAAGAGGCTACCCCCAATGAATTGCGGCTTGTAACCGGCGGGGACAAGGCGCTTTATGATTGCTGTGTCATGCTTGGCAAAGAGGCTACCGACACAATCGGCAATGCCCGCGAAATCCATGAATGGGCAAGGGCCAATAAATTCAAACGCCTGATAATTATTACTGATAATTACCATATAAAACGTTCAATGCTTGAGATTAAGTCTGCCAATAGCGATATAGAATTTATTCCCTATCCCGTGCGGGCAGAGCCTTTTATGCATAAAAATTGGTGGGAAAATAAAGATGCGGTGCGGCGACTGACAATTGAATATTCAAAATATGTCTTCGCGCAGCTAAGATTAATTACAGGTTTTGACCCGGAACACGAATAAATGGCTTTTTTACGCTCTTTAATTTATGAAATCTATTTCGCCTTGGCGATTCTTTTTGTTGGCAGTATTGGTGCAATTGCGGTTCTTTTTAACAAGAAATATGCGCTTAATGTTGTCAATGCTTGGTCGCGTGCTGAATTATGGGGTCTTAAATATATTCAAGGGATTACTGTTGAAGTGCGGGGAATTGAAAACCTGCGTGATGGTAAAGTAATGGTCGCGGGCAAGCATTTATCAACACTTGATACGGTTGCGCCTTTCACAATGATGAATACCCCTGCATTTGTCTTTAAAAAAGAACTGTTTAAAGTTCCGATATTTGGTTGGTATCTTAAAGTATCTGGCATGATTGCAATCGATCGTGATGGCGGCATGGCGGCATTAAAAGGCATGGTGGCAGAATCAAAAGTCCGCCTTGAAGAGAACCGCCCGATTCTTATTTTTCCCGAAGGTACACGTCAGCCAATTGGTGCCGAACCTGATTATAAACCCGGTGTTGCTGCGATTTACGGTATGCTTGGTGTTCCTTGCGTGCCGCTTGCCCTTAATACTGGTTGCTATTGGAAAAACAAAGGTTTGGTAAAACGCCCGGGAAAAGTGGTGTTTGAATTCCTTGAACCGATTGAACCTGGCCTTAAGCGGCAGGAATTTATGGAAAAATTGCAAACCGCAATCGAAAGCGGAACTGCAAAACTCGTGGCAGAGGCATCTCAAAGACAGTAAAATGTCAAGAAAATGTATAGAAAACCTGCCTAAGCCCGTTGACTCATGTTCTGCAAAATTATATAGCCCACCACTCTTATTTCGCCCCAAATTCCA
>APMI01060009.1_pt1 | contig 14177 bp, 13 predicted proteins | sample 667938 | NCBI WGS metagenome assembly APMI01 (sample SAMN01084076, study PRJNA167559) | wastewater metagenome | biome: Wastewater | place: Denmark: Ejby Moelle, Odense | collected 2011-11-28 | reverse complement strand
TGGGGTCCAAGCACCTCGGTGCCGACATCAACCTCGCGTGGCCGACCGCACAGATCGCCGTCATGGGCGCGCAGGGCGCGGTCAACATCCTCTACCGCAAGGAACTCCAGAAGGCCGCGGCTGAGGGTCGCGACGTCGAGGTGGCCCGCGCTGAGTTCATCAAGCTCTACGAGGAGACCCTCGCCAACCCCTATATCGCCGCCGAGCGCGGGTATATCGACACCGTCATCAGCCCGAGCAACACCCGGATGAATGTCACTCGCGCGTTGCGAGCGCTCAAGACCAAGCGCGAGAGCCTGCCGCCCAAGAAGCACGGAAACATCCCGCTATGAGCGTTCACGAAACCCCAGAAAAGCCCGTTCCGAACATCCGGATCGAGCACGGTAATCCGACCACAGACGAAATCGGTGTGCTCATCGCCGTTTTGGCTGCCGCCGGCGGCGGGGGCAGCGACTCAGAGAGCACTGGCGGCGCTCGTCGGTCGCACTGGTCATCTCCAGGCGAGCGTCTCGCCGGGGTCGCTGCCGCCCGAGGCGGTTGGCGTTGGTCTGGTATGCCGCGCTGAACCCACCGTCCACATTCCACGACGAGGGCACCCGACCACGAGGTCGGGTGCCCTTCGAGTGTCGTTTGCTCTAACGGACCGAGATGTGGACGTGGTCGTAATGGTTGGCCGTGATGCTGCCCCGGTCAGCCATCGCGCGCCAACCACCCTGGCCAATGAGGTAAATGCGCTGACGCCAGATGACATAGGTGATCTTGAGTTCGGCGGCATGCGCGATGGCGTATGCCGCGACCGCATCCCCCTGCGCCTGACTGGTGATCATGACGTCACATGCCCTGCCCGAGCCGTGATCGTCGCCTCCGGGACGATAGCCCCCGATATTTGTGATCCCGAACTGTGCGCGGATGGCCGAATACACTCCCCGAGCGTTGGCCCCGAGACCACGAGCTGCGCCAGCCGCGGCATACGCAGACACATTGACTCCCGCCGCAGCCGGAGCTTGAGCCTGTGGGGCGGGTGCAGTGGGGGGCTTCTCCACCGTGGCGGGGGGTGGCGGAGCTGGGGTGGGTGTCGCTGGTGGCGTCACCGAGACCTTCCCCGTGGGGACAGCAATGTCAAGGGACTGCCGAGAGACACCTCGGGAGACGTCCGACGACACCTCTCGTTGGGACAGAGCCGCAAGCAGGCTGTCGGCCATGTCCGCATCGGGGCTGACTCGCGTGGCTGGTTCGTCCAGTGCACCTGCTGTGACGGGTGCGCTTGAGAGCGCTACAACCGAGAAGACCACACCGACAGCGCCCACCGTGACCGCGGATGCCCGATGCGGAATGGCCCGTGAGCGCGCCCTCACCGCGGCGGGCGCACGATGCCTGCCCGGCTGGCGATGCCGACCGGCATACCGAGAAGAACGCGACATGCCTCGACACCTTCCACAGTTGAATCCCTGGTGAAGAGTAGATCACCCTCGACGCATTGTCACGTTTCGGACACGCTGGCCCGCAAAATGGTGAGCAGCTACACCACTGTGCAGCCCAGCAGCCGGTTCTCGCCCGGCCCTTGGTTGAAGGCAAACGTACACACCGAGTGCGTGCCACTGGTGACCGTCACGGGCTGTCGATACCCATGGTCGCCGGGGATGCCGTAGAAGGCCAATGCCGGGTACGGCGTGCGGGCCAGTCCGAAACCCACTGGCACTCCATCTACGGTAACCATGACCGTCAGCGGGGAATAGGGCACATTCTGGTCCCACGCCCACCCCGATACCACGACTCGCCCCGTGGCGTCGCGTACGGCTGAAACCTGCGCGCCGATGGGGCTTCCGGGCGCACTCATCGTCACCGTCGTGCACCCCAGGGACTGGTTGGCACCAGGTCCGACGTTGACCGCCGAAGCGCAAATCGTCGCCGCTCCCCCCGTGTTGGGCAGGAACCCCGTCAAGAAGCCGTGGTTCCCCGGGACGCCGTAGTAGGCCAAATCCGTAAACGGCTGCGACGCGGTAGCGCTCGCCACGATTTGGCCATTCATGGTGACGGTGACGGCGACAGCCGCGGCGTAGTCGCTCGGGTCGAAGCTCCAGCCGGTCACAATGACCCAACCCACGCTGTCCTGAGTCACCGCCCGGATTGCACCTTGCGGGCTTCCCGGCACCACGACGTCGGCCTTGGCGCAGCCCAGGGCCGTGTCCGCTCCTCCGGACGGATTGACCACAAATCCACACACGGTGTGGGCACCGTTGTCCTTTACGGTCCAGGAGGCGGCATACCCGTGATTGCCCGAGACGGAACCTGTGGGGGCCGCGCTATTGGCACTCACGGTCGCCACCAGCGCACCATTGTCGGTGACCTTCACGGTGACCACGTCGGATGGGGAGCCAGGGTACGCTGCCCACCCGCTGGCAGTCATCACCCCTGCGCTGGTTGCCGCAGCCGTGACCGTCCCGATGGGGTCCCCCTTCGGGAGGGTCACACTGATGCTTCGACACCCGATGGTGGCATCGGCTCCGCTGCCGATGTTGGTACCTATGACGCATACCTCGTTGGCCCCGGTCGATGTCGCTTTGGCCGAAATGGTGAAGCCGTGGTCGCCCGGGACCCCGTAGAAGGCCAAGGGAGCAAACGGGCCATTGGCCGGTTTGCTCGTGATGGTCTTGCCGTTGATCGTCAAGGTGACTGTGACGGTCGCCGTGATGTCACTCTCATCGATGGCCCAGCCGGTCGCCGTGATGTCACCCGTGGGCGCAGCGGACACCGTGAGATCGCCTCTGGGCGAGAACCCGACTGAAGGGGCAGGCGTGACGGGCGGAGGGGGCGTGGGAGTCCACCAGGAATTGAAGAGCACCCAGAAGTTGCGGTTTCCGTAGGCAGAGCACGAATCCCCAGTCCCCCCGAGGTTGGCCAATGACGCAGCGTTCGGTTGGAAGGGCGTGTAGATGTACAGGTTGGCGGTAGCCTGATTCTTGACGAAGACCTTCGATGACCCGCAGGCTGTGTTCGGGTGATAGAGAATAGCATTATCGCGGCCAGCTTGAATTCCATACGAGGTGGGTCGCAAGGTGTAAAGCTGGAATTGCCGAGCCATGCGGTAGATCTGGTTGAAGAAGCCGTAGTATGCCGTGTCGCACGCCTTGAAGTCCGGGCAACCGAAGCCCGCGGTGGTTCGGTACATCGATGCCGTGGGGTTGGTCGTGGTGACGATGGCCGACTCCTTCTGGATCATCGCCAGGATTGTCTTTGGACTGATCCGACAGGCAGCTGCGACTCGAGCGATAATCTGCGCTGCTGTCGACGCTGAAGTCGCGGGCATCGCATTGCACAGTCCTTGCTCGGCCACAGTCGCCGGGGTAGGAGTGACATAAGACCGGAGGCACGGCATGACCCCATTGACGCACCGTGCCCCTTTGGTGTTGAGAAATGTCTGAATGTCTGATTCCGTGAGGGCACGATAATCATAGAAATCGGCGTCGGAAATGATCATCCCGGCGTTCCAGTCCGCTGCGGTAACACTGGTCAAGGCCGGTGTAACCGTGGTGGTCGTGCTCCCTTGGCTCGCATTGGCCGCCGCGGGCAATCCCGAGACGCCGATCGCCGTGATCACGACGAAGGCCACAAAGGACCTGATAAGCCGCCTGGGCCGGCTCCTGCGGGCTGTCTTTGGCACAAGTGTCCTCGAGTGTTTGTTCGGGCGGCGGGCCATGGTGTTCATAGGCGGTCCGTTACGACAGCTGACCTCACCGTGCTTGTCCCAATCGGCACGGCGACCCGCGTGCTCCACTCGCCGGTTGCCCCAGCCGGCAACGGGACTCGGATCATTCCGCACGAAAGCCCCCGGCCGTCGAAGACGGCGGTCGAGGACCCGTTCACCGTTTGGGCGCCGTTGGTGCTGGCGGCTGTGCACGTGACCCCCTCACGTGTGCTGCCCAGGACGAGCGCGATCACTTCGATGGCGGTCCGGTCAGCGTTGAGCTGGTGGCCCGTGATGACCACTTCGACTCCTGGGACTGAGGGGTATGCCGGCTGCGGTGTGGGCTCTCCCGTCGGGGCACTCGGGGTCAGTGTTGACGACTTCGGCGATGAGGAGGGGCTCAGCGTCGGGGCGGCTGTTGTGGAAGAACTCGTCGTCGGAAGTGTTGCCGTGGTCGATGGAGCTGGCGCTGATGACGTCGCCAGCGACCCGGTGGAGGAGGTAGTAGTCAGGGGCCCACTTGCGACGCTCCCCACTCCCTTCGGCCACAGCCACCAACCGAGGGTTAGTGCGCACACCACGGCCAGGCCGAGTGCCCACCATCGGAACCGGCGGCTGGTGGACACAGGGTCGCCGTTGAACATGGATGAACTCCCTGAGTCCTAAGTGACGTGAGTGACGCAAGTGCCGTGAGTGATTGCTGCGCCTACTGTGACATGCACATGCGTGCAGAGCCAGCACATCGCATCAACGCGAAAGTCGCGTCGGCCGCGCCCCGTGGTTAATCCGGGTAATGAAGTTTCCCGCGAGCCACCGTGCCGTGAGCCCGAGACGCAGCAACCACCGTAACGGCGTCTGATGTACCCCTGAGTACCGCCGGGCGAGGTAACGGTAGGCGCTGTCATGATGCGCCTTTGCCATCGCCCGCGCGTTCTTGCTCGTCGAATGAGCTCCCGTGTGCCGAACACGGGCCGACGGGACATACACCGCGTCATAGCCTGCGAGTCCAATGCGTTCGCAGAGATCGAGGTCTTCGAAGTACATGAAGAAGCCCTCATCGAAACCACCGACAGCTTCGAACGCCTCTCGGCGCACGAGCAGACACGAGCCAGACAGCCAACCGCAGCGCCCCTCAACGACCTCACCGCGCTCCCGCCGGTAGGACGCTGTCCATGGATTGCTCGGCCAGATCCACCCAAAGAGGGCGTGTCCAGTCCCACGCCCCAAGGACGGGATCTGACGTGCGGAGGGGTACAACAGCCCGTCCGGATTGACTATTGCCGGGCCGAGGACCCCGGCTCGTGGCCAACGTTCGACGGCGGCGAGCAAGGTGTCGACCGAACCTTCGGTCAACTCCACATCCGGATTGGCGACAAGGAGCCAGCCCTCCGACGCCCCGATCGCGCCACGGTTGGCGGCTGCACCGTAACCGAGATTTGCGTGGTTGCGCAGCACCGTCGTCAGCGACCTCTGCTCGATCCCTTTAAGGCTGCCATCGGTCGAACCATTGTCAGACACGACGACCGGAATCGACCCGGAGGAGGCCGTCACGAGAGAATCCAAGAAGGTGTGGAGGTACCGACCCGAGGAATAGGTCACCACAATCGCCCGCACGCTCGCGTCGGTCATCCTAGGTCGCTACTTGCCGCAAGACGTCAAGGTGGCCGCGGGCGGTGGCTTCCCACGTGAAGAGCGCCGAGCGCGACAAGGCAAGTCGACTCAGCTCGGCGCGCCGATCCCGACTGTCGAGAAGTCCCCCCAGCACCTCGGCGATATCGGATGCCTGCGGGCTTGCCGCATACGCGACAGCGTCTCCGCCCACTTCTGGGAGGGACAACCTGCGGGTGGTGAGCACTGGCGCGCCACAAGCCATGGCTTCGAGCACAGGCAACCCAAATCCCTCCCCAAGGCTTGGGTAGGTCACCACGTCAGCCCCACCGAGGAAACCGGTGACCAGCTCGTCCGGGATGAAACCGGGACGAAGCACCGTGATGTGGGAAGGAACCGCAGCGAGCGCATCGTCGATGTCGTCATCCCACCCCCTGCCCCCGGCCAGCACGAGCACCGGGGCGTCCGCGCGATCCGCGCACGAGTCAACGAAGGCACGAATCAGTGCGGGAACGTTCTTGCGGGGCTCCAGCGTCCCGAGAAAGGCGAGGTAGCCGACACCCTCAGGCACCCCAGCCCACGCTCGTGCGGCCGCCACCTGACCCTCGGTGGGCGGTCGAAAAGACTCGTGGTCGACGCCGTGGGGGACGACGAAGAGCTTGCGAGGATCCGCATGCGTGTGTGCGAGCACCTCGTCACGAGTTGCCTCGCTCGGCATCACGAGCGCATCTGCGAGGCGTGTGGACACTCGCGTCCAGGTGCTGAAAAAGTGAGCCTTAACCGTTGAATGCACTTCTGGATGACTGAAGAACGTGGCGTCGTGAAGTGTGACGACTTGCGGAGCGCTTCCACGACCAACGTTTGCCAAAGGCATGGTGTAGTGAGGCGAGAGCACGACATCAGGACGCGTGCGACGAATGGCCGCTGCTAGTCCTGACTGCTCCCACACGAGGCGGGGTGCCTGGCGACCTGCCCACGCCGGTGCCGTCAAAACGGCCGATCCCCCGACGAACCGCGCAAAGCGTTCTTGATCGCGCTGTTGCGCTGCCACGACAACCCTCGGCCCCATGGAGGGCAACGTACGCACCAGCTCATCGACATAGCGACCGACGCCCCCTCGTTCCTTCGGAAGCGCGGTGGCATCAACAAGGACCCTCAGGGGTCTCGTTGCAGTCACGGTGTCACTGTCTGGCTGCCCGCATCGATCCAAGAGCACAACCGCTGTACGCCTTCATCGACCATGACCACAGGCGCCCAATTGAGGGCGCGCTTGGATTCCTCAATCGAGCACGACGCGTGCCGAACATCTCCGTCTCGGAACAGCCCGTTGATCTCTGGCTGCGGGGCGCCATAAATTGCTGCAGCTATCTCGGCCAGATGCATGATCGTGGTCGCCTCGCCCGAGCCAATGTCATAAGCGAACTCACCCGTCTGCGATGCGAACGTCCCGGCGACGATCGCTGCGGCAACGTCATCGATGAAAACGAAGTCACGGACGATGTCGCCGTCTTCGTAGACTGGAATGACTTCGCCCGCCTTGGCCTTTTGGGCAAACAGGGATACGATCCCGGTGTAGGGATTGGTCAGCGACTGACCCGGACCATAAACATTCTGAAGCCGGAATATCACCGGGGAAACATCCATCGCCAGGCACCACGACTTCAAGATGTGTTCCTGCGCCAGCTTTGTCGATCCGTATACGCTCGTCGGACGAGGCTCCACGCGATCAGACCTGAAGGGAGTGGGCGTCAACTCCGGAAAATCCCACTGACCCCGCTGAAGCATCGCGCGTGAACGCTGTCCGGGGTAGCTCACGGAGCCATCGCCTTTGACCCACGCGCCCTCGCCATACACGGCTCGGCTTGACGTGAGAACAATCTTGCGAGGAAGCTTCTCATGGCGAACAAATGCATCAAGCATTTCCGTCGTGCCAACGACATTCACTTTGGCGTGACGGCTCGCCTCGGTGAGCGACTGCCCCGTCCCGGTTTCCGCGGCGAGATGGATCACGGTTGACGGATGAACGTCGGCCAGCAGGTCATCCCAGTCGGAAGCGGCGGTCACATCCCCGAGGACGAATTCGACACGTTCATCGAGAGCTGCTGGTCTTTGTCGAACCGGATGCACCTGAGGGTGCAGATTGTCCAACGCGACGACCCGGTCGAAGTGGTCAGCGAGCGCGCCTGAGAGCGCACAACCGATGAAACCGGCGCCGCCGGTCACGAGGCACGTGGAAAGCACGAGTCCTACTTCCGTGAGATCGGGTCACCCATTGGCCAGCTGGCTAGCGGGTCAGCACAGGCCAAGTCCAGGGTAGCGCCATCGCGGCAGGGCCCGGCTGAAGGCGCGACCTGCTTAGGACTGCTGCGCACGCCCTGCCCCCGATCGAAGGGCGCGATAGACCGGTCGCAGCAGTCGACCCATGGTTGGGAACTGCCGATCCACAGCTTGCTTCAGATAGAGCAGCGGAGGGCCTTCCGACTGAACGCGGGTCAGATAGTTGACTTGATCTTGAGTGTGGTGCGGAAGCAGGCTGGAGATGCGCTGGAGCTTGTACTCGAGGAAGGCATAGTTGATCGCCGCCCAGTCCGTGTTGATGAGTCCACGGACGTGATATCCAGCGTCGAGGCTGACGTAAGCCAGCAGCCGCTCCTGGACATGGGTGATCGAGCCGTCTCCGTACTCAGCGGCTTCTTCCGGGTAGTCGGTCCACTGCCATGGCCACTCCGTGAGCTTGAGCAGTGCCTTTGGCCGGAACCAGAACATCGAGCCGTATGGGGCAAGCGGCGTCGAACGATCAAAGACGGTGTTCACCCCCAGCTGAGCAGCGAGTTCCTCAGCTAGCGGTCTGTTGGTGAACCAGGAATGCCCGAGGGTCGGGTAGCCAATGTTGACTACTGGCGGGAAAGCCATTCCCAGCGTGGGCTCGTCGCTAAAGAGCTTAAGAATTCGCGCCACATACCCCGTTGAGGACAGTACGTTGTCGAACATGTGAGCCTTGAACAGCGCGGCGGCATTGTAATCATCCTGCACGGACTTCTTCGAATGCACCCGGAGGGCCAGATCGTATTGATCGCTCACGAGAAGATCACGGCATCCCACCAGCAGAGCACTCATATCGCGTCCCCGGTTTGCCGCCACCACTCGGACTTCGACACGCTCAATATCATAGGACTCAAGTCGCTTGGTGATGACCTCGCGCTTGGCCTCCGATGAGGTCGTCACGATCAGGTCAAAAGGCACTGGAATACGCGTGATGTAGCTCATCATCTCATCGACCATGTCGTCGTAATAGATATGAGCGAATACCGCCAATTTCGGAGCTGGCTCTGGTCGCCAGCCTGTGTCCTCGTCGGGGAGAACTTCAAGCATTGAGAAGTTCGTGTACAGCGTGCGAGGTTCTGAGGAGCGCACAACATTGCTCCAGATCAAATCCGTGGGGTAGCCCGCGGCCGCCACCTTGGCCATCACTCGCTTCCCAAGGATGGCATGTCGGTCCAGATAGCTCGGCTCGTGAAAGAACAATCGTCGCTTGACGAGTGGACACCGATCATCCAGCATCAGCACTGCGTTGTCAAAAATTGGGTGCTGCGAAGGATAGTCTTCAGCCGGAAATGCGACAGCGAACTGGAAACCTGCTCTAGCGAAATGCGAGGTGAACTTCGCCTCATGTTCCAGGACCGACTGGTCGTAACTCGTAATCATCGGCATATCACGCCAATATGCTTGGAACTCAATTGACGTAAAGAGAGTCTTGCGAACCGCTATCCAGTGCGATTGAATATGCAACGGCAGTTCCCCTTGCATTCCAGCGAAGGGATGCTCTGCCACCGCCTTATGAGCCGTCATTCCCCAGAAATCGATACTGAGCGAATCCATCTTTTCGAAAGTTTCCGAAAAGGGAAAGATCGGCGCGAAGAACGTGTAGTTCATCAGGATGAGCTCGTCGTACTCCGAGAGCCGCTCTGAGCCAAACTCGGCCATGGCCTCCTTGTAGGCCCAGACGTCAAATCCCCGGTTCTCCCGGACCCAGACGGTGTCCGCCACGGACTCAAGCTTCTCCCGGCCCTCACTCGTGAGAGCCGAATTCGACACCACGAAGATATGCTCCGCAAAAGGACGCAGCGCCGTGAGCTTGTAGGTTACATAGTCATCGACAATCCCCTGCGGGTCGTAGAATAGATAGAACACCACACGCTTCATCTGTCTCACGCCTTCCTCGACCACCACGACATGCTAGCTGCCAACCGTGGAAACCAGACCAGCGCTGATGTCAGCCGAGCACCGTGGGCAACTGCGTGACATCATGAGCGCCATGACTGGGCCGTCGAGCACATCACAGGACACAGCCGCGACGGCGCCAACGGTCGCCATTGTGTTGCGGACTCGCAACCGGCCCCAGCTTCTTCCGCGCGCGCTGGCCAGCATCGGCGCCCAGAGCTACCGAGACTTCCGCGTTGTGGTCGTTAACGACGGAGGCGACGCCCATCAGGTCGCGCGCCAGGTGGGTGAATGTGCTGCCGTCCGCGGACGGGTTGACATCGTCACGAACACGCAATCGGTTGGGCGCGAAGCCGCCATGAACACCGGAGTCAACAACAGCGATTCGACCTACCTTGTCATCCATGATGACGACGACAGTTGGCACCCGGACTTCCTTCATCGGAGCATCGCCTACCTGGAGAACTCCCCTGACGGTGCTGTCGCTACCCGCACGGAGATCGTCTTCGAGGAGGTGACCGAGGAAGGCATTCGTGAGTTGGGCCGTGATGTGCTGGCCGCAGACAAGAGCCAGGTCACCCTGGGGGAGGTTTTGCGCGCCAACTTCACCCCCCCGATTTCTGTGTTGTATCGCCGATCTGTGCATGACGCTGTCGGCTTGTATGACGGCTCACTCCCGGTCTTGGCCGACTGGGACTTCATGCTGAGGCTCTTGTCGGCATACACGGTGGGATTCATCGATGGGCCACCGCTCGCGTATTGGCACCATCGCGCCTCGTCCGGTGACCTGGGCAATAGCGTCGTCGTGGCGAGCGAGGACCACGCTCGCTTTGCGGGGGTGATTCGTGATCGCTATCTGCGCGCCGGCCTCCCCCTCAACGGGGGGCTCGGAGTCAGCCTCCAGATCGCAGCTGAAGCGCAGCACCTCGACAAGGTGGGCCAGCGACGCCACGAGCACGTCGACTGGCGGCTTGGCGAGATCGAAGGCCACGTCGTTGCGGGCCTCCTCGAGGCCAATCGTCACCTGGTCTCACAAGGAAATCGAATGGTCGCTCGGCTGCAGGAAATTCAGGCCCGACTTGACGACATCGAGCGTATTCAGCTGTCGCAAACGCCACGAGTGCGGCTCCGGACCTATCTTCGGGCAGCTAGTGAGCTATCGGCTCGATTGGGACGTCGGTCACGAGAGCGCTGAGTAGGCGCGGCGAAGCTTGAGCGCGAAGTCAGCCCAGGTAAAACCCGCAGCATGGGCCCGGGCGCGTTCGAGCTGGGCTGGCGTGAGACGGTCAGGCCCGGTCGCTTGCCTCACTGCGGCCGCCAAGGGCTCTCGCTCACCCGCGGCTACGACGAGCGCGTGACCACCACCCGATTCCACGAGAGCGGGATCATCTGAGGTGATGACTGGTATGCCGGCCGCCATGGCTTCGATCACGGGTAGACCGAACCCCTCGGCGAGGCTCGGCATCACCACACACGTCGCCCCGGCATACACGGCCGACAGAGTGGCGTCGTCGACGGTCCCCACCGGCAGGACACGATGAGCGATGCCGGCCCGAGCCGCCAGTTCGGCCACGTCCACTCCACCCCACCCGCGAGGACCCACGTGGACGAGGGACAAATCAGGAACGTTGACCATGGCTGACACCAGGACGTCGAGACCCTTCCGCGGCTCGGCGGTTCCCACGAACAGGGCGTATCCGTCGGTCGGAAGACCGAGCGCGTGCCGACGTCTGGGTGCATCCGGGGGGAGCGGCAGCGGGGCGCAACCCGGAGGGATGGCCACCACTGAGCCTGACGGGTCGAGCATCTCCCGCACCTGGCTCGCCACGGCTTCGGTGGGAGTCACGATCAGGTCGGCCTGCCGTGCGGCGCGTGCCGCCATCCGCCGGTGGAATGCCACTCCACGAGGGGTCAAGGTCTCAGGGTGCGTCCATGGGACGACGTCATGGATAGTCACGGCGAGATGACGCGCCCGCCATCGTCCCGGGATGAGCAGCGTTGGTGCGTGGATAGCGTCAGACCTTGCGCTCCCAGCGATGGGTGGCCAACCTCGCTCCCACAACCGAGCGAGCGCGGCGGGAGGCGCAGCGAGACGCTGCCAGGGGAGCTGCAGGTCCGCTAGCGCGGGCGCCTGAACCGTGGAGACGGCGTTGAGGACATCACCAGTGGACGCGGTGGCCACCAAGCCCCGGACCAAGCCCTCGGTGTACCGGCCCGTCCCGCCCGGCACGGGCGCACACAACTGCTGCACCACCACGTCAATGCGCATCCAGTCTCCTCGCTCGCAGACTATTCTCTCCTGTTGGCGCTGGTACGCGGCTACCAACGTGCCGGGGCGCGCTACGCTCGTGGGGCCCTACGGGGTGTTGGGCTGGCCGCCGTGAACCTGACGTGATCGAGAGGAAGCGCGATGAATCTCAGATCGCGCACGGGCTCTCCTCAGACCCGACTGCGCAGCCAGCTCATTGTGCAATTGGTGCGCAAAGACCTTAAGGTCAAGTACCAGGGTTCAACGCTGGGATTCTTGTGGTCGCTCGCAAACCCATTGTTACTCATGGTCGTCTACACGTTCGTCTTCGCGATCGTGTTCCGGTCCCGGGTCCCCTTCTTTGGGCTCTTTCTCTTGACCGGAATGCTGATCTGGAACTTCTTCACGATGGGAGTCAGTGGGGCTGCCACGTCAATCCTCGCCAATGCCGGTTTGGTGAAGAAGGTCCCCTTCGCTCATGAGTCACTGCCGCTTGCCTCGATTGGATTCGCGGGTGCTCAAGTATTGCTTCAATACATCGTCCTTATCGTGGGATTCATCGCGGTTGGGATGACTCCGTTGAGGCCTGAGCTGCTGCTTCTGGTGCCTGCGACTCTGGTGGCGGTCATCGCGACAGTCGGGCTGGGTCTGTTCGTCGCGGCATCCACGGTACGACTCCGCGACACCCAGCACATTCTTGAGGTTGGGCTGTTCGCCTGGATGTGGCTCACGCCAATCATCTACCCGGCCACTCTCGTCCACACCGTCCTGGGCTCCGGTCTTGCGTCCTGGTTGTACTACCTCAACCCCATGGCCGGCGTTGTGACCGCCTTCCAGCGCGGCCTTTACGGGGTCGTGTACTACCCCGGCACAACCGAACTCCTCCTGCCGAGCGACTCCTGGGGCTTCTATCTCCAAACCTTGGGTCTCGGTCTTGTGGTTGCCTCGGCGTTTCTCGTGCTCGGAGTCTGGCAATTCCGTCGGCTTTCCGCCGACTTTGCGGAGGCACTGTGAGCAGCGACCCGGTGGTAGGGGTCGATCTGTCTGCTCGGCGATCCCCAGTCGACCCCGAAGCTGAGGTACTGGTCCGAGCGGTTGACGTGAGCAAGAAGTTCGCCAGCTACCACCGTCGCGCCACGAGCTTGAAAGAGCGGCTCGTGCGACGACCACGGGGCGTTGCAGACACGTTCTGGGCGCTCCGCGGGGTCAGTGTCGATGTTCGGCGCGGGGAGACGGTTGGCCTCATGGGGCCCAATGGATCCGGCAAGAGCACATTGCTCAAAGTCTTGTCAGGCATTCTTCGCCCCAATGAGGGCAGTGTGCTCACCGTCGGTCGGGTCGCCTCCCTGCTTGAACTCGGTGCTGGCTTCGACGGTGAGCTCACGGGCCGAGAAAACATCTACCTGAACTCCGCCCTCTTGGGCGTGCCCCGAGCAGAAACTGATGCCCGATTCAACGAGATTGTGGAGTTCAGCGAACTCGGCGAGTTCATCGAATTCCCGGTGAAGACGTACTCCTCGGGTATGTACGTGCGGCTTGGCTTCTCTGTCGCCGTCCACGTCGACCCCGACATCCTCATCGTTGATGAGGTCCTGGCGGTTGGCGACGCTGCCTTCCAACGCAAGTGCCTAGACCGTATTGAGATGTTCCAGCGGCAGGGCAAGACGATCTTGTTCGTCTCCCACTCGGCTGGCCTCATCGAAGAGTTGTGCACGCGCGCGGTGCTCCTGGACCACGGCCAAGTGATCTTCGACGGGCTGCCCCGGCACGCGGTCGCCCGGCTTAATCATGTGCTTGGCGTCGACCGGGCTGCGACTTCCGACAGCGAATTGGCCAGTGTGTCGGACCTACGCATCGTCGACCCCGCCTCGCGTCTTCCTATCGATGAATACCAGTGCGGCAGTTCGATCCTTGTCCTCGCCACGATCGAATGGAAGCAATCCCTCGAGCAACTGGCGAAAGTGTCCCTGCACTTCAACACCGCCAGTCAGTCAGCAGTCATCGAGGTAGCTCCGCGATGGCATGAGGTGCCGGTGGACGAAGTCCGTCGAGGCCGCACCGAAGTGGAGTGGCTCATCGAGGAGCTCCCGGATCTCCCCGGAGATTTCACGCTCAATCTCGGGGTCTACACCCTCGAGATACTCATCGCGCACGGTCGCCTCGACAACCTCCGGCTGCGCGGGGCAAGCCAGCGGGTGGCCCCAGGCGCGCTGCGTCTCACCCGCGTCGAGCCCGGGACTCCATAGCGACCCGGTATGCCGTGCGGGTCGCCTCCGCGCAGCGAGCCCAGGTGAAGGTTGCTGCCCACGTCCGCCTGGACTCGACGGTGCCGGCGGGTGTGTCGAGGCTCAGCCGCAACCCCTCAACCCATGCATCGAGATCCCGTGCTCCCGCGAATCTCGCCTGATCGCCAAG
>APMI01019809.1_pt1 | contig 14183 bp, 15 predicted proteins | sample 667938 | NCBI WGS metagenome assembly APMI01 (sample SAMN01084076, study PRJNA167559) | wastewater metagenome | biome: Wastewater | place: Denmark: Ejby Moelle, Odense | collected 2011-11-28 | reverse complement strand
ATGTGGAGCTGCGGGCGTGGATGACACGTCACTACCCCAGTGAGAAGCCGACTTTCCTGTTCGACGAGAGCGAATGCCTCCAGCCTCCCGCCCTGAGCGTTGATTCACTCGTTTTCCTGCTGGCGGAACGGGAGGCTGCCCGAGGCAGGCTCACAGAACTACAGCAGACCCACACAGCCCTGATGGCCGAGCACACCGCCTTGCTCGAGGCCCGCCAGGAAGCGCCGGAGAAGCAGGCGCGCGAACCAGGACCGCGCGCGGAATCGAGCTATCTCAACATCATCGGTGCCTTGTTGTCACTGCTGCTGGGCAAGTCGCCGGGCGGTGCGCCGTATTCCTCGTTTCGCAACATGGATTCGGTGATCAGCGCCCTGCTGGCCCATCACGAACATCTGCCGGGCATCAGCGAACGGACCCTGTGGAGCAAACTTGCCCAGGCCCGGCGACACCTGCAGGGGATGGGCTGACGACTGCAATTGCAGTCCGGCATGCTGCAACTGCAGTGCTTTCCGGCTGCTGCACCGATGGAATGCGGAGCAATTTCCCGATTGCGCCATGGAGCGTCAAGGAGTGCTCATCATGTCTTCGCAGACCATCGATCCGGCCCCGCCGACCGAACACCGTATCCTGCGTCGCGCCGAGGTAGAGGCCAAGACCGGCTTCAAGCGAGCGCACATCTACAGCCTGATGAAGGAAGGCAAGTTTCCCAAGGCCCTGCGCCTTGGGGTGCGGGCGGTGGGCTGGGATTCGGTGGAGGTCGAACAGTGGATCGCAGAACGCCTCAGGGAACGGTGCTGACGCCATGGAGGTGGTTTCCATCATTTCGACCAAGGGTGGCGTGGGCAAGACGACCACGGCGGCAAACCTCGGCGGTTTCGTGGCCGATGCCGGGTTGCGCGTACTGCTGCTCGACTTGGACGTGCAGCCGACTCTTTCCAGTTATTACCCGCTGAGGCACCGCGCGCCGGGCGGCATTTACGAGTTGCTGGCGTTCAATGAGCGGCGCATCGAACAGGTGGTTTCGCATACCTCGATTGCCGGCCTGGATCTGGTGCTGTCCAACGATGACCGGGGCGAACTGAACACCTTGCTGCTGCATGCGCCGGACGGCCGGCTGCGGCTGCGCAACCTGCTGCCGGTGCTGGCGCCTTTCTACGATCTTCTGTTGATCGATACGCAAGGCGCGCGCAGCGTGGTGCTGGAGATGGCGGTGCTGGCCTCCCGGCTGGCGCTTTCGCCGGTGACGCCGGAAATACTGGCGGCCCGCGAACTGCGACGGGGCACGCTGCAACTGATCGAGGACATCGCCCCCTATAGGCACCTGGGGATCGAGCCACCGCCGCTGCGGCTGCTGATCAACCGCGTGCATCCGGTCTCCGCCAACGCGCGGCTGATCCAACAGACCTTGCGAGAGCTTTTTCAGGGCCACCACAGCATCCACGTACTGGATACCGACGTGCCGGCCATCGAAGCCTATCCACGGGCCTCGATGCAGGGTTTGCCGGTGCATCGAGTGGAATACCGGCAGCCAGCGGGCCGGGTGGCGCCTGCGGCGCTGGAGACGATGCGCCAACTGGCGGCGGAGTTGTTTCCCGACTGGCAAGCCTGGTTTGCACAGGTTTCCGGGCGGCCCGGTGCGAATTTACGGAACAGGATGCCGGATCATGGCGAAAACTCATGATCTGGCCAGGGGCCAAAAACGGCTGCGCGCGCTGATCGATTTTGCCCTGGGCGAAGGCTGGGGCGTGGTTCGCACGCCGGGTGGGCACCTGAAGTTCTTCAAGCCGGGATGCGCGTCGATCTATACCAGTTCGACCGCAAGCGACCACCGGGCGGGACTCAATGCCCGTGCCCAACTCCGCCGTGCCGATCGGCTGGCCGGGATATCGAAAGGTGCCAAGCATGGCTGATCCGACCCCCATGGAGGTGGCGGGCAAACTGCTCGCAGCCGGATTCGAGCGCAGCAGTCCCAGCGCCACTGCGTTGAGCGATCCGATCGCGGATACTCCTATGGTGGTCACCCTGGACGAGCTTCGCCCCTACGACCACGACCCCCGCGTCACCCGCAACCCCGCTTTCGACGAGATCAAAGCCTCGATCCGCGAGCGGGGGCTGGATGCCCCGCCAGCCATTACCCGCCGCCCGGGCGAGCCCCACTACATCATCCGCAACGGCGGCAATACCCGGCTGGCGATCCTGCGCGAGCTGTGGAGCGAGACCAGGGACGAGCGTTTCTTCCGCATCGCTTGCCTATTCCGCCCCTGGCCGGAACGGGGAGAGGTAGTGATGCTGATCGGGCACCTGGCCGAAAACGAGTTGCGGGGTGGCCTGACCTTCATCGAGCGGGCGCTGGGCATCGAGAAGGCACGGACGTTCTATGAAGAGGAAGGTCTGCAGGCACTATCGCAATCGGAGCTTGCCCGCAGGCTGGCCGCCGATGGCTACCCGGTGCCGCAATCACACATCAGCCGCATGCAGGATGCTGTCCGTTACCTCTTGCCGGCCATCCCGACAGTGCTCTACGGTGGCCTGGGCCGACATCAGGTGGAACGCCTGGCCGTGCTGCGCAAGGCGTGCGAGCGCACCTGGGAGCGACGAACGCCAGGCCGATCGTTGCCTGTCGATTTCGCCACGCTCTTTCAGGAGGTTCTGGCCCAGTTCGACATGCAGCCGGAGGAATTCTCACCACAACGGGTACAGGACGAACTGGTCGGCCAGATGGCCGAGTTGCTCGGTGCCGACTACGACACGCTGAGTCTCGAGATCACCGACGGCGAGATTCGGCAACGGGTGCTGAACAGCGAGCCGATAGCGGCGAAACCAGCCTCGCCCCAGATGTTGCCTCCTGTTTCTACGTTGCGCGAAAGTTCTCCTGCAGCGACGGGGGCTGTCGTGATTGCCAAGGACACGCCCCGTGCCAGTCAGACAGTTGCGCCCGTTCAATCACCGCCTGATCATGAGCCCGATGAGCGCCTGCAGGCGCATATCGTGTCACCGGCACCGACGACCGAGCGTTTGCAATCGATCCAGCGCCTAGTGGCGGAACAGATGGGCGACGCTTTACCCGACTTCGAACGCAATGCCCTGAGTGCGATCCCCGTCCAGGCCGGAGGGCTCTATCCGATCTCGGATGTCTGGTACATCGAACCGAGCCTGGATGCGCCGGAGCGCTTGCGGGTGCACATCGCCCAGTTCGCGCGTGAAATTGCCGAAGAGGCGGGCATCGGAAACTGCATCGAGGTGTGCGATACAGGACTGGGCTTCGTGTGCTCGCCTGAATGCACAGGGAATTCGCCCTTCGCGGCCGCGGTTCTTGGGCTACTGCAGGCCCTTTGCGGCCTGCCCTCTCACGCATTCGACGGGCCCCGTCTGGCAGCGGACCTGGGTACATTGCTTCAGGGCGGCGGCTCGTTTTCCCGGCTGAGCGATACAGGACTGGTCAAGCTGTTCCGCCTGCTGCGTCTGGCGCGCCGTCTGTTGGATCTGGAAATCGGCCACAGCGGGAACGGGCCGTGAGCGGGAGGAAATAGCCCATGTCCACACCGCATCCGCTGAATCAGGCAGTGATCGCGCAGGCATTGCACGACCTGCGCAACGGTCAACTGCGCCGCTGCAAGGCGATGGGATTCGGCGATGCGGAGCTGGAAGCCCTGAAGCATCCGGAACTGGTCAGCGTCTTGCTCAATGCTTCGGTGTCCTGGTGCTCGGTCACGGTCAATCGCGAAGTCCTGCAACGTCTATTGAAGCAGGTGGGCGACGTGGAACAGGAAATTGCCACCGTAGACCGCATGCTGCGCCTGGGGGCCAGTACGGAGATGGTGAGCCGCTTCTATGGCCTGACCCATCAGGAGATCGCGCTGCGGCGCGACATTCTCGGCTTGCCCAAGCGCAAGGGGCGCTACCCGGTGCTCGACGAGGGCCAGGATGTAGCGCTGTGGGAGCATTGGAAAACCCTCGTGGCCCAGCGCCATCTAGTCCTGGATGACGATTCGGCGATGCTGACGCTGTGCATGGACCTGGCCGAGGCCATGAGTCTGCCGATGTCGGTGATCTGGGCCGCGATTCGGAACTGGATCGACCAGGGGCTGGTTTAGGCCATGGCCCCCGACGACATGCCCTCGGGAGGGGGGCCGGGTGCGCTGTCGAATCTGTTCGATGTTGCTGTACGGCACATGGACTCAACCCGGAATTCGGCACCCCAGGATGGTTTTCTATTCAGTGGCAACCGCCATGAGAGCGTGCCCCGGCGGTTGTTTCTCGACCCACGACTGACCCCGCTGGAGCGCAACGCGTGGCAGGTATTCCGGCTGCAGTTGAACGACGATGGCGTGACGGCGTTTCCGACCTATGAGCAGCTTCGCCCCTATCTGGCGTCGATGCCCTGCGGCGCGCTGGCATCCCACGAAACCGTCGCTCGCACCCTGACTCTGCTGCGCCTGACCCGCTGGCTCAGCCTGGTACGGCGCCGACGCGACCCAATAACCGGCCGCATTCTGGGCAACCTCTACGTGCTGCATGACGAGCCGCTGAGCCCCTTCGAAGCCATGCAACTCGACCCGGATTACCTCGGGCTGGTCAGTCAGGCACTCGACCATGCCGCCAAAGCGGTGCGGATCGTAGGTCTGCACACCCTCCGGGAAATCGCCGAAGACCCGCTCCTCAGCGGTCGCACCCTGCCCACACGGCTGCAGGTGCTGGCTCAGCGCATGATAGGAAGCGAAGCTGTACCAAGCTTTCCACAGGCGGATACGGTAGCCGATTCCGAAGAAGGGCAGGAAGGCCGACTTCGGAATGGCGAAGCCCCCTCTTCGGAATCCGAAGCAGGCATGAAACCGGCACCAGAGAACGTGCTTCGGAATCCGAAGACGGACAGTACGGTACGTAAGAACCGTATGAATGAAGTACGTACAGTACCTCGCCCACATGCCCAGCACGACCTGCGCGTGCCCGAGCGCTTCCTGCAACTGAGGGAAGAACAGCAGACCGGTGCGCTGGTCGCCCTGCAGCAGGTGGAGACGGCCCAAAGGCAGGCAGTGCTCGATGAATGGGCTGCACGCTGCACCAACAGCACGGTGCACAATCCGGCCGGCTACCTGTTCGGCATCATCCAGAAGGCCATCCGTGGTGAATTCAAGGCGTGGGCCAGCGAAGCACATGCTGCTCCGACATCATCGGAAGCCACCCGAAGGAGGGGTGCGGAGCCGCCCCCTGCGGACAGGGAAGTGGCCAGGGCTTACCTGGCACGATTGAGGTCGCTGCTGGGTGATGCGTGAGTGAGGCTATCCCCTGGGGATAAGGCTGCAAGATGATTACGGAATTGATCCAACGGTTTCGCCGCGCTCGCTCATGTCATAGATCCCCCTTGGTCTCGATACAGCTTTGACTTGCAATATGCGACACTTACAAGAAAACATCGGGAGGGAAACATGAGTGTGATCCACGCAGCTGTCATTCACAAACTGATCAAGGAACCTCACGGGCCGACATCGGTTCAGACCCGGGACGCCGAACTTGAACTCAACGAGCCGGTGAAAAACCTCGTAAACCAGATCAGTGAGTTCTACGGATCCAAGGCCAGCAAGGGCTACGGTCGTTTCGAAGATGACGAACTGACATATCCGTCATCGACGGTACTGCGAGATATTTTCAGGGATCACAGCATCGCCTTCGTTGATGGGACGAAAAAGCTGATGGATGTTCTTGCCGGGAAAGCCATGCAAGCCCCACTGTCCAAGGGTGGCTACGTGCTGATGGCTCATGGACAATCGAGCTCCAAAGAGGACTGGTTTCTTGTTGCCATCATCAACAACGTCGCAAGCAGCGCCGTAAACGAAGAAACCTTGGAAATCATCGAGTCTGTTCACATCGATGTCGATAACTTGCGGGTCGCCGGCCGCGTCAACGTTTCCACGTGGCTGGCCGGTGATGAACACAGCCGCTACGTGGGCTTCTTGAAGCATCGCGGCGAAGTTGCCGACTACTTCAAGTATTTTCTTGGCTGCAGTATCGTCATCAAAGATGCTGAAGAAACCAAGCGTCTCGTGGAAGCGCTGCGCACATTCGCGCGTAGCGAGAATCTGGACCAGGAGCGTGAAGACGATTTTCTTCGCAAGGCGCACGCTTACTGCAATGAACACAGCAAGAGCAAGCAACCCATCAGTCTCGAAGAATTGACCAATGTGGCTTGGCCGCAGGAGCCAAAAAAACTTCAGAAATCACTGGCTGAGCAAAACATCGAGATCAACGACGGCTTCGTTCCCGATGGTAGGAGCCTCAGGTCTCTTCTCAAATTTCATGGCAAATCAGAATACTGGACCGTGGACATCGACCGTCGCGCGTTGATCAAGGGCCATGCACAATACTTGCCCGAGAAGGGGGAGTTAATCCTCCGCAATCTGCCGCCCGCGCTGAAAACCGAGTTGGATGCTGAGGTACGCGATGACTGATTTGGTCTGGGCCTCGCTCACTCACGTTGCCAAGGGTTTCAAATCCAAGCTGGCCGGAGAGATGCGTGGCACCTTCGTCATTACCGAGGATACAGACCTGAAAGCCCTCGAATTATGTCTTGGCCACCAAGAAGATACCGGCATGCAGTTACATGGTGCCGCCCATCAGGCCTTGGCTATCGGTAGCATCTTGGAATTATCGTTTGCCCCCCGACCTGGGTATGCGTCGGTAGCCAAAGATATGGACGAGTTGCTGGAGCAACCCGGCAATCGAATTCGGACGAAACCTCGCTTTCTTGTGCTCGACACCAAGACGTCCTCAGATGACGCTTCAAATGAAAGCAGCGAGGTCGGCCGCTACCACTTGGTGGTCAAGCTGGTTCAAGCCTTCAAAGACGTTGCGGGCTTTTTGGATGCTGACGAACAGAACCTTGTGTTCATCAGCAACGGTCGATTTGACATGCCAGTGAACTACAGAACACAGGATCTCAAAGATTTCGATTTGGCAGAGGTCAAGGCCCTGACATCGCTTATCCCTACTGATACGCATAAAAAACAGTGCGCGGCGATTCTGTCTTCCGCCATCGTTGACCTCGTCCGGGCGCAGCCACCCGAATCTCGCTTCTCGTATCTTTTGCGTAACGCGAAGGCCTTGAGGACGGCTTACGACCAAGGATACAAGATGTATGCTGCGGGCTTCTCTTATGACAAGCTCAAAGATACGGTCGAAGCAGCTCGCGTTGAATACATCGGAAAAATCCACAAAGTTCTGTCGGATATCCAGAACCAGTTGCTCGGCATTCCTGTAGCCACGATCATCGTCGCGACACAAATGAAGGTTGCGCCGGGCTTTGGGACAGAGTTCCTCGTGAACTCGGCTGTACTGCTTGGTTGCTGGGTATTCGCAATACTCACACTGCTTCTGCTCCGGAATCAGCAACACACGCTATCGGTGCTGAAAGAGGAGATCACAAGGCAGAAACGCCAGCTTGAGAAGGAATACGCTCCAGTCGCAGGTAGCCTCAACGGCACCTTCAAATCCCTGGAATCTCGAGCACTCACGCAACAGATTGTACTTTGGGTAATCGATGGAGTAGTCGTCGCTGGCCTACTTCTCTCGCACTGGGCCTACGCGCGTTTGACCCCTGATGCATGGGCCTTCATCTGGTCTTAGGACGAGACGCAATCGGCTCGCCACCAGCAATGCCAAGACAATTTACCAAGCAAATAGCCAGCACGCTGACGGAAGACGACCAGCAAACACAGCAACGCGAAGTTCAGCGCCTACTGGGGCGTTGTTTGATCCGGATTCAGCAATATGAGCGGCTGATAAAGGCCATCGTCGCTCACCATGACATTTCCGGACCGGCGCATGCTCTGGAGGCAATTCGAGCAGCGCGTATCGATGACGCCTCAACCAAAACGCTCGGCGCTCTGGTCGGGCAACTTGTTGGTTCCTACGTCACCACGGAAGCCGCTTCAGGCAGCGAGAAAGAAGCTGAATTACCTGACAACGCCGTTTCGTTCCGGTTTCGAACCCAGTTGAGTCTCTCCGTCGAAGATTACATCCGCACCCAGGACGAACTTCGAGAACTGGTGTCGCTGCGCAATATGCTGGTCCACCATTTCATCGATCGGCATGACCTCTGGACGACGGAGGGTTGCCGTTCCGCGCAGGAAGCCCTGGATTCCGCATATGCCCGCATTGACCAGCACTATGAACAACTACGCGGTTGGGCCGAGCATATGGAACAGGCTCGTCAATTGGCGGCAGAATTCGTACAGTCCGATGCCTTCCGCGACTTCGTCATCAATGGCATTGCACCGGATGGCTCGGTTGACTGGGCTGGCGCCGGGATTGTTCGAGTACTGCGCGAAGCTGCCAGAGAACTCTCCGTTGAAGGCTGGACCCCTGTTCACAATGCTGGACGTTGGATTCAGGAGCGCTATCCCGCCCAACAACCAGCCAAGTATGGCTGCGCCAGTTGGCGCCAGGTTTTGCATGAATCGCGTCTATTCGAACTTCGCTACCGCGAGGTGGATGGGCTACGTGCTGCCTGGTACCGAGCCAAGGAAGCATAGGCGAATCGTTCCTGCGCTCCGGGTCTGGCCTATCCCCAGGGGATAGCTGGAACGGTCAGCCCTTTCCAAACGAGCAAAACTGGGCGGCAGGCGGTTGCGCTTTCTTGACTGACTGCCTTCCGTCGGATGCCGATGCTGGCGACTCCCTTCTTTCAAGCGAGTCGCCCATATGGCCAACGAGCCCCTGCAACTGAATCTTGGATCACTGCGCAGCGCGATGTCGCTGACGCTGCATACCCACCACGCTTCCCGCATCTGGCACGGCCGCGCTGCCGCCGAGGGGCGCCCCGGCATCATCGGCCTCAACGGCTTCATCAGCGCGATGAACAAGATGAAGCGCGGCGCCGAGCAGGACGACCCCTATTCGGACTGGTGGATGCTGCGCATCGAGGACAAACTGGCCGATACGAAAACCCGGCTGCAGGCCCTGCGCGAACAGGTGGACCAGGCGCTGGCCGGCGTGCCGCCCGCCCTCAGCCTGGGCGAAAACCTGAACGTGCAGCCGGTGAAGCTGCCGCTGTTCGTCAATGCCCAGCTCGGCTTTGCCGCCGTCTACCTGCTGGCCGACTACGATGATCTGGCACGCAAGCTGATCCTGGCCCACCACACGGCACTGATCGACCGCAGCACCCTTGAGCGCTGGCTAAACGACGGCGCCCATTCCCTACGCAGCCTATTCTCCCTGGCACAGCAGTATCGGTATTCGGGCGCCAGCCGTGACGACTTTGCGGCGAAGAACGCTGTAGCGCGAGCGGCGTTGGAGAAGTTCGGCGAACTGCCGCAAGAGGTGATGGAAGGCACGCGTCGTTCGCGCTTCGCACCACCTATCGTGCGCCGGAATGTCAGATCCGATGAAAGCAGCACCGATGCCCAGACATCCGGGGCTTCCGAGCCGGATGACGAAGATCACCAAGCATGAAGCCCCTCCTTTCAAACGACCACCTTCCGCGCTTCGTGCCTCTGGGACAGGCGGACTTCCAGCGCCTGGAACACGCCGGCTACCTAAAAGGCCTTTTGCAACCTTTTAAAGGTAAGGGGAGTCTGGAGACCTGGGCCAGCCAATGCATGGCGCTGCGCGACAAGTTGATCGCCCTGGCACATGGGCAACTCTTACCCCAGGCGCGGGCCTATCCCTTCAACCTGCTTGACGTTCAACTGGCCCAGCAGAGCACTGGAGCAGGCACGACCTTTCTGCGCTGGCGCAACCTCGATCGTTCAAGCATGGGCGTCGCGCTCTGGGCATCGCTGCTCGGCCGGGCCTCGACACCGGCCACGCTGATCGACGATCTGTACGCGATGGAGTTGCAACGCATCGTCCTGAACATGCAGATCAGCCTCACTCACAGCATGGCTCGGCCGGAACTGGAATGCGCCAGCAAGATGGCTCAGGCCGAAACAACCTACCTGCGACGTCGCCAGGGCGGCGCTGTTTCCATCACCACAAACAAGGAGTCATCATGAGCACGCACTTCGTCGGCGAAGGCAACATCGGTTCTGCGCCGGACTACCGAGAATTTCCGAACGGAAATGACGAGCCGCGCCGGCTGCTGCGCCTGAACGTCTATTTCGACAACCCGATCCCGAAGAAGGACGGTGAGTACGAAGACCGGGGCGGCTTCTGGGCACCGGTGGAACTGTGGCACCGCGACGCCGAGCACTGGAAGACGCTGTACCAGAAAGGCATGCGCGTGCTGGTCGAAGGCCGCACGGTGCGTGATGAATGGGAAGACGCCGAGGAGAACGAACACGTCACCTTCAAGGTCGAGGCCCGACGCGTGGGCATTCTGCCGTATCGGGTCGAAGCCGTGATGCTGAGTGCCAAGGCCGGGGGATAGTAGCGATGAGCTTGGGCGGGCGGCTGTAGCAACCGTCTCACGCCCGCCATGCACCAGCGCACTATCCCCAGGGGATAGTTCCAAGGAGTTCCACTGAGTTCCAGTCGCCTTCCCGATTGGAAGCTCCCACCCTAGTATCCCCTAGCATTGTGGCAGAGCCATGGAGAAGACCGCTCTTTCTCCACGGAAAAACTGGGCGACGACCTATTCCCCTTCCTTGCGGTATTCCTCCTCTGGTGCATTCATGCTTCGCTTCATCCGATGAACCGTACAATCCCAAGGAGACTCCATGCGCGTATTCCTGTGCGAGAAACCTTCTCAGGGCAAGGATATCGCCCGCGTGCTGGGTGCCACCCAGCGAGGTTCCGGCTGCTACAGCGGTGCGGGCGTCGTCGTGACCTGGTGCATCGGTCATCTGGTCGAGGCGGTGCCGCCCGAAGGCTACGACGAAGCGTACAAGCGCTGGGCCATCGAGCACCTGCCCATTCTTCCCCAGCACTGGCGTGTCGAGCCCAAGGCGGCGACGGCGGCCCAGTTCAAGATCGTCAGGCAGCTTGTCGGTCAGGCTCGCGAACTGGTGATTGCCACCGACGCTGATCGCGAAGGCGAAATGATCGCTCGCGAGATCCTCGAGCTGTGCGGCTACCGGGGTCCGATCCAACGGCTGTGGCTGTCGGCGCTCAACGATGCCTCGATCCGCAAGGCGCTGGCTGCGTTGAAGCCTTCGGTCGAGACACTGCCGCTGTATCACTCGGCCCTGGCACGCTCCCGTGCCGACTGGTTGATCGGCATGAATCTGAGCCGGCTATTCACCTTGCTGGGACGACAGGCCGGCCACACCGGTGTGCTATCGGTTGGCCGGGTGCAGACGCCAACGCTGAAGCTGGTGGCGGATCGCGACCGGGAGATCGCCCGTTTCGTGTCCGTGCCGTTCTGGACAGTCGAAGCCACGCTGTCCCTGGCGGGGCAATCCTTCGTCGCAGTCTGGATGCCACCGGAGGCGTGCACCAACGCCGCCGGCCGCTGTCTGCAGCAACCGGTGGCCCAGCGGGCCGCTGAGCGCATGCGCGCCACCGGTCATGCCCAAGTGCTGACCGTCGAGACGGAACGCGTACGTGAAGCTCCGCCACTACCCTTCGACCTGGGCACGCTGCAGGAGGTGTGTTCCAGGCAGTTGGGACTGGACGTCCAGGAAACGCTGGACATCGCCCAGGCCCTGTATGAGACACACAAGGCAACGACCTATCCACGCTCGGATTCAGGCTACCTGCCGGAGAGCATGCTGGCCGAGGTGTCGGCTGTGCTCGACAGCCTGGTCCAGACCGATCCCGGCCTGCGCCCCCTGATCGAACGCCTGGACCGCCAGCAACGCTCCCGCGCCTGGGACGACGCGAAGGTGACGGCGCACCACGGCATCATTCCCACGCTGGAACCGGTACGGCTCTCGGCCATGAACGACAAGGAAGTGGCCGTCTATCGGCTGATCCGCGCGCACTACCTGGCGCAGTTTCTACCGCACCACGAGTTCGCAGACCCTGCAGGGAGTCGGCAAACAAATCGTGGTCGCTGGTTGGCGCCAAGTGCTGAAGATGCCGGATGCGGATGACAGCGATCGCGACGACGCAACGCGCAACCAGGTGCTACCGCCCCTACAGGCCGGCCTGTCCTGCCCGGTTGGCAGTGTGGAGGTCAAGGCACAGAAAACGCTGCCGCCCAAGCCTTACACCCAGGGCGAGCTGGTCAAGGCAATGAAAGGCGTCGCCAAACTCGTCACCAATCCGCAGCTGAAGCAGAAGCTCAAGGAGACGACGGGTATCGGGACCGAAGCGACGCGAGCCGGCATCATCGGTGGCCTGCTGGCCCGCGGCTATCTGGTCAAGAAGGGCCGCACCATCCGGACCACGGAAGCTGCCTTCACGCTGATCGACACCGTACCGGCGGCAATTGCCGATCCGGGCACGACGGCAGTCTGGGAACAGGCGCTCGACATGATCGAGGCCGGCCAGATGACGCTGGAAACCTTCATCGACAAGCAATCAGCCTGGGTCGCACAGCTCATACAGCAATACCGCAGCACGACACTACTCATCAAGCTGCCGCCTTCCCCGCCTTCCCCACCTTGCCCGCAATGCGGAGGTTCGATGCGGGAACGTACCGGAAAGAGTGGCGCCTTCTGGTCCTGCGTCCGCTACCCGGACTGCAAAGGCTCGCTGCCGATCGAGAGTGCAGCCTGCCAACGAGGTGCGCCACGCAAACGACGCGCCTCACCCAAGGCGTTCTGACAAATCTCTTCGCCACGCCAGCCGGCTCCGGCGGCGGGGCCATCGCCCGCCACTGCGGGCTTGCCCAGCACACGCTACCTTCTGCAACGGTGTGCGCGCCTCGCGGTCCAGCTTGGGCTGCCAGGAGAGAAGGCCATTGCTTCGCCAGCCACGCCCGGTAGGTGGCATTCTGATCGCTTGTTCCCGTCGATAACGAGGGGTCTCCTGACGGCATCAGGCAATGGGTTGCCGCATACCGTCAGGAGACCTCTTGGGTCAACGGTATTCGCTGCCGGTGCCCGCCGGCGGAACAACGGGCTCCCTTTGTGCGCGGATGTGTGCCGAAGGATATCGACCCCAGCCACGACACGGGTCGGGTGCGATCGCTGGTGCAGCATGTGGCTTTGACGACGGCCGGAACTGCCTCAGCCCACGGGTGGTGTTTTTTTCTTCAGCCGAAGGTCAATGGCCTTCGGTTTGTTATCCGCCATTCAGAAAAAGAATGGCTCTTCTCCGTTGAATAGCGCACAAGCAGGGCTCGGCGAAGCGCCAGGAATCGTATCTTTCGTCGTTTTGACCAACGACAAGGGAAACGATGATGGATCTACAGCGCGTCTGCGAACAATTCCTCAACCACTGCAGTTCGGCAATCAGCTTGTCGGAACACACTTTGCGAGCCTACACCGGGGATCTGAAGCACGCTCAGAAGTTCATGGGCCAACAGTCAGAACTGACGAGCATCAAGAAGGAGCGCTTGCGTCGGTATATTGGAACCATGCGGAATGAGCAGAAGCTCAAGGAAAGCACGATCAAGCGGAGGGTAGCCTGCCTGAAACTGCTGTTCAAATGGGCTCGCCAGGAATCCATGCTCAAGACGAATCCGTTTGACACACTCAATGAACGAATTCGTTTGCCGAAGCGCCTGCCAAGAGCCATCGACAGTGCGGATGCCCGCAAATTAAGAAAGACGGCAACCGCGCCAAGTGGCGAGAATGGCTTCGACGCTCATTGCAAGAAAGCGGCTATCAGCCTGCTGTTAGAGACTGGTATCAGAGTCGGAGAACTATCCAGCATACAGCTCGAGGATGTGTCACTGGCCGACAGGTGCATAAAAATCCATGGTAAAGGAAACCGACAACGCTTTGTTTACCTTCTATCCCCCGCCACCTTCGAGACCGTCTCAAGCTTTCTTGCCAAACGTAAGCACGTTGACTCGCAAAGCTCGAAATTGCTGGTAAACGAGGAAGGAAAGCAGCTGACCCCACCGTTGGTCAGACAGGCTTTGCGCGAATTGGGCAAGTCAGCAGGGATTGCACGGCATATCACTCCCCATATGCTGCGACATACGTGTGCAACTCAATGGTTGGAGAACGGGCTGGATATTCGTTACGTGCAAAAACTCCTTGGCCATCACAGCATCTCCACGACAGAAATCTACACGCACGTATCCGACCAAAGCCTGAGAGAGGCCTTGCTACGGGCAAATGGAGGGCGCCAACGATAACTAGGAATTATGGTTACCTCCGCCCACTCCGGCGAACCTGTCGGCCATTACTCCC
>APMI01032526.1_pt1 | contig 14186 bp, 16 predicted proteins | sample 667938 | NCBI WGS metagenome assembly APMI01 (sample SAMN01084076, study PRJNA167559) | wastewater metagenome | biome: Wastewater | place: Denmark: Ejby Moelle, Odense | collected 2011-11-28 | reverse complement strand
CCGGTCCGCGTTATCCCCGGATCTCACGCTGAGGGTCGACTATCCGCCGCACAGATAGACGCGTGGCGTTGCCGAGAGTCCGAGGTTGAGTGCGTCGTAGGTGCCGGCGGCGTGCTCGCCTTTCGCTCGCTGCTACTGCATGCGTCATCGCCGGCGCTCGCGCCACTGCACCGACGGGTCGTGCATCTCGAGTACGTCAGTGCCGCGTGGCAGACGCTTCCCGGCGGACTCGAATGGCAGGAGGTATTGTAGGGCTGCTCCCGTTTCTGGATCGCGACTACCACGTCTTCTCGGCGGCGTCGCTCCCGGCACTCACGGCGCTCGAGCAGTTGATGGAGCGGTTCGGACACCGGCCGCGCCCGCTGGCGCTTTGGGCTTCGTGGTGCCAGACCCGGAGCGCGCTGCCCGCAATGCCGCGCAGCTACTCGAAGTCGCCGGGTTTGAAGCAACGGTCATTCGCGATACGGAGCCGGGTTTGCCGATTGCCTTTGTGACGACCAACGCGCTCGTGAGTGGCGCGTTGGTCTTTCGGAAGCATGTATTGAAGATGGGGCAACGGCCACCGGCGTGGACGCCGCGCACGCAAACCCCGCGTGAGCGCCGGTAGCTACGCATCCACGGAACGCGAGAGTCCCGTTAGTCGCCGCGCGCGCGTCGATCGTTAGAGAGTTTCTCTGCGTACGCTGCAAGCATCGCAGTAACCGCGATGCCATCGATGGTCATGTTCGTCAGATTCGCGTCACGGATGGCCACATTCGTCAGGTTCACGTTCTCCATCGTGGTATTCGCGAAATTGACATCCACAAAGGTGCCCTGCTGCCAATTCACGTCCGTGGCGGCGAGGCCGAAGAGATTCGCGTTGTGAATCGTCGCCGCTGTGAGGTTCACCTGCTCGAGCCGGCTCTGGGCGAGATTGACATCCGAGAAGGTCGACCGGAGCAAATCGACGTCACCGAACACGGATTCGGCGAGATTCACCGTGGTAAAGCGGGACTGCGGGAGAATCGCCTCGGCGACCTCAAGCACGTCGCGTACTCCGTGAAGGTGCATCGAGTCTCCCGTTAGGTGGCAACGACTAGGCTGTTAACTCCGCGAGTGCGGCGAATATATATTGACCAGATGACCCTTCGCTTGATTGCATATTTCGCACTAGTCCCACTCATGCTGAGTGGCTCGCCCCTCGCCGCACAGCGGGTGGGTTTCACGTTCGGGAGCACGAAGTCCGACGTCGTGTCGTGGTCCGGTCGCACCGGCGGCTCATACCCCGATCGAAGCGGGCTCACCGCCGGTATCACCTATCGCGGCGCACTGCGTCCCGGATTTGGATGGCAGACTGAGGCGCTCTTCGTCCAACGCGGGTGGAGCGTGAGTCAGCCAACGCTGGCCATGTCGTATATCGATATCCCGGTGCTGGTGCGGATTGGCGCCCTACCTGAGAGTGGTGGACGACTACGGCCAGTCCTCTCGGTCGGGCCGACCATGGGTGTGCTCGTGAACTGCTCGCTCACCGGCGTTGGGACGGTGACGGTGGCCGGTTCCGGATGCTCGCAACGCATCGTGGCGCCGTTTGAGCGGGACTACCGCGTTCGACGATTCGACGCGGGACTGTTGCTTGGACTTGGCAGCGAACTTCGCTTCGACGATGGGATGATTGCCGGCGTTGAGCTGCGCTATGAACGAGGGCTGCTCGATATCATGCCCGGTGCGCCCGGCGACTCACGAAACCGTACGATCTCCATCGTCGCGAACGTCGTTCCATCACGCTCGAAACGATAGCACCGCGCGCACCGCTTCCCGCGCTCAGTGGCTCGGCATCGCCAAGATGCCGTTCACCTGTCAAGCACCACCGCGAGCGTCTCCCGAAGCGCGGCCCCAAGCTGCGCCAGCGTAAAGGGCTTACTGAGGAGCACGGGCGTGTCGGCAGTGTCCATTTCCAACATGTTCGCGGTGTAGCCAGACATGTACATCACCTGCACCGACGGCCACTGCGCGCGCACGGTGTCGCCGAGGGCCTTTCCACTCATCCCGCTCGGCATCACCATGTCCGTGAGCAGTACATCGACACGTGTCGCCGTGCTCAGCACCGCGAGTGCCTCGGGCCCATCCGCGGCGTGCAACGTCTCATAGCCGAGCGACGTCAAGCTGCGTCGCAGCAGCCGGCGCACACTCGGATCATCCTCAACGACAAGCACCACCTCACCACGACCCTGCAACTCGCGGATATCGACGGGCGCGTCGAGTAGTGCAGCGGAGTCTTCGACGTGAATGGCGGGCAGGTACAACGCAATCGATGTGCCCTGGCCAACCGTAGACCGAATGTGCAGCGTGCCACCGGACTGCTTCACAAACGCGTACACCATGCTGAGCCCCAGCCCCGTGCCGCTCCCAAGCGGTTTGGTGGTGAAGAACGGCTCTGTTGCGCGACGAAGCGTCTCCGGACTCATACCGCCGCCAGAATCCGTCACGGTGATGCACACATAGTCGCCCGCCGCGAGCTCCCCGCCATCAGCGGCCGTGATTTGCTCCCGTACGACACACGTCGCGGCAATGGTAAGCGTGCCGCCACCCGTCATCGCGTCGCGCGCATTGATCGCGAGATTCAGCAGCGCGTTCTCAAGCAAGTTGCCATCGACGCGCAGTGGCGGTAGTTGCGCATCGAGCGCCACGCAGATGTCGATAGATTCGGCGATGGTACGCCGTAGAACCTGACTCAGGCCATGAATGGTCTTGTCGACGTCAACGATGGCGGGCTGCAGCGGTCGCCGACGCGAGAACGTGAGGAGGCGATGCGTGAGATCGGCGCCACGCTTGGCGGCGGCAAGCGCCTCATGCAGTACCTCGCGGTCGTCAACACTGGTGGTGGCGCTCTCGAGCGCCAGCTCAAGGTTACCGGCAATCACCGCGAGCAAGTTGTTGAAGTCGTGCGCGACACCACCGGCCAACTGACCAATGGCCTCCATCTTCTGCGACTGATGGGTGCGCTCTTCAATCGCCTGACGCTCGGTGATGTCGGTGTTCGTACCGGACACGCGCAACGGTCGCCCATCGACATCGCGCAGCACGAGTCCACGGCACAGCACTAGCACCCAATGGCCATCCTTGTGAGCGAGGCGGAATTCAAACTCGAACGTATGAATGTCCGACGCTAATCCCTCTTCCAACAAGCGCAGCGTGGGCGCGAAGTCATCCGGATGCAGCAAGCGTGTCCACAGTCGCGAATCCGCCGGTACCTCATGCTCGGCGAGGCCAATCATCTCCCACCAGCGCGGGCTGTAGTACATCTCGTCGCTGGCGATATCCCAGTCCCATGCGGCGTGCTGACTGCCCTGTAGGACATAGCGCAGTCGCTCCTCGGACAAGCGCAGTGCCCGCTCCGCCTGTTTCAGTTCGGTGACGTCGGTAAAGCTCACGACCACCTCCGACACCGCGCCACGCGCATCAAGCACGGGATAGGCATCGCACATCAGCCAGAGCAGCTTGTTGTCGCGAAAGCGCCGCGCGCCAAGCAGCTGCTGACGAACCGGGGCACCCGTGGCCAGCGTTCGCCGAACCGGATACTCCTCAACCGGCATACTCACGCCGTCTTCGCGTATGAAGCACCAGCGGGCGTCTGAATCGACCGCGCCGAACACGGTATCGTGCGACACGCCAAGCAATTCCGTGGCGCGGGTATTCGCGTACAGCACATCGGTGGTGGCGGAGTGCACCACCACGCCGGCCGGAATGCGATCAAAGAGCAAACGGTCGCTCGCCGAAGTCGCGCCAAGCGCCGATGCGGCCGTGCGTCGCGCCGTGACATCGCGCACGAGCACAATCGCCTGCACGCCACTGTCCGCCGTATTCGCCGCCGGCATGATGGTCAGGTCGTTCCAAAACGGCGACCCGGCCTTCGTGTAGCACAACACTTCGCCCACGAAGAGATCGCGCGTGGCAATCGCCGACTGAATGTGTTGCGCGCTGGTCGCGTCGGTCTCGGCGCCGAAACAGTCGCCGAAGCGGCGACCGGTGAGATCGGCAGCCGAGAGCCCCATGATCTCAAGAAACGCGCGATTGGCGCGCACGATCCGCCCGTGCTCGCTGACGTGAGCCGCCGCGACCGAGAGATGGTCGAGCGACGGCAGGTCAGCGTCGAGCGGATGACAAACGGCGGCAGCGGCCGACACGTGGTGCCCTTGCTTCGGAATGAATGGCGCGTGAACAATCGCGTCATCGCGTTCGCTCCGGGCACTGCGCGTCCACGGGGTACGTGACGGACGTCGCAGCAACACTCTTGAAAGGTATCGACCGCCGCACCGCCGAGCTCAAGCGCCTGCGCGGTTCGTCCCAAACGGCGGTTGCTGCTCGGTCAGATTGACCGCGAAGTGGGCCGATGGGGGTAGGTGGGAATGAGAAAATCGTGGGTGTCAGTCGCGCTCGCAGCCGCGCTTGCGGCGGTTCGCGTTCGGCCGCCTATTTGACGCGCGAAAGCGTTCGGCTCGCCGAATCGGCTTCAATTTCCTCGTCAATACCCTCATCAATGAGACCATGCGCAATCCGAAAGTGCTGCTCTCCGCGCTCCTTGTCGTAGTCGCGCCGCGCATCCTGCCCGCGCAGCTCCCCACGATCACGCCGGAACGCCAGGCGGCCGTGATGGAAATGGGTCGCTTGCTCAACGAGCCGGCCCGATTCGTTCTGCAGCACCGCACCGATTTGGCGTTGAGCGACGCCCAGGTTTCGTCTCTCGAACAGTTGGCGGCCGCGCTCCGTGACTCGTCGGCGGCGAGAATGGCGCGCAGCATTCGCGACGCGCAAAAGCTCGGTGCGGCGAAGGGCCTGTCGCAGAGTATGGAGTGGAGTGGTCCGATCGACGAAGGGGCCATTCGGGCCGCGATGCGCAAGCAGTCGGAGAAGCAGGCCGAGCTGATGATTGCGAGCGCCCGTGATCGGCGCCTGGTGGCGGCCGTGCTGACCGCTGAGCAGCGCGCAAAATTGCCGCAACTGCAGCTGGCCGAGATGACGAAGGCCGCGCGCACCGGGAGTCGCTAAATGCGCAAAGCGGGCGCGATTCTGCTTGTGATAGTTGGCACCGTTGCCGTCGTGGCCATTTCCGGTCGCGGCGGCGCCCCCACGATTCAGGAATCGGCCAACGCGATTTCCGTGCAGGCGTGGGGCTACTCGCAGGAGATCCCGTACGCCACGATTGACTCCGTCACGCTCCGTCATGGACTCGACGGCCTCCGCGGGCGTCGTAGCGCGATGCAGAGTGGCAACTCGTACGCCGGGCGATTCTCAATGGAGCCCTACGGCGAAGCGATGCTGTTCGTCGATGCGCTGCGCGAACCGCTCGTGGTGATTCACGCGAAGAGTGGTGTCACACTACTCTCCGCGGCGGACAGCGTGAGCGCGGAACAGCTGGCGGTTCGACTGCGGGCTGCGGCGCACCGCTAACCAACGCACGCCGACACCGTACCGATGGACGCACAACCGCCACGCCTCTGGCGCATCGCGTTGGTGGGCGCGCACGAAACCGGGAAGAGCACGCTGGCAGATGCGTTGGCGACGGCGTTGCCCGCATATCAGGTGGTGGAGGAGCCCTATCGCGCGCTGGAGGCCGAAGGGCATGTCTTCGCGGATCCACCGGAGCTCGCAGATTTTGAAGAGCAGTTCGCGCGGTCGTGCACGGACTTCGCGGTCCACCGCTCTGGCGTGATCTTTGACCGGAGTCCGGTCGATCTTATGGCCTATCTCCTCGCGCTGAGCGGCGCGGGCGGCGACGGGAGCCGCTGGTTTGACGACATGCGCGCGGCGGCGGCCTCGCTCGACCTCCTCGTGTTCGTGCCCATAGAGCGTCCCGATCGCATCGCCGCAACGAGCGCGCTCCGCCTGCGTCGTGCGGTAGACCGCCAGCTCCGCGCTGGACTCATCGACGACGAATGGGGACTCGCGGTGCCGACGCTTGAAGTCGCGGGGCCGTTGTCGTCACGCATCGCGCAGATACGCGCGCGCGTCGGGTAGCCGGCAACGTGCCCACGCCGCATAGTTATGGCGCTCGTTCGCTATTCGGTGCTCTACCTTTAGCCGCGCATCGCCTTTTCAACGTGGAGAACCCGTCATGAGCAAAGTCACCCCCTTTCTCATGTTCAACGATCAGCTCGAAGCGGCGATCGCCTTCTACACCACGACATTTCCGAACTCCTCGGTGACCAACGTCGCACGCACGGGCACCGACGGACCGGTGCGTTCAGCGGAGTTCGTGGTAGGCGGGCAGCGCTTTCTGGCCTACAACGGCGGATCGTACTTCAGCTTCTCCGAGGGCGTATCGCTCTACGTGGATTGCGCCGACCAGCGTGAAGTGGACGAGTACTGGGACAAGCTTGTGCAGGCCGGCGCCACGCCGTCGCAGTGCGGATGGATCAAAGATCCCTTTGGTCTCACGTGGCAGATCGTGCCGAGGCGGTTCACGGAACTCATCGCCGATCGGGATGGCAAGAAGGTGAAGGCCGTCATGGACGCCATGATGACGATGGTCAAGCTCGATGTCGCCGCCCTCGAGCGCGCGTACGAGGAGGCATAGCGTCATGGGACTCCTCACGTTCGGCATCAACGTCACGCTCGATGGATGCGTCGATCACCGCGAAGGCATTGCCGACGACGAGACGCACGCCCTGTTCACGCACCTCATGGACGACGCCGGCGCCATGCTCTGGGGCCGCGTGACATACGAGATGATGGAGAGCTTCTGGCCATCGGTGGCTCGCGGCGAGGTGGCCGCGCCGCCCGCGATTCGCGAGTGGGCCGACAAGCTGGAGACGAAGCGGAAGTACGTGGTCTCGTCCACGCGGAGCGAGTACTCGTGGACGAATAGCACCCACATAGCGGGCGATTTGCGGACGCAGGTGCAAGCGCTCAAAGACGCAACACCGCGCGGCGTGCTGGTGGGCAGCGGTATGCTCGCCATTGCACTCGATCGTCTCGATCTCATCGACGAGTACAAGTTCCTCGTACATCCGCGCATCGCTGGCCACGGCCCAACGTTATACCAAAGCGGGCTCGTGGCCACTCGACGGCTTGAGCTCGTCGAACTCACGCGGCTACGGAATGGCAGCGTGTTTATGCACTATCGGCCGACACGCGGCTAGTTCGTTCGACGGCCCGCCAGTTCGCGCGCCAACAGCTCGAGCAAGGCGTCGGTGGTGAAGGGCTTGGTCAACAGTTCGGCCACGCCAAGTCCTTCGAGCCGTCTCGCCGCGTCCGCATCAGCCAGGCCACTCATTGCCACGATGGGCACCTCCGCGTTCAGATCGCGGATGGCGCGTATCATGGCCGGTCCGTCCATGATGGGCATCATCATATCGGCGACGATGAGGTCGATGTCCTGTGCATGCGCCGCGTAGAGCGTACTCCCCTCACGTCCGTCGGCGGCGACGCGAACGCGATAGCCGAACGCCTCAAGCGCCCGCCCTAGCACGTCTCGAATCTGCGGCTCGTCATCGACAATGAGGATGCCCTCGCGTTGTCCACGCGCGATGGTGGCCGTCGTGCGTTCACTGGAGGAGACATCGACCACCGTGGGTGAGGGTGTGTACGTCGGCAGGTACACGGCAAACTCCGACCCGCTGCCGGGCTCAGAGTGCACACGGATGAACCCCTCGTGACTGCGGACAATGGCCAACGATGTCGACAGACCCAAGCCGGTACCCTTCCCCAATGGCTTGGTGGTGAAGAACGGATCGAAGATGCGATCCAACACCGGCTGCGTCATGCCACTACCCGAGTCTTTCACGCGAAGCACGACATAGCTGCCAGCCTTCGCATCGGTACCCGGGTGCACGTCGCGACGGGTGATGATCTCCTCAGCGACCGACAGCACCAGTGTGCCACCGTCGGGCATGGCATCGCGCGCATTCACACACAAGTTGAGCAACACCTGGTGCAACTGCGTGGGGTCACCAAGTACGGCGGACACCGATGGCGCAATGTTGGAGGTCACGACAATGCTCTTGAGGAACGTGTCGTTCGCGATGCGCTCAACACCGCGCACAATACTCGGCAGCGAGACCGCAATGCGCCGTCCCTCGACACCCCGCGCGAATGAGAGCACCTGACGCACCATATCGGCGCCCTGCTGCGCGCTCTGCGCAACCTGCTCCAGAATTGCCAGTCGCGTGGGGTCCTGGTCCGTCTCCCGCAGCAGGTCGATGGACAGCAGGATTGGCGTGAGGCAGTTGTTAAGATCGTGGGCAATGCCTCCCGCGAGTGTGCCGAGGCTCTCCATGCGCTGCGAGCGAAGGAGTTGCCCTTCAATTCGAGTGCGCTCGGTAATGTCCTCGGCGATGCCCACGATGCGGTACACGGCACCCGTGGCGTTCTTTACGGGGAAGGCGCGGTCTCGAATCCAGCGCGTCTCGCCGTCGGGGCGCACAATGCGATAGCGACGGTCGTACTGCCCTCGATCCTGGCTGTCGCGCGTGGATCGGTGCAGCTCTTCCGCATCATCTGGATGCACGGCGTCGCTCCACGTCGAGGGCGATCGATAGACCTCCTCGCGCGGTCGCCCCCAGATGCGCTCAAACGCCGGACTCACATAGAGCGTCTCCGTATGGTCGACCGTGGTGACCCAGAAGACCTCGTCGATATTCTCCGCGAGCTGCCGAAAGCGCTCCTCGCTCTCGCGCAACGTCTCCTCTGTCTGCTTGCGCTCTTCAATTTCTCGGCGGAGCGCATCATTTGAGGATTCGAGCTGCAGCGACTTCTCTTCAAGCTTGCGGATGAGGGCGCGGCTATACGCCTCAAGCACGGGACTCGAATCGGAGCCGTCCGGCGATGCGCCCTCGGGCGTATGACGCTTACCGCCGAGGATGGCGCGGATTTGGGCGAGAAAGTCGTCCGGCTCGCACGGCTTGAGAATGAATGCATCGGCGCCAAGGCTGTAGGCGAGCTGCTCGTCTTCAGGCTCGGTGTACGTCGCGGTGTAGACTACGAACGGGATGGCGGCGAGCAACGGATCTGCGCGCCAATGCCGGAGCAGCGTATAGCCATCCATGACCGGCATGAGCAGGTCAGAGATGATGAGCTCGGGCGGGTGGCTACGCGCGCGAACGAGCGCCTCCGCGCCGTGCTTGGTACACGTGACGTCGAAGCCATGGCCACCGAGCAGCGCCATGAGGTAGTAGAGATTGCTGGCATTGTCATCAACAATCAGCACTCGCGTCATGGTGTATCCATTGGCGCGTGGGGCAGGCCAAATGGCACCAGCTGATCGACAAACGTTTCGGGGTCGATGGGCTTCTCGATGTAGCCATTGCAGCCCGCCGCGAGGGCGCGTTCGCGATCACCCGGCATCGCGTACGACGTCACCGCTACGATCGCGATGGGGTTGAGGGCCGGCATTTCGCGCAACGCGCGCGCCACGGCGTACCCGTCCATGGTGGGCAGCTGAATGTCGAGCAGAATCAGCGACGGCTCCACCGTGCGTGCCATCTCCAGCCCCTGTCGGCCGTCCACTGCGCAGACGACGGTGTAGCCATGGCGCTCGAGGAGAAACCGCGTCAGATACCGGTTCTGCTCGTTGTCTTCGATGAGCAGGATAGGAGCAGTCATACGGCAGGGGCAACCGGCGCGAGAGGAAGGGACAGCGTGAACGTACTACCGCGGTCACGTTCGCTCGCCACGGCAATCTGACCGTTGAGCAACGTGGCCAGCCGCCGGCAAATGGCGAGGCCAAGACCCGTGCCATCATGCTGTCGCGTGAGGCCGGTATCGATTTGGTGAAACGGCTGAAAGAGCGTGACCAGATCGGCGGCATCAATCCTCGATCAGTAAACTTGATAGCGTTGTTGATGAGATTCAGCATGATCTGCTCCACACGGCGCCGATCGCTCACCACGATGAGTGGTTCAGACGGGGCGTCGGTGGAGAGCGCGAGCTGCTTCTTGTCGGCCTGCGGCTGTACCGATGCCACGACGCGCGTGAGCGACGCGACAAGATCGAAGGGAGCCAACTGCACCACCATCTGGCCGGCTTCGATCTTCGAGATGTCCAAGACGTCGTTGATCAGCTCCAACAGATGACGGGCGCTGCCCCGCACCATGCCCAGTTGCGTCTTCTGCTCGCCGCTAAGGGGGCCGGCCAGCTCCTGCAAGACAATGCCGGTGAAGCCGATGATGGAGTTGAGTGGCGTGCGCAGCTCATGCGACATCGTGGCGAGGAACGCAGACTTGAGCCGATCGGCGGATTCGGCACGAACGAGCGCTGTCCGCAGCTCTGCGGTGCGCTCCTCCACCGTTGAAGTCAATAAGTCTCGTGCGCGTTCCAGCGCGTGGTCGGCGCGTTTGCGCTCGCTGATGTCGATGCCCATGCCCACGAGCGCATGGTATCCATCAAACGCCAATCGTCTGCCGGTGAACAGATAGGGGATGTGACGCCCGTCCTTCGTGACAAACGCGGCTTCGACCACCGCCTCGCCGTGGGCAAAGACATCCGCGATGCGCGCCTCCGCCAGCGGGCGATCGTCCGCGCTGAAGAAGTCGAGGGGGTGCATCGACTGCATCTCGTCGGCCGTGTAGCCCGTGACACGGAGGAAATTGTCATTCCAACGTAGGAATCGCCGCTGCTCGTCGTAGAGATAGACGACGCCCGGCATGCTCTCCAGCACCGCGGCGGAAAAGGCCTGTTCCTGCGCCGCGAGTGCGGCCGCGCGCACCCGTGCGTCCTCGCGCTGCATCATGTCCAACGCGAACGACACGTCGCTGGTCACCTCCTCCAGCAGCAACATCTCCTTTTCCTGAAAGTAGCCGACGGTGTCCGCGTACACGGTGAGCACGCCAACCGACTGTTCGTGTTGTCGAATCGGCGACGATGCCGCGGACCGATAGGCGCGCTCTTCAAAGGCGCTGCGCCACGCCTGCATATGCGGGTCGGTCAGCAAATCGTTACACACCACCGACTGCCCCAAGCGAAAGGCGCGCCCAGACGGGCCGTTGCCCTCGGGTCGCTCGTCGGTGTACACGGCGCGGCCCCACTGCTCGGTCTCGATATCGCCAACGGAGGCGGCCGGCTTCAATTGTCGCGTGAGCGGGTCGTGCCATCCAATCCATGCCAGACGAAGCCCAGCCTGTTCCACGAGCGCCGTGCACACCTCGTGAAAGAGGGCATCGCGGGTCCCGACGCGGGTGATGGCGCGATTGACACGACTCAATGCGCTATACAGGCGATTGACCCGCTCGAGCTCGGGGGCCAGATCGTGTTCGAGTGCCATCGCGATTGCTCCAATTGACGGTCGACAACTAACCGGAGGACGTTGTACGCCACCGCGCGGTGTCGCAAGGCAATGATGGTCGCGGTAATCGCCGTGCCGCCGGTCGAAATCGTGGTGCGACGCCGTTCGCGTGGTATACTGGGGGCAGCGGGACCGCTTTCTTTCGCTCGCTTCTCACCGCCGCGCTATGCCCACCATCGTTGTCGAGCCCTACGACCCCGACTGGCCGCTCCTGTTCGAGCAGCTCTACGCGCGGGTGTGGCCCGCCGTGCAGCATGCGTCCATCGCGTTGGAGCACGTCGGCAGCACCGCCGTGCCCGGCCTCGCGGCCAAGCCCATTATCGACGCCTGCATTGTGCTGCCGTCGCCACGCGACCTCCCGTTCGTGACGAAGGGATTGGTCGCGCTTGGCTATGTCCATCGCGGCAATTTGGGTGTCCCTGGGCGCGATGCCTTCAAAGCGACGCCTGATACCCTGCCGAAGCATCATCTCTACGCGAGTCACCGCGGGAGCGTCAGCCTCAAAAATCATCTGGGGTTGCGCGACTATCTGCGCGCCAACCCCGATGCCGCACGCGAGTACGGGGCACTGAAGCAGTCGCTGGCGGCGCAGTTTCCCGACGACATCGACCGCTACATCGCCGGCAAGACGCCGTTCGTACTGGACGTTCTGCGACGCGTCGGTCTCAACGAGGCCGAACTGGCCGAGATTGCGGAGTGCAACCGCCTGTGACTGACAGCGCGGTACGCGCGCAGATTGCGGCGTATATCGCTGCGCAGCCAGCCGGCAAGCGCGCCGATATGGAAGCGCTGCACGCGCGCTTCTGCGCGGCGCTGCCCGAGGGTCGGCTCTGGTTCCTTGATGGCACTGACGAGAGCGGTCGCGTGGTCTCGAACCCCAACATCGGATACGGCGAGCTCACTATGTCGTACGCCGATGGGCGTACCCGCGAGTTCTATCAGGTAGGATTGAGCGCCAATACCACCGGCATCTCGGTTTACATCATGGGACTGGCCGACAAAGCCTATCTCGCCGAGACGTACGGCGAACGGATAGGGAAGGCGAGTGTCACTGGCTACTGCATCAAGTTCAAAAGCCTCAGTCAGGTGCACCTGAACGTGCTGGAAGAGGCCGTGCGCGATGGTATCGCGCAGACCAGCCGATAGCGCCGTCGCCTCGCCGCGCGAAACTCTTCTCTGCTCGTGCCCGTAGCCGTAGGTCATGCTCCCCTCGCTCACACTCCGGCCGCGCGATCGCGCGGGGCTTACGCTCGCCATTGTCGCGCTGTCGGTCGCGCTTAATCCGCTCAATCGGCAGTTTCGCGTGTGGCTCCGAGACACCGTCGTACACGGTGCGCCGTTCTGGCTCGACCATCTGCTGTTCATGGTCACGCTCATGGTGTTGGTGTGGGGCGCCATCGGATTGCTCCTGTTAGGGTGGCGTGGCATGGCGCTCGCCGCTCCGGAACGCCCCAAGGAGGCGTGGCTTGCCGGCGTGCTGTCGGGGCTCGGACTCACGGCGTTGGTGATGGGCGCACTCGCGGCCCTTGGCGCGCTGGTCTATGAGCCGCACCCGAACTATCCGGTACTCTTCGCGAACTTTGTCAGCAACTTCTACGAAGAGTTCATCTTCCGCGGCGCCATACTCGGCCTGCTGCTCACCGTGCTCGGGTCACAGCGCACCACCGTCGCGGCCGTCGTCTCCGCACTGCTTTTCTGCCAAGGCCATTTGCAGTATCCGCCCGCGCTGCTCGCCACGGTGTTTGTGGCGGGTGTACTCTGGGCGTGGCTCACCATTCGCTACAAGAGCTTGTGGCCGGCCTGGCTCAGTCATACAGTGGCCGACTCAATAGTGGACTCGCTCTTTAAGGCCTAGATTGCAGCTTCCCTCCGCACCGCGAGCCGACAATGTCCGACGCCATTCAGCGCTATCACGACACGCTCCCGAGCGATCAGCAGGAAATCTGCGCGCTCCTGGCCGCCCAGATTCAGCGTGCGCTTCCCGATGCGGAAAGCAAAGTGTGGCACGGGCACCCGGTGTGGTTTCTCGAGGGCAACCCCATTGTGGGGTATAGCACGCAGAAGCCCGGACTGCGCTTGATGTTTTGGAGTGGGGCGGACTTCGAGGAAGCCGCATTGCATGTCGTCGGGAAGAAATTCAAAGACGCCTCCGTGTTCTTCACGAAGGCGTCTGAGGTGCCCGTCACCGACTTGCAGCGTTGGCTCTCGAAGTCGCGCACGATTCAGTGGGACTACGAGAACATCGTGCGCCGCAAGGGAAAGCTCGAGCGGCGCACCGTCGCGCCGAACTAACGCAGCTGCTCCTTGCTCACCTTGGTCAGGCCGGCGCGCGTCACGCCAGTCACCACAGTGGCGAGGTTCACCAGCTGCACGTTGGTGGAGCCCTGCGTCTGAATCAGGCGATGCCGTGTCGCATCTGCATTGAGTGAACGCGCGGGCTTGGAGGTGCGCTCGGTGTGCGTCCATTCGCGAACGGACACATCGCACTTGGAGCCGTTCTTCTGGTACTCCACGTACGCAGACTTGTCGCCCTTGAGCGTCTTACACAGGTCATAGCCGCTGATCTTGCCAGCATAGCCGAGCTCGGTGGCGTACGCGACCAGCTCCTGCACCCACGTCTGACGAGCCACGCCGGGGTATCCGCGCTGGTTGTTGCCGATGAATGAGATGCCGTACAGGCGCGTGCCGCCGGCCGTGCCGCCGTTGGCCTGCACAAAGTCATAAAAGCGTTCCGCGCGCGCCTTGAACTTCTCCGGCCCGCTGCCGCCATAGCTGTGATAGCCGTAGAGCCCAGCCGCCGTCTGATACACGATGGCGATGCATCCCTGAATGCTCGGAAATCCGAGCTCCTGCGCGTCAAAACCCACTTCGTGTTCCATCAGGAACTTCATCAGGACATCCTCACGGGGCGGTAGGGAAGTGGCATCGT
>APMI01015893.1_pt1 | contig 14196 bp, 20 predicted proteins | sample 667938 | NCBI WGS metagenome assembly APMI01 (sample SAMN01084076, study PRJNA167559) | wastewater metagenome | biome: Wastewater | place: Denmark: Ejby Moelle, Odense | collected 2011-11-28 | reverse complement strand
GGGGGGAGGGGCCGGCTTAGGGGCCGGGCGGGGCGGCTGCCAGCAGGGTTAGCTGGCGCGGGTCATGCGGCGGGGGCGCCGGGCGGGCGTTCTTGCCCCGGCGCAGGCCCCGGCTTGCCGCTGTCTGGTCTTCAATGGGCAGCATCGACGGGGCAAAAATCTTGGTCGCCTCGGCAATGGCTTGAAAGATGCAGCGGCAGTCAGCGTTGGTGCACTCCATGTAGAGATCACGCACCGTTTCGCTTGCCGGGCGGCTGTTGCGAATGCGCGCCGCCGTACCGCAGGCTGGGCAATGCATACTCATCAGGGCGTGGCGAGTGGGCTTTGCGGCGGGCATGGCTCAGGCTCCGGCGGTGGGCTCTTGCAGCGCCTCGATGCGGGCAAGCATCTGCTGCAGGGCTTGGATGTTCGTGTAGATCGCGGCGCGAATCTGCTCCACCTCACCGCCCTCGATACGGCTGTCGGCCATCGCGGCATCTACCGCCGCCCCCACATTGCCGTGGCTGCACCACACGTGGGTTACCAGCTCCAACACGGCCAGGTCGGAAGGCGCTGGGTCGGCATCCACCGGCACGCACACATGGCCGTGCGCAGCGGCCAGCGCATGCAGCACGCGGCAATCACCGGTCAAGCTCATCACGTGGTCGGCATCGGCCAGGGTGGGGTGGTTGGTGTGGCAGCCCGGGCGGGCCTTGTTGCGCAGCACCGCCGAACTCATGCCCATGCGTGGGGCCAGCGATTCGCAGCCGCCGGGGTAGGCGTGGCAGGTGGCGTGAAAGGCGTCTTGGGGTGTCATTGCAGCGGCCTCGAATCGAATGGTGCCCATTACGGGTTATGCGGCTAGATTGGAATCAGGCAGAAGCCGTAGTGCCGGCCGCCAGGGCCTTGAGGCCAGCAAGGTAGATCTGCCGGGCCATGGCCGACGCGCCGCGCTCTTCGGTGGTAGCCATCGCCTCCAAGGCGCGGCGTTCATCGTTGGTCAGCGGCACATACACCCGGCCGGCTTGGGTGCCTTTCGGGGCCTTTGCGCGAGGAGCGCGGGGCATAGATGTATTGGGCATTTGGTAATATGTGCTCATATGTGAATCACTGAGGCCATTATGGTTGCCATTCATGAACAAGTCAACGACAAAAGTTCATACCTACGAACTTTTTCGGACAGGCTTGCAGAAGAACGAAAACGCCTCGGCCTGAGCCAGGCAGATTTCGGCCGGCTGGCTGGCGTCGGGCGAACCACGCAGAACAAATACGAATCAGGGGAAGGCGAACCGGGCGCCTATTACATCGCGCGCATCGAAGGGATGGATGTTGACGTGATGTATCTGCTTACCGGCCTGCGTGGGGCCGATGCGCTCTCTGACGAGCTGCAGAACCTGGTCGGCGCCTATGTGGACGCGGACGAATCGACGCAGTTGGCCGTGTTCGGCGTGCTCACTGCCCGCTTTTCGGACGACGTGCGGCGCGCACAAAAGGTGCCCGGCTGGCACCAGCACGAACTGGTTGGCGAAGAGGATGTGCGCTACCAAAACCCACCCATCCCGGCCCGCGTGCTGATGGAACCCACCATGCCCGGCGGCATCGACGAGCCCCGCCGGGCAGGGGCTCAAAAACGCGACGAAGATTAGTCCGAAGTCATGTCGGAAATCGAGCGCATCAGCTTGACCGCCCCGGCCAGCGAGCGAAACAAATCCGCCCGCGCCCGGCCAATCAAGCCCTGTCGGGTGCGCCCGCAGGGCGTAAGCGCGGAATACGCCACGCCCGTAATCTCGCCCCGCCGGGCCATCTCGGCCAGGGCAATCAAATCCTGATACAACGCCTCGGAATCGGGCGGCTTGATGCGCACAATTCGTGCGCTGAGGTGTCGGGGTATGGGCGGCATGCCCCGGAATCTACCTTGTTACAGAGTGTAAAAATGTGCCAAAAATCACAGCTTAAAATGTCGTATTTGTTGGTTTTTACGACATTGTAGTTATGGGTATGTCTTTGGATATAGCGAGGGAATCAATGCGGAAATGGCTTGCAGGCGTAGGAATGTGCGCAGTGTTCACCGGGGCTGCGGCCGATGCGATCCCGGAAGGCATCAAGGCCTGGATGAAACCCAACAAAGTGCGCGTCATGCAGCTTGCCGACGGCGTGCTGTCGATCGCGTTTGACGTGCCGCTGGTGAGTGAAGAGCTGTTCCGGTTTCACATCAAGGGGCTGTGCCAGGCGCCGCTGGTCTCAAACCGGTATGGCTGGGGCAATGCCCGAATCCAGCGCATCGACCTGCTGAACGACATTGGCGCCCAGGGCTGGGCGCTGCCCGGTGGGCGTGCCAGTTGTGAGCGCCTCAACAGCCTGGGCGGCACAGCGGCGGATGCCTACCTCACCAGCCAGCAACGCCCAATCAGGGCAGGGCGGGTGCAGGACTGACGCCCGCCCTTTGAATCTCGGCCCTGCGCTGACTGGCGGCCCCCATGCTGCAGCCGTGCAGGTTGCAAAAGGCCTCAAGGGTTAGCGTGCGCAGATCATCCGCCCGCGCCGCCCACCATGCATCCCACGACCAGGTTATGCCCAGCTCGCGGCGCATCCGCTTGGCCGCCGTCAGGCCAATGGGCAAGTCGATGTCCCGCTGCCGCGTCTCAACAAGGTAGCGGGCCAGCTCGGCCGAGAGGATCACCGCCACCCCCCGGCCACCCTGCCCGCGCGGCTCGCCTTGCGGCCAGCCAATCAGCACGTCAAAACCGTGCTTCGATGGCCGGCGCTCGCGCACGTCCCACACCAGGCCGGCGTGGTCCGTGGCGTTGCCGATGATGTCAGCGTGCCGGGCCACTGGCTGCCTCCAGCGCTGCATGTACCTTGCGCTGGTCGAGAGTGCGGAGAGCTCCAGCGTTTAGCTGAGCATATTGCCCGGTTGAGATGTAGCGGATCAGAGCCCCAGTTTCCCCCGTTCCGCGAGTGACGGAGCCGAGCGCCTCGGCCCCGGCGGGGAGCGTGTTTGAGTAAATCCGCCAGTTCACAGCGGCATCGACTGTGATACGGCTGCGGTTGTCGTGGGTCATTCTTGAGCCTCAGAGCAGAGATGCTGAAGCGCTTTTTCAACAGCGGGGTATGCAGCGGGGAAGCTGTTGTGTTCCCAAGGGCTGTTGTCATCAGGGTCGGACGGATCGAAGTCGAAACGATCATGAGCTTGTCCGCCTTGAGGCCGGTAAAGCATCACCCTTCTGTCATCGTCTTCGCGCGATACCCACTCGGAAAACCATCCGTGATCACCCAGGGCAATGTTGAGTTTATTTAGATCCATGACGTAGGCTCCGATTGGGCCGGGCCGAAGCCCGGCGGCTGGATTAGAGGGATTCGATGCAGGCAATGGTTTCGGCGTTGTCAATATCTCCGAAGAGATACCAGCCGGTTTGATTGGTGTTTTTCATGACACCGAAGACATGGATTTCGCCATTGCGAGTGATGCGGTACTTGCGATCACCGAAGGCGTTGCGGAGGGCTGCGCGGATTTGAGCGATGGACATTTTTTACTCCTACCCCTGATTCCCGAGGTGCGGTGGTTGGCAATGCGCCTTCCATGTGTTTCATTATAGGCCGTCTGAAGCAAAACGCAAGCGGTTTTTACACCGCCTGCATGTTATTCCGTGACTCGCATTTCCAAGTCCAGTGTCGTCACAAACCCCTGCCCGTCGATCCGATGCGTCGCGCGGGTGATCAGCCAGCCAGTGCTGTCGATCTCGGGCTTGAAGCCCTGCACCGTCACGGGCACTTCGGGAAAAAGCTCCGCCCGGCCGTGCGCGAGGGTGATGCTGAACGTCGCCAGCCCGCGCTGGATGCGGTCCAGTTCCGCCCGGGCGGCGCGCTGGGCGTTGGTGCGGCTGGCGTAGGTGTGGCGCAGCTCTTTGGTGTTGGCGCTGCTGGGCTGGGTGGGGGTCTCCACTTCGGTGCCGTCGATCACCTCTTCGCTGCCCACGATCACAAACGCGCGCTGGCCCAGGCGCACGTCGTGAAAGTTGGCGCGCACGGCGGTAAAGCTGGCGCGGTCCGCAACGAGAAAGCGGTGCATGTCGCCGCTTTGGCGGGTGATCACGGCCGGCGGAAGCGGCTGTCCGCTGGCCGTGGTGGCCTTGCCGGGGGGGATGAACAGCAGCTTGCCAGCCTTGACCGTGGCGATGGCGCCGTAGTCCTGCGCGAGGCGGGTGAGCAGGTTGGCGTCGGATTCGCCGGTCTGGTCGACGTGCGCAGTGCCGATGCTGGCCAGGTCGTCGGGGATGATGGGCGTGAGCCCATTTCGGCCCGCGCAGGTGCGCACGATGTCGCCCAGGGTGAGCGCGTGGAACGAGCACTCCTGTTTTTTCGTGAGGCTTGAACGCAGGTCTGCGGAGCGGGCGCGGATGGAGAGCTTGTCCGGCGTGCCGGAGTGCTCCACCTCATCGACCACGTAAGTGCCCTTGTCTTCGAGCGCTTCGCCCATCCAGCCAAGCCACAGCTGCACAGTGGCGCCCCGGCGCGGAATCGCCAGCGCGCCGTCGTGGTCGGTGAGGGTGATGTCAAGGGTATCAACCGTGAACCCGCGCGAATCCGTGAGCGTGAGCGACTCGAGGCGGACATTGATTTTGGGCGTGATCGTCTGGCCGTCGACGACGAGCTTGTAAGAGGGGGTCATGGCAGGGCCCTGGGATGAAGCCCTATGTTGCCGCGCGCGCGCGAAGAGAGGGAGAGGGAATCATGTATCACTGCGCTGGACACAACAAAGGGAGCTGCCCCCGGTGTCCTCGTCGAAAACCCAGCATCGAACAGATTTGCCCGATATCGCACTGCGCACCACGCGGTAGTCGATGAATCGCGGGGATGTACTGCTGCGCATGGCCTGCTTCATATATGGAGCAGGCGGAAGGGCCAGATCCATCGCCTGAGCAAGCCGCCGAATCTGGGGGAGGTTGATTGCCAGATTGCCACGGGTGTAGGCGTGGTTGATTTGCTCTGCCCCTGCGGCCCTGATTTTTTGAACCACAGCCCAAAACTGCCCCGCAAACTCGTTGGGCGTGGGTGTGGCAATGGTGTAGCCGATGGCCGCAAGGGCGGGAGTAGGCAGCCCAAGCATCCGGCTTGCGTGTTCAAGCTGCTGGTGGATGGCAAGGCGCTTCTCGGGGTGGTGCTCGCGCTCCAGCATGTCGATCAGGCGCAGGCGCAGGCGGTGGGCGGCGATCTGGGTGGATGCGGGCGGGAATGCCCGGCTGGATGCTTCGCGGGCCTGCCGCTCCATCTCGATGAAGTAGCGGCGTACCTTCCGGCCCTTCTCGTTGTTCTCGACCATCGCCAGTTCCTTGGCCATGTCGAGCGTGAGGTGGTAATCGATAGTCGGCCGCCCACCTGCTGGGTTGTTCACAAATTTGTGAACAACCCAGTCGGCCCCCTCAACAAAAGCGTATTGCTCTATCCGCTCCTTCATCCAGTCCGAAAACTTCCGCCTGCTTTCTACGAAGGCATGGAGATCACGAGCGTTGCAGAGCTGGCACTGCTCACACTGGATTTCACCCACGAAAACGGGAATGAGTTGATCGCCCATCGCGGCCTACCTCGTCAGGTGCGGATGCAGCGCCGACTTTGCGGCGGCGTGCATCGGGGCCATGAACCGCTGAAAGGCGTCGTCGGCGTGAGCAGCGTCGCGGCTATCGATGACGAGATGCACGCACCCATCCTTGAAGTGGGATTCCTTGCTGGAGTAGCGGGCTGCGGTGCGGCGCTGGCCGGTATAGAAGCGGGAGAAGAGGGGGTCGGCCTGCAATGCGTCCGGCATGGAAATGACATGCAGGCAGGTGTTGAAGTGCCGGACGATGAAGGTGTCGGTTTCGGTAAGGCGTCCGCCGGCGCATGAGCGAAGGCCGCGGGCGACTTGAGAGCGATGGTTCATGGTGGTTCCCCTACTGGATTTCGAGAACCGCCCTTCCCGTCGCCAAACGGGGTGGGCGGCACCAAGCGGGGTTGGCGAACCGGCAGTAGGACCCGGCAGACCCGAAGGTCTCCCCGCCTGGGCCACCCATAGAAAGGGTACGCGCAGGCGCGAACGGACGCAAAAAAAGCCGCAAGGCGGCCGTCCGCCTACTGAAATCCGGGTCGCCAAACCCGTTTCGCCACTGTTGATGGCGATAGAATGATTGTGCGCCTTATTGAAATGTGAGTCAATGAGGCACACATCATTTATCTATAGGGGTTATGCCAATGCGTATTGCTTTTGCTGCGCTCATCATCGGTGCATTGATCAGCGGTTGTAGTGATAGTGGCAGCTCAGCGGGCGGCACCCCTGCCAAAGAGCAGGCCGCGCCGAAGCCTGTTGTGAAGGTCACTGCGAAGGATCTATTTCAGCAGTATGAAGAGAATGAGGTGGCCACCGACGAGCGGATAAAGGGCGCAGTGGTTGAGGTGAGCGGGGTGGTGCAATCCATCGACAAGGATTTCATGGACGCCATCATCATCGCAGTGAAAACACCGAATCAGTTCATGCCCGCTCGCCTGCAGGTGCAGGATGCTGACAAGGCGAAGGCGATTGCGCTCAAGAAGGGGGCGAAAGTGGTCGCCCTATGCCAGAAGATGTCGAGGGTGGTGGGCGCTCCATCTGGCCGGGACTGCACGATCCAGTAATTCGGAGCGGCACATAGCAAAAGGGGCCTTCAGGCCCCTTTTGTTTTACAGCAAGCTCGCCAGTTGCTCGGTCAGATCGCCCAGCGGGGTGCTGTCGGTGCGCTTGAGCGTGAGCTGGAATTCGATCTTGCGGGGGGCGCCGTCTTGAAAGTGCAGGGTGCCAGTGGTCTGGATGCTGGTGATGAGGTATTCGCCGAACAGCAGGCCGTCGCCCTGGATGAGGGGCCAGGCTTTGCCGGTGGCGGCCATGGCTTGCAGCAGCTCGAGCGAGAGCCGGGAGCCGGCCAGGCCGGGCATCAGCACGCCGTTGAGTGTGATCTGCTCTTCGTCCGGCCCGATAAACTGGTGCGCCGGCCGGGCGCCGACGCGGGCGGTGCTGGTGTGGCGCCAGGCGAGTTGCCGCTGCAAGTCTTGATAGGCCAGGGTATGAAGGCTGAACACGAAGTAGCCGAGGATGAGCTGGATGGGCATGGCGGGGCCTTAGTTGGCGTCGGCAAAGATGCTGCGGCGCTGGGTTGCGCGCTGGCGATCACGGGCGTCCATCTCGGCCCGCACGGCACGGCCGATGTCGTGGGCGGATTGGCCGGGGGCGGCGTTCACGGTGATGGCGTTGTTGTGGGTGGTGTTCACCGTGCCGCCGGGGGCGCGCAGCGGGGCTTGCGGTGCGGCCGGCGGGGCGATCTGCTTGTAGTCGACGGACACGCCGAAGGCCTGTTTGACGCTATTGAGCTTGTCGACGACGTACTGCACGCCGCTTTGAAAGATGGCCTTGATCTTGTCCCACAGGGCGGTGAACTTGGGGCCGAGGGTGTCCCAGTTGGCCCAGATGGTGCCGGCGGCAGCGGCCAGCAGGGTGATGAGCGCAATGATGGGGTGCGCGGTGGCAGCCACGGCCAGCACGCGCAGGGCCGTGCCCACGGCGGGCAGGGCGGTGCTGGCCAGCGTGCCGAGCAGGGTGATGAAGCTCGGGATACCCAGCATGCCCATGCCCAAGCGCATCAGGGCCAGAGGCCCGAGCACGGCCGAGACGGCCAGCATCAGCACGCCCACGCCGGTGGCGGCAATGGCCACCACGCCGGCGATCTGCATCAGCGTGCCGGACAGGCGTGGGTTTTCGGTGGCCCATTGGCGCACGGCGCCGGCTGCGCTGCCGAGCCACTCAGTCAGCGCCTTGACTTGCGGGGCGATGGTTTCGCCCAGGGCGGCAAGCAGGTTGATGAAGGTGCCGGAGGTGGCGTCCCACAGGGATTTGAGCGTGCCAAGCTGGGCGTTGACGCGGGCTTGCAAGTCGGCTTGCGCCTGCATCTTGCCTGCCACGTCTTCGTAGCCGGCTTTGCCCTTTTCGATGATCAGCGTAAGGGCCTGCAGGGTTTCGGCGTCGTCGCCGTAGGCTTCCTTGAGCACCTTCAGGCGGGTTTCGGTGTTGAGCTGCTTGAGCTGCGCAAGCTGCGCGAACAGCTTGTCCATGCCCCCGAACTCGCCTTTGCCATCCGTGAAATCCAGCTTGATGCCGGTGCCCTTGAGCGCGTCATTGGCTTTGCCGATGCCCTTGGCGCTCATGCTGAGTTGGAAGATTTTGCGGTAGGCGTTGCCGGCGGTCTCGCCGCTCATGCCGGCCTGGTCGGCCATCACCAGCAGCGGGGCCAGCGCCTGGGCGGCGGCGAGCCCTTCGGTGCGCAGAATGCTGAGCGCGGGCGAGAGCTTGGCAAAGCCGGCGAGCATGTTGCCGCTGTCAACGCCCAGGTAGTACGTGCGCTGAATTGTGTCCATCAGCTTGAGCATGTCGCCTTCGGTGGTGCGGGTGGCGTCTTGCAGCTTGGCAGCAAACTCGGCCGCGGCTGTTTTGGGCATGTCGAGCTGCACCGCGAGGTAAGCCGTGGCCTCGCCCAGCCCGCCCAGAATGGCCTTTGCGCTCATGCCCTGCCGGATGAGCATTTGCATCATGTTTTGATAGTCGGCCGTGGTGCCGGGCAGTTTGTCGCCCAGGCGGGTGGCCAGGTCGTTGATCTGCCGGTACTGCTCGGGCACTTTGCCGCCGGCCTGCATCATGCTGGCCGAAAGGCGGGTGGCGGCGTCTTCGGTGTCGGCATAGGCCTTGAGTGTGGCCAGTACGCCGGCCCCGGTGCCGGCCCCCACTGCTGCCGACGACATGCCGGCCCCAGCGAGCTTGTCGCGCACGCCCATGGTGTTGCGGTAGCTGGCTTGCAGGGCCTTGACGCGCTGCAGCTGGTGGCCCTGCCGCTCGAGCGCGGCGGTGGCAGCGGTGATCTGGCTGGACAGCTGCCGCTGCCGGTTTGCAAGGTCGGTAACCGGGATGCCGGCCCGCTGCATGTCGGCCTGCGCAGTGTGCTGGGCGGCGGTGGCGGCGGCGTTGGCACGTTCGAGCTTGCGCAGCTCAGACGTTGCGGCTTTGTAGCTGTCGGTGAGGTTCTTGGCCGGGTTGGCGCTGGCGAGGATCTCGGCCCGCAGGTCGCGGGTGCGGTCGCGGGCAGCGGCCAGCGCCTGGGCGGTTTCGGTGACGCGGGCGGTGGTGGTGCGAAAGGCTTCGAGCTGCTTGTTTGCAGTGCTGAGTTCACGCAAGCGGTCGCGGGCTTCCTTGACGGCTTTGCTCAGGCCGGTGGTGCCCTTGAGGACACCCTGCAGGGGGGCCGTGGCTTTGTCGATGCCGTCGAGAATGATCTGTAGGCGCAGGGTGTCCATGGGGTTCACTCAGCTTTCTGGGGGAGAGGCGCGGACGCGGGCACGCTCGCGCCAGGCAATGAGTTCGGAGAGCGGCAAGCCGACAAGCTCGGAGAGCGGCCAGTGGAAAACCATGGCGATGTCGGCCATCGTGTCTTCTACTCGGTCTGAGAAGCTGCCGGAGAAGTCAGGGAGTCCATCGCTTGACGCGTGGACTTCGGCAACAAAAAAGCGGCGATCTCCAGCGCGCAGGCCGACAAGTCGGACACGTCCATCCCGCGCACTTCGGCATCCGTGAGCGTGGGGGTGCTGATGCGGGGCAACACGACCATCACTGAGCCAGCGTCGCCGTTCATGAGCTGTACCAGCGACAGCCCGCGCAGCTCGCCCGCCGTGGGCTTGCGGAGCAGGATCTCAGTGATTTCGGTTTCGCCCCGCTTGAGCGGGGTTTCCAGCGGAATGGGGGTCATGGTTGCGAGCATTGCGAGTGATTGAAGGCTCTACAGTGCCACGCGCGCGCGCGGGGTTTTTGATGCGGGGGTGTAGCTGGAGGGCTGTTACAACAATACGCGGCGAGCAATAAAAAACCCGGCGTGAAAGCCGGGTTTTGATGCAATCCCCGCGCGGTTAGGGGATTAGAAAATCAGGTCATCGTAGTCAGCAACCCACTCGCAACGACGCGAGCGAACTCTTGATAAAAGTTTTTCTGCCCGTGCACGCCGTCCGCCGGAGCCGCAAGGCCTAGAAGTTTGGTGCTGTTTCCAGATGCGTCAATTGCCGCGCCGAACGTGAAATCAAATCCGAGATCCGGATTCATCAAGCAGTGCGTTGAAATCACGTGCAGATTTGCATCTGCCGATTTCGACGCGACATATCCGTTGAGAATATCGACTAGATTTCGAATTGCACTGACCGACGAAAACCCGGCCGTGCTTGTGTAACGTGGCAAATACGTGGTGAAAAATATCGGCACGTTCGGCAGCGCGGCGCGGATCTGTGAGTAGATGATTTTAATCGCTAGGGCGTAGTTGATGCCAGCTTGGGCCGTTGAGTAGTACGTCGTGTAGTAATCATTCATTCCCAGCTGGATCGTGATTGCGTCAGGTTCCGTCACGCCGCGATCCGACATGTACCTGGCAAAATCGAAAATGTAGAAGTCACCCGACTTGTCAGCGTCCGTCGTGTAACTTTTCTCCGCGCGGGCACCTCCGGCGGTACGCCGGAAGCACCAGTCGGGTCTATTCAACTTGTCATCGGTAGTCGCTAAATAGAGAAACGGATTTTCGTATTCGGTCGTTGAAGCGCCGGGTGCAGCGAGTGGGACGACGGCGGGAGTAGTGGCATTATCGAGCGACGAAATGCCCGTGTACATTGCCGACGCCCATCCTCCACGCCCTTCGCCTTTACTTCCATAGTAGTCGTATTTCGTGCCGATCGGTGTGAGCGTCAGGCCCAATTCCGTGAAAAGCAGCCGAAGATACGACGCCAGTCCGGAGTCGGTGGAACTGGCTCCGAAACACATGACATTCAGTATCGTATTGACGATGCTCGACACCTGCTTTTTCCGCACCGTTAAGCCTATCCCGTACTTTACGTTCTCAAGCCGCTCCCAATCCGGCACAAGCACCGCATAATCTCCGGCGTCCGGGTAGCTCACAGACAGCATGTCCGCCGAGTACTGGTAGCACGGTAGCTTGCTGTCGCGCACCGTCGCCTCAAGAACTGCGAATGCAGAAGGGTTGTTGGGCGTCGAAACATAGTCAGCGACTAGCGGTAGCGATTTTGCTACAAGCGCAACACTCCGAACGGCTGGATCGGTCGTTAGTCCGCGCTTGTAAATGTTGGTAGTCCATTGATCGACAACGAATAGTTCGCTTCCGCCGTAATAGATTTTTGACTTTGCCTTGGTCCGAGAAATGGCCGATTTAAATTGCGAGTCGGTCTTTAGACCGCACCAGACCATGAAAGTCGTGTCATCCCGAGGAACCGGGATCGACGACGCATATGCCGAAATGTCTGCATATATATTAATGCGGACATTTTCTCCATTGACGGATATGATTTTTGAGTGGAGATTGAGGCCGGATAAGCCGGTAAGCTCAAGTTCCCAGCGATAAAAGTTGAGGATCGCATTGACTGCAACGCCGTCGCTTGAGACAACGCGAAATTGAAACAGCGTGTCGTTATTTGTGGGCGATCCCGTGTAGTTCGGGCGGAAAACGCACGTGAAGCGAAGCCGGCAATCATCCCACCAGGTCGGCTTCCCCTCGTGGAAATCGAACCAAACGTCTTTTATCGACGTGATGACAGACCGGACACCGGCTGTCGTCAGCGTGCTGACTTGACCGACGAACCACGGCGACATCTGCGCATCCGAACCAAAATTCGAGTTCATCGCGTTGATTTGGTCGTTGAAGTACTTGTCCGACCGGCAGAATATTTCCCCGTCCACGCTGTAATACGTCGCGTTGATTCCAAGGGTTTTTGTTGTCGCGTTGCAGTCAATCGCTCCGATGATGTACAGGCCTGCGGCGGCGTGGAACGTGTCATATACAGCGTCGGTTTCGACAGTGGTCGAGATATTGCGGAATTTAATCGTGCTGTCCGCAGTGTCGAAGTAGATAAGGCCGGTGTTGTGTGCCCCGAGTGACAGAACTTGCTGTGTCGGCAGCTCGTAATAAAAGCCGACTGTATCGTCAATCAGACGGACGCCAGCCGGGAATGTCACGGTTTTCGAGGATTGAGACATCGCGACGAGTGTCGATGTCGAGTTGTTAGCAATCTGCATCCCGCGCTTCGCAAGCGCGAATTGTCTTGTTGTGCCCGGGCCCCCGCGCGCGGGAAGCTCGGTATTGCCTACGCGCTCTTTGCCGTCTATGCCCATGACGACCACGCCTGTCGTGTCGTTTCCGCCCAAAACTACAACCCCATGGGCCGAGTTGCTTCGAATTTTCAGCAGCTCTTCCCCCGGTGCGAGCCGCACGTTGTCGGGGTTCCAGTCGGGCGTTTTGTCCGGGCTGAGGCCGGTGCGGTCGCGTGAGGTACTCATTGTGGTCTCCGGGGTTTAGATGCCGAGGGCGGCGCGGTGGGCGGCGAGCATGTCGATGCCGTCGACGTTGTGGATGAAGTTGAGCAGGTCGATTTCGATGAGCACCTGGTTGTCGACGCTGAGCTTGTAGTAGCTGAGGGCCATTTTGACTTTGACGGGGGCGTCGTCGCCGGCCTTGGCGTTGCCGTGGTCGATTTCAGCGATGCGGCCGCGCACGACGATTTCGACGGCGGACACGTCGCCCACGTCGTCACGCTGCCAGCTGCCGGCAAAGCGCAGCAGCAGGGCCGAGGCGCTGGCGGCGCTGTACTTTTTGAAAATGCGGCCGTCGAAGCCGGTGGTGAAGTCGATTTCGATGCCCTCTTGGCCCATGTCGACCTTGACCGGCCCTTCCATGCCGCCGCCGCGGTAGTCGTCGAGCTTGCGGGCGAGCTTGGGGAGGGTGAGTTCGGGGATGAGGCCGAGCCAGGATTCGCCGTCGAGGAAGGCGTTGAAGTGCTTGAGCTTGCGGGGGAGTGCCATGGTGTTCTCCGGGGGTCAGGGCGGGCGCGGGGTCAGGCGTTGACCTGGGCGGCGAAGTCGATCAGGTAGCGGTCGGTGATGCGCTGCTGGAATTCGAGGTCTTCGAGCGGGGGCACGGGGGTGTAGTCGTAATCCAGCGTGAGCACGCCGCTCTTGAGGGTGGTGGGGGTGTTGTAGCGTTCGTCGTACCAGGCCGAGCCACCCAGGATGTAGCCGCGGGCGGTGAGGTCGCGGAACTTTTGGTTAACGCCTTCGAGGATGTCGCGCACAAGGGTGGGCGTCATGGGCAGATCGACCGCCCACAGGTGCGCTTCGGCGATGGTGTCGGCCAGGACTTGGGCGGTGCGGGTGTAGTTTTCAAACGCAAACAGCGGGTCGGTAGCGCAGGTGCGGGAGCCCCAGAAACGGAAGCCGTCGCGGCGGATGAGGGTGGTGACTTCGTCGGCGTTGAGCAGGCCGGCATCGGTAGCGGGGTTTTGCAGATCCCAGAACACGGCCTTGCTGATGCCGATGACGCCGTTCACGCTGATGTTGGAGAGGGTTTTGTGCCAGCCGATTTCTTCATCGAGCTTGGCACGCAGGCCCACGGCGTAGGCAGTGGCGGGCACATTGACCGGGGCGCCGGCGGCATCGAGGGCGATGAACTCGGGCCAGATCAGCATGACTTCGCGCTGGCTGAAGTTTTCGCGGTAGTCGAGCACGTCGCTGATGGTGTCGCCGTGGGCTTCGACATACGCAAAAGCGCGCAGCTTTTGGGCAATGCCGGCCAGCTCGGTGGCGACGGGCAGGGTGTCGAGGCCGGGGGCGGCAAGGATGCGCGGCTTGACGCCGGTGACGGATTCAGCAGCGAGCAGGGCTTGCAGGCCGGTTTTTTGTCCGCCGACGGTGACGGTGCCGATCACCGCGGCGTTGGTGGCTGCGGCATCGACGCCGGGGGCGACGCGCACAACGACGACGATGGGGTTGGTCTGGCTGGCGATGGCCTTGAGGGTGGGCAGCAGGGTGCCGCTGGTGCCGGCTTTGCCGATGGCGGTGTAGAGGTTGGTGACGAGGACGGGGGTGTCGAGCGGGAAGGCGGTGGCGTCAGCGTCGGCGGCGGTGCAAACGAGGCCGATGATGGCGGTGGCGATGGGGCGGATGGGGCGCGTGCCGGTGTTGACTTCGACAACGCGCACGCCGTGGTGGTAGGTCATGTGCGGGGCTCCTGATCGGGCTTACGGGGGCGGGGTGTGTGGGCAGGATGCCGCGCGCGCGCGGGGTGGGCGAGCATTCGTTTATGTACATCGGCATGCGTTACAGCAAGCGGGCCGGGGGGCGTGGTG
>APMI01003670.1_pt1 | contig 14196 bp, 14 predicted proteins | sample 667938 | NCBI WGS metagenome assembly APMI01 (sample SAMN01084076, study PRJNA167559) | wastewater metagenome | biome: Wastewater | place: Denmark: Ejby Moelle, Odense | collected 2011-11-28 | reverse complement strand
GTGAGCCAGTCGGGCTTGGCGTCGTGGCCCTTGAGCAGCAGGGCGGCGAGAGCCGGCGACAGGGTCAGCGAGTTGAAGGCCGAGATCACCGTCGAGATGGCGATGGTCATCGCGAACTGCTTGTAGAACTGGCCGGTGAGGCCGGTCATGAAGGCCAGCGGCACAAACACGGCGACCAGGGTCAGGGCAATGGCGATGATCGGCCCGGACACTTCGCGCATGGCCCGGTAGGTGGCCTCGCGGGGTGACAGGCCGGCCTCGATGTTGCGCTCGACGTTCTCCACCACGACGATGGCGTCGTCCACCACGATGCCGATGGCCAGCACCATGCCGAACAGCGAAAGGGCGTTGATCGAGTAGCCGAACCCGAGCATCAGCGAGAAAGTGCCGATGATCGACACCGGCACTGCCAGCAGCGGGATGATCGAGGCCCGCCAGGTCTGCAGGAAGACGATGACCACCAGCACCACCAGGGCGATGGCTTCGAGCAGCGTGGTGATCACCGCCTTGATGCTGGCCCGCACGAACTGGGTCGGGTCATAGACAATGCTGTACTGCACCGAGGGCGGAAAATCCCTGGCCAGTTCGGCCATGGTTTCGCGCACCTGGGTCGAGATGTCGAGGGCATTGGCACCCGGCGTCTGAAAGATCGGAATCGCCACTGCCGGTTTGTTGTCGAGCAGCGCGCGCAGGCCGTATTCGGCGGCGGCCAGCTCGATGCGGGCCACGTCGCCCAGGCGGGTGACGCCGCCGTCGGGGGCGGTCTTGAGGATGATGTGTGCAAACTCCGCCTCGTCCTTCAGGCGGCCCTGGGCATTCACGTTGAGCTGCAGCGGCGTGTGGCGATCGTTGGGCGGGGCGCCGATGACGCCGGCGGCCACCTGCACGTTCTGCTCGCGGATGGCCTTGACGATCTCGGGGGCGGTGAGGCCGCGCTCGGCCACCTTGCCGGGGTCGAGCCACACGCGCATGGCGTAGTTGCCGGAGCCGAACAGGCCGACTTCGCCCACGCCCTTGATGCGCGCCAGGCGGTCCTTGACGTTGAGGACCGCGTAGTTGCGCAGGTAGGTCATGTCATAGCGGTCATCCGGCGAGGTGAGGTGCACCACCATGGTGATGGTGGGCGTGCTCTTGGCGGTGGTCACGCCGAGGCGCTGCACGTCTTCCGGCAGGCGCGGCAGGGCCTGGGAGACCCGGTTCTGGACCAGTTGCTGGGCCTTGTCGGGGTCCACGCCGAGCTGGAAATGCACGGTGAGGGTGAGGTTGCCGTCGCTGTTGGCCTGGCTCTGCATGTACAGCATGCTCTCCACGCCGTTGATGCTCTCCTCCAGCGGCGCGGCCACGGTTTCGGCGATCACCTTGGGGTTGGCGCCGGGAAACTGGGCGCGCACCACCACCGAGGGTGGCACCACTTCCGGGTACTCGGCGATGGGCAGCTTGAAGGCCGACAGCAGGCCGGCCAGCAGGATCAGGACCGACAGCACGCCGGCGAAGATGGGCCGGTCGATGAAGAATTTCGAGATGTTCATGGGGGGTTTCCGCGTCGCGGCCTCAGATCCGCGTCTTCATGGCGTGTGGCGTGGCGACGGCCGCAATCGGCGTGCTGCCTTCCATGGCCACCGGGTGCGGCATCACCGCGTCGCCGGGGCGGACGCGCTGCAGGCCGTTCACCACGATGCGCTCGCCGGGCTTGAGGCCGTTCTCGACGATGCGCAGTCCATCCTGCTGGTTGCCGAGGTGGACTTCCCGGTAGGCCGTCTTGTTGTCGCCATCCACCACCAGCACGAAGCGCTTGTCCTGGTCGGTGCCAACGGCCCGGTCGTCGATCAGCACGGCTTCGCGCGGGGTGCCGCTGCCCAGCCGGATGCGCGCGTAGAGGCCGGGAATCAGCTGGCCGCCGGGGTTGTCGAAAATGGCGCGCACGCGGATCGTCCCGGAGCTCGTGTCGAGGCGGTTGTCCACCGAATGGATGCGCCCTTCGACCGGGTGGCCGTCCTGGTCGGCAAGGCCGAGGTGTACTGGCAAACGGGCGCCGCTGGCCGGATTGACTGACTTCAGGAAGGTTTGCTCGTCCACGTCGAAGGCGGCGTAGATGCGCCTGGATGACACCAGCGTGGTGAGCGCCGGGCCGCTGTTGGCGCTGACCAGATTGCCGACGGTGACTTCGGCACGCGACAGGCGGCCGTCGATGGGGGCCTTGATGGCGGTGTATTCCAGGTTGAGGCGGGCGATGCGCAGAGCTGCGCGGGCGGCCTGTACGTTGGCGGCGGCATCGCGGGCCGCGTTCTGCTTTTCCTCGAAGTCGCGGCGCGACACGGCGTTGTCGGCAATCAGGCGCTCGGCCCGGGCCAGGTCGGAGGCGGTGTAGGCGACCCGCGACTCGGCTGCGGCGAGCTGGGCTTCGACCCGTGCGACTTCGGCAGCAAAGGGGCGCGGGTCAATGGTGAACAGCAGGTCGCCCTTGCTCACCGTGCTGCCGTCCTGGACATGCACCTGGGTCAGGATGCCGGACACCTGGGGGCGGATCTCGACCCGGTCGACGGCTTCGAGGCGGCCCGAGAAATCGTGCCAGTCGGTGATGGCACGGTGAACGACTTCGGCGGTGTCCACCTGGGCCGCCTGCGGGGCAGGAGCGGCAGCCGGTACGGCGGCACGGGCCGAGTAGGCGGCGATGCCGCCGCCGGTCAGCAGGAGGCCGGACAGGGCGGCGGCCAGGACGACGCGCCGGTTCAAGTGCGGGGAGGAGGAGGTGTCGGAGGTGTTCATGGTGTCCTCGCTGTTTTCAGGGGGGCGGGATTGGGGGATGTCTGGATTGTGGTTGTTGTGTTTGGTTGGATAAATACATAAAAGTTGACTTCACTGTTCGAGATAAACTAATAATTGAGGTGAGGGCTTCTGATGGGAGGCCGCAGCAGGAGACGGGCAGATGGACAGGTTTCAGGCCATGAAGGTGTTCATGGGCGTGGTGGAGGCGAACAGCTTTACGCGCGCAGCAGACAACCTCGGCCTGCCCCGGGCGACGGTTACGACAACGATCCAGGGGCTGGAGGGCTTGCTCAAGACGCGGCTCCTCAATCGCACCACCCGCAGCGTCAGCCTGACCCCCGACGGGGCGGCCTATTACGAGCGTTGCGCACGCATCCTCAATGATCTGGAGGAGACCGAAGCGGCCTTCCAGGACGCTGCCCGCCGGCCCCAGGGGCGGCTGCGGGTGGATGTGTCCGGCCCCATCGGGCGACGCATCCTGATCCCGCGGCTATGCGAGTTTCACGAGCGCTATCCGGACGTGGAGCTGGTGATCGGCATGGGGGACCGGCCGGTCGATCTGGTGCAGGAAGCGGTGGATTGCGTGATCCGTGCCGGCGAGCTGATGGACTCGACACTGGTGGCGCGGCGCATCGGCATGCTGAGTTTTGTCACTTGTGGTGCGCCCGCCTATCTGGAACGACATGGCGAGCCAGGTACGCTGGAAGCACTCGAGCAGCACCAGGCCGTGCATTACTTTTCCAGTGTCAGCGGGCGCAACTTCGACTGGGATTTTGTGGTGGACGGTGTCAGCGTGCCGGTACGCATGAACGGCCGGGTGGCGGTGAACGACTCCGATGCCTACACGCTCTGCGGTCTGCAGGGCTTCGGGCTGATCCAGCCGGCGCGTTTCATGGTGCTGCCGCACCTCGAGGCGGGGGAGTTGAAGGAAATCCTGCCCGCCTGGAAGCCGCCTCCCTTGCCCATGTCGGTGCTGTATCCACAAAACCGCCATTTGTCGCCCAAGGTGAGGGCCTTTACCGATTGGGTCGCCGAGCTCTTCAGCGAATGTCCGCTACTCAACGGGTGCGACGGGGCCGGTTTCACGGCCGGGGAGTGCCGCTATCCCGGCCGTCCCTCCAGCTATACGGTGCGGGAGATGGTTGAGCAGGAGAACCGGACCGCCGGGGTCAGCTAGCGTGGCTGGCGCTTAGCGGGGGAAGTACATCTTGCTCCTGTCGAGCTTGTAGCCCCACGGCAGGCCGGCGTTTTTCCAGCCGTTCAGCGCGCGCTGGCCGGTTTTGGGGCCGTCCTTCAGCAGGTCGCCCTCGAAGCCCTCGGTAACGCTGTACACACGGCTGAAGCCGGCGTCGGTGAGGCGGTCGGTGGCGCGGGCGCTGCGGTCGCCGGAGCGGCACATGAGGATCACCCGGTCGGCCTTGGTGAGGCCCTTGGCCTTCAGGCGGCGTTCGGCTTCGGTGACGAAATCGCTGTTGGGTTCCATCATGTAGATGTTGCGAACCTCGTCCCAATCGGTCATCAGTTCCTGGTGCTCCAGGTAAGGAACGAGGGCGTCCACCGGGGTGGCCATGCCGACGTACATGGCTTCGGCGCGGGTGCGTACGTCAAGGAAAAGCGTGTGGGCCGGGTCCTCTCGGACGGCGTCGAAGGCCTCACGCGGAGTCATGTAAAGCTGCAGATGCGTGCGCTTGCCCTCGGGTAGCGCTGCCGGCGTATCTGCAAAGCCCGGCAGCGCGGCGGTCAGGGTAATGATGGCCAGCAGCATGCGCATGGCGTTTAGGGCAAAATGTTTCATACTTGATGTGTCCCTTCTGTTTGTTTCGACCCCTTGCGAGGCCCGTGATGACTGTGAAAAAGCTGTTTGTACTGGTTGCTTGCCTGATCGGATCGACCTCCTGGGCCGGCGATCCGGCGGTTGGCGAAAAAATGGTCACCGAAAAGGACTGCGCCGGCTGTCACCAGCGCCTGATCGGAGGTGACGGTTCGAAGCTCTACACGCGCAGCGACCACAAGGTGAAAAACAAGGGGCAGCTGGCAGCCCAGGTCAGCTACTGCAGCTCGCAGCTGAAGACCGGCTGGTTTCCCGAGGATGAGGAGAACGTGGTGGCCTGGTTGAACCACCGCTACTACAACTTCAAGTAAATACCGTGGGCCGGACTTCAGTCCGGTGCCAGCAGCCCCAGTCCCTGCAGCACCCTCTTTTCCAGATACCCGCCATACAGTCCGACGCTGTCACCCCCCAGCAGGGGTGCGGCTTTGGCTTGCCCCTTGCTGTCCAGAAAAAGCACGGTGGGTGCGAACTTGACCTTGTTGCGGCGGGCTACATCGGCGTGGCTGATCTTCTCGCCGTTGAAGTCGGTGGTCAGGCGCGCGCTGCCAATGCCGATTTCACGAATGCGTACTCGTTCGCGAAAGCGCGGGTCGTCCGGCAGGGCCGGCAGGTAGGCATCGCGGACGGCGACGCAGTAGGGGCAGTCGGGCAGGCTGAACAGGATGACGTAGAGCAGCTCGTCGCGTCCGGTTGCCTCGTGCAGATTGGCGTCCAGCGGGCCGCGGGCGCAGGCCACCGTGCTCCACAGCAGGAGCACGGCGAGCAGCGGCAGGCGCAATGCGGCGGGCATCGGGCTACTTTGCGAGGGACTCGCGTTCCAGTGTGAGGTAGGTGCCGTAAGCATTGATGCGGTTGGCTGCTTCGAAGGCCGGAACCTTCATGAAGCGGCGCCAGTCGGTGCGGGCATAGGCTTCTTCAAACGGCGCCATGTCGTCGACGGCTTTGCCCATCTGCTCACGCAGGTAGAGAAGGTAGTCGCGGGTCAGGGTGAGGTCGGCGGCCGGATTGGTGGAGTGCGGGCCGTGACCGGTGACCAGCACCCTGGCCTTGCGCGTCATCAGGGTGTCGATGGCGGCCAGCCAGCGCTTGCTGTCGGCGCTGCCGACAAAGGGAATGCGGCCGGCGAAGAGAATGTCGCCGCAAAACACGACGCCGTCTTCCTCCACCGTCACCATCAGGTCTTCCGGCGAGTGGGCGGGGCCGAGGATGTCGATCCTGAAATGCAGGCCGCCGGCTTCGAAGCGGGCAGGGCCGTCCAGCCAGCGGTCGGCTTCGATGAGGCGGGTTTTGTCGTCCACCCACGGAAACAGGTCCTGCTTGCGCTGCGCCAGGCGGGCCGCGGCTTCGCCGCTTCCGAAGTACTCCTTGCCGGCCTGGTGTGCCCATGTTTCGGCGCCGGCCGCTTTGAAGGCCGGCAGGCCGTAGAAGTGGTCTGCGTGGTAGTGGGTGAGGATCACGCGCCGCACCGGCTTGTCGCTGATCTTGCGGATCGCCGCCAGCAGTGCCTCGCCAAGCGGTGGCGTGCCAAGGGCGTCGATGACGATCACGCTGTCCCGTGTCACCACGAATCCCGCATTGCTGTTGAAACCCTTGTTGGCCGCCGAGGCCATGCCCGAATCGCCCTGTACGTACCAGGCATGTTCCGACACGCGGACAGGGTTGAGGGTTTGGGCATCAGCCTGGCTGGCCAATGCCAGCCAGGCAAGACTGACGATGACACACAACCAGTGGGGGAGGGAGGTGTTGCGGGCCATCGTCGTCTCCTCAAACCATGCCGGGGTTGCCTGCCATGCCCTTGAGCATGGGCAGGTTGAGGGCGCGTGAGCGGACCACCTTCTGGCCCTTGAGGTAACGGGCCACCAGATCCCAGACGGGTTCGCCGCCGGCATTCTTGGCGTCCTCCGAAACCGGCGCCCAGCCGGCTACCTTGTAGGTCTTGCCGGCGTCCAGCGGCTTGCCATGGAGGCGCATGTCGGTGATGCGGCCCCCCATCTTGCCCATCGGATCGCAGGCGTACTGCAGGCCGCCAACGCGCACCATGTCGCCGCCCTGCTGGTAATACGGATCCGGGTTGAAGAGGTTGTCGCAAACGTCTTCCAGCACGGTCTTGATCTGCTCGCCGGTCATCGTCGTCACCGTGGACCACGGGTAGGTGATGGCGGTCTGGTCGAGCAGGTGTTCCATGCGGATGGTATCGCCGGGCAGTAGCGATGTGCCCCACCGGAAGCCGGGCGAGAAGGCGATTTCGGCGTTCTTTTCGGCCAGCAGGGCGTCGAGGATGAGCTGGTCCCACGAGCCGTTGAAGTTGCCGCGGCGATACAGCAGGCCCTCGCTGACGGCGAGCTTTTCGGCCAGCCGGCCTTCGTAGGGTGCGCGCATCTTGCTGATCAGCGCCGCCATGGCCGGATCGGCCGGAATCAGGTTGGCGAAGACCGGCAGCAGCTTGTAGCGGAAGTCGGTGACCTTGCCGCTGCTCACTTCCAGATCGAGTACGCCGAGGTATTTGCCGTTGGAACCGGCATTGGTGACAAGGGTCTGGCCGCCGGCATTCTTGACGATGACCGGCGTCGGTACGCCGTCGTGGGTGTGGCCGCCGAGGATGGCATCCACGCCGCGCACCCGGCTGGCCATTTTCAAGTCCACGTCCATGCCGTTGTGGGACAGCACCACCACCACCTGGGCGCCGGCGGCGCGGGCTTCATCCACCACCTTCTGAAGGTTGTCGTCCTGGATGCCGAAGCGCCAGTTGGGCACCTGCCAGCGCGGGTTGGCGATGGGCGTGTAGGGGAAGGCCTGGCCGATGACGGCTACCGGCACGCCGTTGATGTTGCGGATCACATAGGGCTTGAACACCGGGTCGCCGAAGTCGGTGGTCTTGATGTTCTGGGCGACGATGTCGATGCTGCCCTTGAAGTCCTTCTCCTCGATTTCCTTGACCCGTGCCTCGCCGTAGGTGGCTTCCCAGTGCAGGGTCATCACGTCAACGCCAAGCAGCTTGGCGGCGTCCACCATGTCCTGGGCGTTGGTCCACAGGGCCAGGCCGGAGCCCTGCCAGGTGTCGCCGCCGTCGAGCAGCAGCGAGCCCGGGCGGCTCGCCTTGAGCTGCTTGACCAGGGTTGCCAGGTGGGCAAAGCCGCCGACCTTGCCGTAGGTTTTCGAGGCCTTCACGAAATCGAGGTAGGTGAAGGCGTGTGCTTCCGGCGTACCGGGCCGGATGTTGAAGTGACGTAGCAGCTTCTCGCCGACCAGGTGCGGCACCTGCCCGGCCATGGCGCCGATGCCGAGATTCACGTCCGGTTCGCGGAAGTAGATGGGCAAGAGCTGGGCGTGGCAGTCGGTCATGTGCAACAGGCTGACCGAGCCAAAGCGCGGCAGCTCGTACATGCGGCTGGCGGCTCTGGCTGCTTCGGAGGGATTGCTGTGCAGGCTCAGGCCGCCAGCCGCGGCAACGGCCAGCACCTGGAGGAAGTCCCGGCGGTTCATGGACATGCGGTGGTCTCCGTGTTCAGTCTTTATTCACCGGGGATTCCGGATCGACGAGGAAGGCGACGATGTGGGTGATCTGCTCCGGCGTCAGCCAGTTGTGCAGCCCGAAGCGTGGCATGTTGGTGCACGCATTGAAGGTGTTGGAGTTGTAGATCTTGTCGTAGGCGTACTTGATGATTTCGTCGCTGTTGCCGCGCAGCTTGCCGAAATGTTGCAGGCTCGGCCCGATGGTGCCGTAGGCGACTTCCTTGGCGGCCAGCTGGTGGCAGGCGTAGCAGTTGCCGCCGCGCAGGCGTCCGGGCGGGTCGGGCTGGATGAAGCCGATGTGGCCGCCGGTACCGACGGCCGCGAGTTTTTCGCCTTCTTTCCAGTCGCCGATCAGCTTGCCGTCGACGGGATAGCGGATGGTGGCCCTCTGGGCCTTCTCGATCTGCACGCGCACTTTGGGGGGCGGGTTGTCCTTGTACTGACTGCACAGGCGCATGGCGTCGTCCTGATCCAGGCGGGTCATCCAGTATTTCGGGTTGTCACTACGGAAGGAGCTGCGGAAGATCTGTTCGGCCTGGGCCGATATGTCGTTTCCGGCGGCGTGGGCGCCGAAGCTAGCCAGGGCGAGGCTGGCGGCGATGAGGGGCTTTTTCATGGTCGTGTCCTCTCAGCGCTTGATGCCGGGGGTTTGCATCACGGTGCCGCTGGCGGTCTTCTGCAGGAAGACTTCCAGCGCGATGATCGAATCCGCAAGGTAGTTGGGCTCTGGCCAGCGGGCCTGGCGCATGCAGTCGATGAGACGGCGCTGCATGGTCCATACGGTGCCTTGCGATACCCGGTACGAGGGCCAGTTGCCCATGGCAGTGCCGGCGCCGGCCCGGGTGGTGAGGTTGCCGAGGTCCTGCAGGCGGATGCGCTTGCCTTCCTGGCCGTGGCAGATGGCGCAAGAGAAATCCTGCGGGCCGCTGCGGCGGTAGAAAATGTACTCGCCGACCTTGGCCATGCGGGCTTCTTCCGGATGGCGTGCCGGTACGTCGATTTTTGCGCCGTTGGACTTGCCGCCGATATAGGTGATCAGGGACTCGATGTCCGAGTTCCGGCCCGGCTTGGAGAACCAGTTCCTGGTGGCTTCGGCTTCGCTGAAGCCTTGCTGCGTGACCATGCAATGGACAAGACGGGACTCGGCATCCATCACTTTCTTCGTGTCGGCAAAGTAGCGCGGCAGTTGGGCATAGGCGCCGTCGAGCTTGCCCGGACCAAGGCCCATGTCGCATTGCTCAAGGCTGACGTTCTTTGGCCCGCGGGGCTTCTTCCAGAGCTCTTCGCCCTTCATTTCAAGGAGTTCTGCCGGGTTGCCGTCGGCCAGCATCTCGCGGTATTTGGTAATCTCGTCCATGGTTGAACCCTGGGCGAGGGCGCTTCCGCCAATGCCGAGTACAACCGCGGCAAGCACTGCGTGCAGTCCTGTGCGCATCTATCTTCCTCCTTTGTCGGGGTGTCCCCGGTCGTCTCGGGACGATCTTCTCGGGGATTTTCCGGTGGGTCGGACGTTGGTCCGACGGCCCGTGATCAGCCGATCAGCACTTCGTCAGTACGTTTGTCGCCCTTGCTGTCCACCCAGCTCACGGCAAGCTTGTCGCCCTTGGCGCCACCCTTGAACTTGAAGGCCAGGTAGGGGTTCTTGGAAATCGCGGTGCCGAACTGGGCGGCCAGCACCTGCTTGCCGTTGTGCTCGGCGCTTACTTCGGTGATGAAATGGGCGGGTACCAGGTTGCCGGACGAGTCCTTCCGCTGGCCGGTTTCCATTTCGTGGCTCATCAGTACCTTCACTTCGGTGATGCCTTCTTTCGCGCTCGCGCGAATCTTCATCGGATCTGCCATTTCGATTCCTTTCCTTTCATGAAGCGCGCAGGGCTCAGCCGCCGCAGCCGCCGAGGGTGACCTTGATTTCCTTCTTGGTCATGAGGAACTTGCCGCCGACCTTGACCAGTGCATACACGTCGGAGGTCTGGCCCATTTTCACGCGGGTCTGCACGTAGGCTTCGGTGCCGGCCGGCAGCGTGAAACTGGCGGCCAGCGGGTTGGGGTTTTTCTCGACGAGGATGGCGATGGCCTCGACGCCGGCCAGGGTGGACACGACACCAACCGGCACCACGGCACCGTTCTCGGCGATGTCCGGGGCGGTGAGCTGGATCTCGGTCGAGCTCTCGGGCTTGCCGGCGCCCAGGCCCTTGAGAGTTTCCTCGATGGTCTTGGCGTCGAAGGCCGATTTGTTCCATTCGGCGCGCGCCTGCTCCGGGGTAATCAGGCCGGCGGCAGCCAGCAGGCCGAACAGGCCGAGCCCGCCACCGGCCTTGAGTGCTTCACGGCGTTGTACGTTCATGTGTCTCTCTCCTTGAGTGATCTGGGTTTATTGCGCCTTGGCGCCGGACAGGATCCATTTGACGAGGCTGCGGATGCTCTCGTCCTTGAGTTGCGCATGAGGCGGCATCGGAATGTTGCCCCACACACCCTGGCCGCCAGCCTTGATCTTGGCGGCGAGTTTCGCATCGGCGTCGGCCTGGCCTTTGTACCTGGCGGCGACCTCGTTGTAGCCCGGGCCGACGATCTTGTTGGCGACCCCGTGGCAGGCCATGCAGCCACTGTCGGTGGCGAGCCTGGTGGCTGCTGCGTTTTCGCTCGCGGCGGCGGGGGCAACCGGTGTCTTGCCGCTGGTGTCCTTGCCGCGCACCGGGCCGACGCTCCGGTTCTGCTCGGCAAGGTTGCCGTGGGCACTCTCGGCATACACCGGCAGCAGCGATGCCACCTTCACCTCCGTCTTGCAGTTGCTCATGCAGGCGGTGTTCTTTGTGTCGGGCTTGCCGCCGTTGCCGATACCGCCCCTGGCGGCCGAGGTGCCGGGCCACAGGCCGTGGTCGGTATTCATGCCGTTGCGGTTGGGCATGCGGGCCTGGGCTTCGGCAATGTTCCTGTCGGTGAGCACGAAGTCGGCGGGGACGATCTCGGCCTGGTTGAGCAGGTAGGCGAGCAGGCCGTATACCTCGTCGTTGCTCAAGGATTTGGGTGCGGTCAGCGGCATGGCGCGGTTGATGTAATCGAACAGGGTCGACACCGTGGCCACCTTCATGATCGCGGTGCGCTGAGGGGCGTCACCCTTGACCAGCGACAGTACGTGGCCGGTCTTGATATCGTCCTTCGTGGTGCCGCCGATCAGCGGGGTGTGTACTTCGTTCGACTCACCGAAACTGCCGTGGCAGGAGGTGCATTTGGCCTCCCAGGTTTCTTCGCCCTGGGCCACGCTGCCGCTGCCCGGGCGCAGGCCCTTGAAGTCGGGGCGCACGTCGATGTCCCAGGCGTGGATTTCGGCGGGCAGGGCGCCGCGGCCGACGCCAGCGTACTTGCCGTCGCCGGATGCGCTGCCGGCCGATGCAAGGATGGCCAGCGTGATCAGTGTCTTAGAGAACCTGGACATTGCTGACCTCCCCGCTGTCGACGACCTTCCACGACTGGATGGCGTTGTTGTGATAGATCGACTTGGTGCCGCGCACGGCGCGCAGCTGGCCGTAGCCGGGTTGCACGTAGCCGGTCTCGTCCATCGCGCGCGACTGCAGGATGGCCGGCTTGCCGTCCCACACCCAGTCGATGTTGAAGCGCGTCAGGCACTTGGAGAGGGTCGGCCCTTCGATGCGTGCCGGGCGCCAGTTGATGCCGCCATCGGTGGATACATCGACTCGCTTGATCTTGCCGCGCCCCGACCATGCCAGCCCGGAGATGTTGTAGAAGCCCTTGTCGAGCAGGATCTGGCCGCCGGAAGGCGTGGTGATGACCGACTTGCATTCCTGAGTCGACGTGTATTGGCGGTGCTGGCCGTCAGGCAGCAGGTCGATGTAGTGAATCGCCTCGTCCTTGGTGGCCCAGGGCTTGTCGCCCACTTCGATGCGGCGCAGCCACTTGACCCAGCTGACGCCCTGCACGCCAGGCACGACGAGGCGCAGCGGATAGCCGTTTTCGGGGCGCAGCATCTCGCCGTTCTGGCCGTAGGCGACCAGCACTTCGTCGGACTGGACGAGTTCGATGGGAATGGTGCGGGTCATCGAGGAGCCGTCGGCGCCTTCGGCGAGGATGTACTTCGCCTTCTTCCAGTCGACGCCGCAGTCTTCAAGAATCAGTCGTAGCGGTACACCGGTGAATTCCGAGCACGACAGCATGCCGTGGCTGTACTGCACGGTGGGCACTGCCACGTTGCCCCATTCCATGCCGGTGTTGGCGCCGCACTCGATGAAGTGCATGCGCGATACCGGGGGCAGGCGGAGGATGTCATCGACCGTGTAAACCTTGGGCTGCTTCACGAAGCCGTCGTCGGTGCCATGCACCATCAGGCGGTGCTTCGACGGGTCGATGTCGCTCCAGCCCTGGTGGTGGCGCTCGAAGTGCAGGCCCGACGGGGTGATGATGCCGAACAGGCCCTGAAGGGGCGCGAAGGACACGGAAACCTGGGGCAGCCGCGTGAGGCCCGGAGATTCCCGGCGCTGCAGACCCTTTTCGTATTGCGACGGCAGACCATAGGGCCGGGCCGCAACAGGCTGACCGAGGCTGGTGGTCCATGGCGGCAGGGTAAGGATGTTCGGATCGCCATCCACAGCACGGGCCAGGTCTGGCGCGGCCATGGCGGCAGAGGCACTGATGAGTGCCTTGCGCAGAAAATCGCGTCTACCTTCCTTTACGGCGGTGATGTCTGCCTCGGTCAGGAAGTGCTCGGGCGCAGGGCGCACCCGCCCCCTTTGAGTTGGCTGGTCGGCCATATCGGAAGTCTCCCCCTTTTGGTTTTCCGGATCGGCAGAGGGCATGGCGGATGCGTCTGGATGCGCATCTGGATGGCCGTTGATTCCCCCTTGATGTTTATCAATTTATAACCCTAAACTAATATAGTCAATTGCTAATATTGCTGCTGTGCAATAAGAAAACAATGACAAAAGGCCGCAGATCGATGGCCATGGCGGCTTGCCCGGGCCGGCCGCTACGGAGAACAATAGGCAGCGCATCCGATGGCAACCCGCTTCGGCGGAATCAAGGAGGAGAGACAATGAAATTGCTTCGATGGACGACCGCCCTGTGTTTGCTGGGCGTGGTCGGTGTCGCCCACGCCGAGAACAAGGCGGACCCGAACCTGGCCCGCAATCTCGCGGCTACCTGCGCCAATTGTCATGGCACCAACGGCAAGGCCGTGCCGCATTCCGGCAGCGAGGCACTGGCCGGTGTCGAGAAGGACAAGCTGCTGCAGAAGCTGCATGACTTCCGCTCCGGCGCGAAGCCGGCGACGATCATGCACCAGATATCCAGGGGCTATACCGAAGCACAACTCGAACTGATCGCGGCTTACTTCGCCGCTCAGAAGTGAGCGGGGGAGGGATCATGCTGAATCGACGCGATTTTCTGAAGACGGCTGCGCTCGCCGGTGGTGTGATGGCGTTGCCCGGCTTGTCGGGCTGCGCCATGGGTTCCCGGCCACGGGGCCATGTGGTGGTGGTCGGTGGGGGGTTTGGCGGCGCCACGGTCGCCAAGTACCTGCGTATGTGGAGCCAGATGGGGGTGGATGTGACCCTTGTCGAGCGTCACCCGCTGTTCATCTCCTGCCCGATGTCCAACCTGGTGATTGGCGGCGAGAAAACCATGGCCGACATCACCATGGGTTATGACGGACTGAGGAACACCTGGGGTGTGAAGGTCATGCAGGACACGGTGACCGGCATCGATGCGGCCGGCCGCAAGATCACGCTGGCGTCGGGTACGGTGCTGTCCTACGACCGGCTGGTGCTGTCGCCGGGTATCGAGTTCATGTTCGACCAGGTGGCCGGGCTGGACAGCGAGGCGGCCCGCAACACCGTCCTGCATGCCTGGAAGGCCGGCCCGCAGACGGTGGCCCTGCGCAAGCAGCTGGAAGACATGAGGGATGGCGGGGTATACGCCCTGTCGATTCCGAAAGCGCCCTACCGCTGCCCGCCCGGCCCCTACGAGAGGGCTTGCCTGGTGGCCAGCTACTTGAAGAAGGTCAAGCCGAAATCCAAGGTTCTGGTGCTCGACGCGAATGAGGAAATCACCTCCAAGAAGGCGCTGTTCACCAAGGC
>APMI01016286.1_pt1 | contig 14201 bp, 5 predicted proteins | sample 667938 | NCBI WGS metagenome assembly APMI01 (sample SAMN01084076, study PRJNA167559) | wastewater metagenome | biome: Wastewater | place: Denmark: Ejby Moelle, Odense | collected 2011-11-28 | reverse complement strand
ATGATAAAATATTATATAACTTATTCTTCATCATAAAATAAAGATATAAAATATATATCTGTGAAAATAACCAAAACAAAACCCATCATCATCTCTATAATCTCTAATAGTATGCCATAATTCATAGATGACTAACATGCTGAGATATAACTTCAAAATTGTCAGTAGTTATTCATATAAAAATCACCACTCATTACTGCAAAACCGGTCCCTTAACGTCACATAAATGACTGTTTGTGTTTCATAATATTCATACTATTTTTCAGCACATTCATCGCGTACTCAGCCTACTCCATCCACATGATGGCAGTCATGCCGTAACTTCAACCTATATCTGGTTAACCAGGAACAATATTCTAGAATGTTACTAATTAGAAGATGAAAACATTTGCCATAATTATATTCTTGTGTCTAGGCGGCTCTGTCTTTGTATCACTAATATTATGTGGGTTTCTGTGCCTGTGTCCGAAAATTGGAGTGCTTGTTATGGCTGCTGCCGGCAGTATTATTGTCACTGCCATTGCGCTGTTCTTAGTCATTGCTACCTTCTAAGTACTAGGTAAATATTCAGCATTGTTCTTTATGCTAGCCATTGGCTATATTAGTCTTATCTGTGCATTTAAACAACAGTTATAAAGTGCAGCTATTCTGATGAAAACAATAAAATTGTTCATATCTGACAATCCCAAAATAATCCTTTTAGTATTCATAAGTTTGATATACTGTCTGTTAGTGCTATGCTTATGGTGCTTAGGTTTCTACTCATTTTGCATCAGATACCAACAGAATTAACTGCAATACAATGGGTTTATAGGTTCATCAATATTCTGGGCATTTCTGTTAGTATTCTTCAACTATTACTTTTACTATACTTCAGTATATTTGACATCATGTTCATTGGCGATTTGGTTCTATCAAGTGGATGGCATGGATGCTATGTCCACGCCTTTAAAATTTATGGTCAAAGGAGGATTAGGCACTATTACTTTTGCTAGTTTGGTATTTGCATTTGTTAATGTGCTCAAATTTTTCTTCTTCTTTGGCAGATTATAAAATAAATAAGGGTTTCTGTTCTGCATTGGTAAATTCTGTTCATTATTTGTATACTTCTGTTTAGGCTGTCTCTAACCATTGTCACAAGTGTTAAACAGTTATGCAATAATAACATCTTCACTGACAGGGTAATCATTCATAACTTCAGCTAGAATAATCGCGCATATTGCATTCCAAGATTTCACAGCATTTTCAAATTTCGCAGTGGTAGGGTATATGATGCGACTGGGTACTATATTTTTCACATGTTCGATTCCCACTATTATCGGCATCATACTATTCACACAATTACTGCAGAACAATTATTTGACGATGGCAGGCTCAGCTCTAATAATATTCACTACCTCAATAATTGGTATGGTGATATTGCAGATATTTGTGTAATCGATCAATGCTTTATTTGTCATGTACCGGATTGATGCGGAGTTAAGTAATACTGGTCATGAAATTACTTGGGTGCAACAATTTGGTGAATAACTGCAAAAGGGATTTGATTAAGCCAGTATCGATCATCTAATGAAAAAACCACAACCTAAATATAGGAAAGTTACGACTGTTGTTGTGCATCAAAATGGAGTGACTTAAGTGTTCGAAAATAAAATTATAGTGCCTGATGGCAAAATGGAGACTTCTATGCAATAATTATGAATATTTAATTGGAGATTTTTAATCAAAAGTTTTAATATGTAGAATTCTAAAAAATAAATTATTAATATTATTTTTCAATAATAACATTAATTGATATTTGTTGGATACATTATCAAAATTTATTTGAATAATTTAACTCACTGCCCTTGATAACATGGACACCAATTCTATTTTGCCATTTATTTTCTCCGTCAATGCCCTCATGCCAATCATTGCCATTCGCATATGCAATATAGTTGCCACAGGGAGAGACAGTTGCACAACACACAGGGTTATTTTTGAAGTTTAATCTTGTAATTACATTCTTCTTGTTGAAATCCCAGAAAATTATTTATCCTTCACTGCCTGCTGTGAATAGCCATTGACTGTTTCGTTTGTTAAATCCTAATGAATTTACAGGAAATAATATAGTCTTATCTTATTAAATAATTTTGTGCGATTTAAAAGTCATTATCGATTGTAGTTTGCTATGATCATCCTTTATTTAAGAAATATTTGTTCGACCATCAGCTGACCCATATGCAAAATATAAACCATTATGGTTAATGGCTAATGAAATTATCTGTGATCCTTTTCCTAGTTCCGAATCAAAGTAATTAATTTTCTCTTAAGCAATATCTTTTAAGTTAAACATAAATATTTTTTAAGCAGAAGTAGCACCTCCGTATATTCCATTATTAAAATCCGTGGCAAGAATTTTGTCATTAACATCAACACTGTGGATGAGCTTATTATTTTACCAAAAATTAATGTATTTTTAGTAAGCAGTGGAAATCAATATATTTGTTTGTGGAACTTCATACAATGAGTTAATAGCAGAACCATGAGCTTTGTATTTCATTTTTATATTAAGTGCGTAGTCATATACTGCAATACTGCCATCGATAAACCCAACATATATTTTTTGATTGTCAGAACTAAAGCAGCCTGCAGAAGGTACTTCATCTAATTTAATATTGTGATTATTAGTGAGTGCTTGATTATGAATAGAAAATAAACCGAATTAGAATAAAGCCATGGTTTTGTTCCAGTTTAATACTAGTAATTTGTCATTGTTTGACCATACCATGCACTTTACTTATATACTTTACCCTAGGCTCATATTACATTTTAAGTCGAGATTGTATGAGTCTGTAATTTGATTCATTTTCTCTTTTATATTTTTGTGTTATTTATTTTATTATCAAAGATATATATCTTGTATTATAAGGCGGTTCTTGAGGCAATATATAAGAATGAAATATAGCTAAATAATTTTCGATATAAATTAAATTAAGAATGCATAAATCAGTAATTAAATAACGACAATAGCAACGAAACAAAATCAAATGGAAGGGTTACGGTGCAGATATGGCAAATTGTTTGTATCCATAGGTTTCGGCTATTTTATTATTGTTGTTATAACTGGTCGTGGTATTGGCTCATTGATTGCTCTACTGGCTTCGGCTTAGAGCAGTTTACGAATAGATACATTGCTATGCACTCCTCTCAAATGAGGATAGTTTCGAAGCACTTCATCTGCTAGATTTTTAGCTATTCTCTAATCAATATTTGCATAACTTTGTTTTGAACTTACTGTGTGCTTATCCCATTCTTGCTGACCTTATTATTTCTTTTTCTTTAACTCTTCAATATTTTCTATATTACATAAAATATGTACTTTGAGCTCTTTAACTTGCTACAGATTTAGCCTATGAATTGCCACTCGCATGGGTTAATTTATCGTCATCGTCTTTATTTGCCTATCTTCTTAACCTTCTTTGTTATTCTCTTTATTGTATTTTCTTGGTTTATCTTTATCTCCAATCTTATTTTTATTTTATTTCCTGTATTTTATCTTTCAGATTCTTCAGTATCGACTTAACTTGTTAGTCTTAAGAGAATTGATCAATCGCAGTGTTATCGAAGAAGTCTAATAGCTCATCAACTTATTATTACTGTTTTTTCTATCGTTATTGTTCAGTTAATGCCCATCCTGGCTTCTTTATTTTCTTCTATTTTTTAAAAGGTTCATCAACAGCCTTCTATTTCTTTTTGTCTTTTTCCTATTAGACTCTCTTTTTTTATTAGTTTGCTTAATCAAGTCTTCTTAAATTAGCTACGTTGAGTTCGCCTGGCCTGCTGGGAGCTGGACTTTCATCCAAAATATTGAGCACTTGAGTAGCAGTCTGATTATACTAATTTTTCATTTTCTTAGCTCTTTCTCTGTCTGCTTCAGCTATCTCTTTGATCTTCTTAAACTTTTATTCTTCTTGTTTTTCCTTTTATTCTAGTTGTTATTTAACCTTTTGCTGCTTTTATTTGAATTACTCCAACCATTTTTTATGTTTGCTTAATATAGATGGCAATTCCTCTTAATTAAGCTATATGATACTTTTTTGTTAAGGAGGGGGAGACCCATCTCTTCGTACTGGCACAAGACCGACTTGCTCATGATTATACACTCTGCCGCAGAAAGGTCTAATTTATAATAGTGATTGTACCTTTAGACTGGAGCATTGTTATTTTAGTTGGGACGACTGCACAACATGACACCCTTGTAATTGTTAATAACATCTATGTTAGTTATTTATATAGTACTGTTGCCTCGATCTTCCATTTTTGTGATTTTTGTTTAAATTTGCTTAGATTAGTTAAGTTATACAATTATTATGAGTATAAATATAAAAAGAACTTGATAATGTTTGCCTTGAAACAATAATATAAATGTAATACAACATAAATCATATTAGATCTTTCTCATAGAAAGTATCCCTAAATTATTTCCCTTGCTGAGTAACTGTACTATTTTAAGCCTGTTTCTGTTACTGCCTGAGCACACTGACAGTAAATTTGCCCAAAACAGGTCGATGGTCACTACCTGATATATTAAGAGAGGTGTATAAATTGCACTAACAGGAATGATTTTACAGATCATCAGACCAGTACAAAATACGATCACACCATGATGGGTTCCTGTTCTTCTAAAATGTGTAATTACCAGTCTGTTTATCTAGTTTATATGTAGGCAGGAATGATATTTATTATTAAGCGTATGATGCGAGGAAATGATTCGTGTCAGTTTTCATTTTTAAATCAATCAACTGGTCTCTGCCTACAAACTCATCTATTAATTTAGATTAGTATTATTTGTACAAAGGGTCATTTTGTTTTTTACTTAGTTCATAAAGCTCAGAAAAATCTTTGAATTCTCCAATAAGTCTGAAATTCAGATCACCGAAGAAAAATTTATGATCGCTGGATTAAATTTAAGATTAATTTTGAATACCTGATTTGTTTTGTTGAAAAGCTTTCTTGTGAATTTGATCAAAATCATCAACACGCTCTTTAGTTTTTGACTCCCCTGCTGCTAAGTGAGCACAAGTGAAACATATAGAGGTGTCAAAGATGTGAACTCTAATTATTGTGCCTCCTTTATTACCAAAACTACCACCCATGCCAGTCTTGACTGTATCTTTATGGACTGATCTTAGACTATTCTTCCAATTCTCACTGATGAAAATAATAAGACATATGCCTACTAATTATATCTTTTGTACAAAAATATACTTATTGCCGTATAGACTATTCAAATGTTCCTGAATAGATTTCTCCCATAGCCCTGCCAGCTTCGTCTCCTACTCCTATAACATAACATTATTGGGGTCTAATTTAACCATTTACTGCACACCGAAGACAATCAAGTCAGATCCTTAGAATTTGGATATAATTTATTTTACCTTTAGCTTTGTGGGAGCTGTTGCATTCACGTTCCATGTCAATATGCTTATTTTTAATGGACTTGTGTACTTGCAGTGATTCTTTGATTTTAGTTGAGCCTTGCCACCGTTATGAATGAGGTCTATTGATGTTTGTTTTATGCGATCCATGAATTTTTAATTATATAGTCTCTGTAATGAGACAAATGAGCTATCAATGTCGTCTAAGAATTTATTTTTTAACCCAGATACTGCTCTAGTTCCTGCGTAAATTAAGCTTTCATAGTCAGCCTTGTCTAACCATAAAATTTTGAAGTTTCTAATCATAGGTCTCATTTAATCATCACTCTTTTTTAATAAATCTTCCATAAGTGAGCTGATGGAGATTCCCACATGCTCCAACTGTATTTACAAAGTCTTAATCGCAATAGCTTGCATTAGCACATTGGTCCTATTTAAACAATCAAGACAGCTCAATCGAAACACTCCGCCTTGTTTTGATAGTATCTGATGATCATCAAGATCGTATATAAAACAGTTAAAATGTTGTATAATTTTTTACACTTTATTCACCATTGCTATGATTTCGTTAAAATTCTTCTTTTTTAAAGAATCGTTAATATCAAAATACGCATACCTGCAAAAACTTTATATTTATTTCGCGTTTTCAGTCATCATTTGTTCATATGCTTTGATTAACAAATTCTAACCTTATTTCCTTTTCTAGCATAAATTAAAAATAAATATCGATTCATAGACTGAATTTAAATTAAGAAGATGTTCAGTAAAAGGTCCTTTTGTCAATTATTTATTTCGTGTTAGTCTTATTGGATTAGTTTGCGATTTCTGTTCCCAGAATATAGGTGAACTTCCTGATAAATACACAACACTCATAAGATATTTGCCGACTATGACAACTTGCTAAGTCTAAATAAAATTCGAACAGTTCCCATTTTAGTCAATTCCTCGACTGTAAAACCTAGTGCCACTTCGTTATTTCGATCGGCGACAGAGCAGATAGTAAATAATTTTAGTTTGGTCAATAAAAGATTAGAATTTACCGTAATAACCCTGGATTATAGGGATTCTCCATTACTATACATTACGATTATCAAATAGATTATTCAGCATGCTTTCATTCCAGAAGAACTTGCTTATCGGTTTTGAAAATGATTGAGAATAATGCGTCTAATTGCGTTGAGTTAGATCGGTATCAAGTGAAAAATAGAAACTAAACTTAAATATTTATTTCTTCAAAGTTTACAAAATATTAGACTATTCCTTATGAACTTGTGACTTAAACGCAATATAATCAACTGAAGCAATTTGGTACACACTAAACCCTTTAGGTGGAAGAGGCGGTGATTGGTAGACTTGATCGGCAAACATGAGAAAGCCAGCTTCTTTAATTTTGAGTATTCCAATAATGAGACTGCAGTAACAGATTTGCACATCGGTGTTGAAGGTGAAAGATTTACCTTTCTCTGCGTAGTCAAATCAGATTGTACTTTCGAATACAATGGTATCATGCTTTTTATCAATTAGGATCTGCGTCTTAAATGATGGTATCATGGGCTCGATCTAGCTAAAATCAAACACATACTTGAATAAAGCTTTAATTATGAGTTATTTTGAATTGCTTCAAGTTCTATTTCTGGTTCGGTTACATCGACAAATTGCTGAGATATTATTCGTATTATAAAAATTTAGTTATCTTTTATAATATTATATGCTTTTTTTGAATAAATTATGCTGTGTTACGTAAAGAACATGAATTGAATAATAAGACCGAATAATATGATAAATATAATAAAATATAAAACATTTTTCATTTCATGAAGGTGCAAAAATTGGCAACTTTAAGTACATTGCCTTCACCAAACTTTTTCTTCATTACCTTCGATTTCGAAGTCTCACTGGCAATAGACGAGCACACTTGTTTAAAGCAATCCATAAAATCTTGCTTAGAATACTGAGCCAATTTTTCCATTTCTGTCTTTGTATGATTTTTCTTTAAAATATGTGTTGCTAATTTGAATACAGATAAGGCTAACAAAGCACTATCAATGTTTTAAGTGAAAAGTCGGCTAAAACAGCAATGAAGGATATAGTTACTCATAGTGAATTCATCACTTTTTGATGGGCATAGCATCTATAAGTATGAATATGCTGTGGGTTTCACTAAAATGAAATTTAGCCCTGTTAGTATTTTGCTTTCCATTGTGATGATATCACTAATGGATTGGTTTGAAAAATTAGCATAATATTTGAGTCTGGGAGGGTATATTTCTTAATACTTGCTGGCAATCCATAGACATGTAATGCCAATTAACCCTAAATCATGCTACGTTGCTGACTTCTTAACATACTCATTGAAGTAAGCGAGTGCCAAATGTAGGGTCTATTATTTGAGCATCATAGCTGCATGAATGATTATCAACTTGCCTGACTAGTACTGCAGTTATGAAGGAGAAAAATTATTGGAAGTAACTGCTGTGTTTTGAGGGGTTGATTTGCAATTTAGCAAGTATTTTGTAATGTCCGATAAATATGGTTCAATTTCAATAGAGATTAAGTTCGGAACTGCTTATACTCTTGTCGACATAAATGAAATAGATTTCTTCTTGCATTTTGTTTTCTACTCTCGATTAATGTTGTCTGGCTTAAGTTTAAGAGCTATTGAAATATGATCCTTAGATTTTTTGGTTCTCTCATCATTTTATTTGTTCATTTTAAGATCAATGAGTTTCTTAGTAGCGAACTTGAGCACAGGCATCGAGCTATCTAGCATTTGTTAATAATTAAATTATTTTAGCAAATACTTAATTAGTACTTTATACAAAATAGCAATGCAATATATTTATCATATTTTTGTATAAAAATATTAATATTATTTTGATTAAACAAAACTAATCTAATTATTTAGTTTTTATGTCATTATATGTGTAAGAACATGCAAATAAATTGAATTAGATCACTTGACAGAATCCCAATAAATTCTATGCGTCATCATATTGTAGAAATCGTCGGCAGTCACAAATCCATCATCATCGAGATCAGCCTTTGCAAACATGACATTAAGTTATTAGTCTGTCATGTCTTAACCGAGATCCTTCGCAACTTTTTTGAGTTCAGCTGAAGTTATTTTACCCTATATTATTTTATGAATTACTGCTCGGTTTATATCGAAGGAGTTGAAGACTTTATTGACTTCTGCTCTGCTATCTTTCTCGCTGATCTTAGCAGTGGCCAATCTCAAAAACTACGCGAAATCAATACCGCCAGACTGATCTTCATCAAGTTCAGCTAGAATTTGATACACAAATTTATTCTGTCCAGAAAACCCAAGTTTAATAAATGCCTATTTGAGTTAAGATGGGTCAAGCATGCCACTCAGATCATCATCGAAGATATCAAATGCTTGCTTTATTTATATGACTTATTATCTGGAGATTGTCATAGTCACGTAGTCATCGGGGTTGAATTTCTATTTCTTTGGGCCCATTTTATATGCAATCAGTGGCAGTTTGCTTTATTAATTTGATTTTGTATTATACAAATATATACAGTTATAATCTTAAATTGAGAGAATAAACATCTATAAAATTAATCTATAAGATTGATGATTAAGGAATAAATCAGTTCTTAACTGGCTATTAAGATGATATTACTCTTACTACACTAGAAATATTTAAATTGACTTTAAATTAAACAATAATTTTAGTCTCTAATGCCTGTATAATAATAAACAATAAATGTACGAAAAACTAAAGAAACATCAACAGCACAAGCTAATCGCAAAGGAAACCTCAATAAAAAATTATTTCAATGCCCGACTTCCATATCTTCACGCACATTTACCAACTGAATAATCATTTACGACGATTTTTCACAGGCGAAGACCAAACATCATTAAAGAGAAATAACTGCAAGACTTGAGAAATAAGGAGGAAAGAATGAATGTGACCATGCTTAAAAATTATATATAACAGGATAAGAAATTGAAGAGAATTAGCAGTCTCCATAGCAGTATTAACAGTGGTTTAAACAGAAGTCTTGTGCAAACTGAGGCTAAAAATAGTCCATCTAAGCCTAAAATACGAAGTTTTTTCTTCTATGCCTTACAAGAAAGGCTACAATAAAGCAAAAGATACTTTTCAATTGACAAATGATCTTGTATATTAATTAATATTTTATTTATCTTACTCCTTTCTTATAGATATTAATCTATTTGACTTTTTGTATTGTCTTACTAATGTTATGAATAATAATTTGATTACTAATAAAATAGTTGCAAAATATAAATAAATAAATCTAATGCAATAGACCCTGACACGCTCAATGCGAACTCAGAGCTTGAATCAGACTTTAAGCCAAAGTTTACCGAAATTATCACTGAATATGCACCCAAGCTAATCGAAGTTGTTCAGAACAAACTAGCAGTTCGCCCAGACTAAGAAAATATTCTTAGATAGGCTTAATAATAAATAATAATAGTCTTCACGCAGAAGCAGCAATACTGGGCTAGCGGGCGATGATGATACTAATAAGCAAATGTTCCAGAATAGATCGTTTATTCAGTTGCCTAAGCAGTCAGCTTTGCAGTAAGGGTTTACGCCATTTAAGAGTATTAATAAAGCAGAAAGTGAGGAAATGCTTGAGTAAATCAGAAATATGAGATCGAGATCAACACTATTAAAGCCATTTGTAAAAGCAGAGATTTTATATAATAAGGCAGCTTACTAAAAGATAAGAATAGCCAATTAATTGAAATTACAGCATGAACGAGAATATGTGAATAAAAGAATCAAATAATTAACTCCGAATGCAATGAACAAATAGATAAAAGTGAAGTAAAAATTTAAGAACAAAGTAAAAAATGACAAAAAAATAACTTTAAAAATGAACTATAAAGTCTATTAACAAAATTTAAACTGTTGGAAACCTTACGTTGATTTCGATGCGCTCGCTCTTAGTGTAAAATAGTAAATATTGTTTATTGGAGGCAGAAAACCGACGCCTTGTGTTTTATATAATGTTATATAAGATAAATGGAAATAATTACCTCCTATTAATGGGATGAAATGTTTTGGAGAAACCGATCCCAGTGTGGTTGATAATCGGAAAATTATTTGCTTTGGCGGGTATGACTATTTTCAACAAGGTTTTAGTTTAATTACAAACACGATTAAAATATTAGACATCAAAGCATATACTTTTTAAGTTCAATAATTCCCATAAACTAAAACCCAATGCCGAGCATTTCATAGCCAATGCATTTATGGAAAATTTCTGATTATTTCAGGAGGAATAGACAAAAATAGTAAATTATTTAGTAATTTTATGAACTACAATTACTAGAAAAAGTATTGGAATCAGCTCACCATCCAAAAAATGCCAGAGCGTCTTAAATTAGGATTTGCTAAACATCAGACTTTGTCAGTTTTCCATCCTCGTGCTAATTACAGTATTTACGATGATGAACCGACAACTAGCATCGATTAGTACATCAAATAGGAAGGCATATATATTTTTGGAGGAGAAGACGCCAATGCAGATTTAAGCTCATCTATATATATTATGAGATTAGGGCAGCCTGCAATTGTTATCGAATAGATTGCGACCTCAGGGCAAGCACCCATAGCGAGAAGAAATGCTAAAATGTTGAGACATAAGGACTACATTATCATACATGGTGGGCGTAACGATTAAATGAAACCTTCTGTATTGAACTCTATGCATTTTCTACATCTGAAAACCTTATCATGGATTAAAGTCAGTGGAGAAAAGCCACCATATCGATACTCGCATGCTATTACTGTTGTTCATGATGAAATTGTCATCTTAGGTGGGAAAGGATTATAAGGACTAAGCAAATAAGTTTTCATTCTTCCTTATTAATAAACTTTTGAGTATATTTGATTACATTTTTCTTCACTTCTGTTATATTTTATCATGAATTATAATATAATTTGAATGGCAAAATTAAAACAAAGTGGAGCTATAGTAATCGTTGCCGTGCTGATCTTGGTGGCTTACTACATCTTTGATCAGCAAGACTTGATAAGCGTGACATAAGTAGCTCGATTCAAGTGCCTAGATGACCCAAAAATAAATCCCTCATTATGCATTTCATGCATTAATCGCCATGATATGCACATCGCAAATCAGAGCAGTATATACGTTAAGGACAGCGACAACAAATTCAAAGCGTTATCGATACCCAAACGGGGTATACTTTCATGTGAAGATCTTCTACAGTTTGTGTCCTATGAGCTACCGATGGGTACTGCTCAGGATATCAAATTCGAGGAATTAGGACCTGTGAAGTAGATAATCAAATAATTAAATATTGATATCACCAAGGATCCTGTTTCTAAGTATGAGGCGGATATGGAAGTGTAGACTATTGCCATTTATCAGATTAAGAAATCAGAGACTATCGGGTAGACAACAATTGTTACATATTCCTCGTCGGATTCAGAAGTACTTGCTAGATACTATGGTAAAGTTTTAGCTTAATGTTCTATGATATTTTCAGTCTTCTGCCTATTTTTCTATAAATTCCAGCAAGGCGAAATAAAAATAGGATTTTTCGGAGTCATTGCTATATGCACTATGGTTTTGGGTGAGACTGTTCTACCTAACACTGAATACTTAATTTTCTATGCAATATCGCTTACAATAGGATTCTATCTGACCAAAAGTTTAGTATCGAGATTCCTGGCAGTCGCCGCAATATCATCAAGTCTACTAGTGTACATGTATGTCCGATCACTGTACTCCTAATTCTTGGCCATAATTTTAGTGCTGTACATATTAGTAGGGCGAAGTAAAAGTTTCAAACGAGTAGGTACATTCGGCATATTCTGTTTTATCTCTTTAATACTATGTGTGGGGTTCAAATAACATCATCACTGGCTGAGTCTACCCCTTCGTAAAGTGATATAATACACTACTTTGACAATATCGCCATTATTGATGGAAGTGGTCACCAATGTAGGCATTGATCCACACTATAACCAGCTGCCGACGGGCTCCACATCTTCTGTGACCTTGCCTGGGTTTGAATAAGATATTAGTTCCGATGAGTAATAAAAGTGATAGTGCGTATACATGAAAATTTATTTATATATCATTATATTGACTCATATATTTAATAGGAATCCTACATCTATCGGTTATGACGATTATTCTGTGTACTTTGTTGATGCTCTATCAGATAACGAAGGTTGTCTACATCTTCAATGTGAGTTGCTTACAATATTCTTGCGGGCGGTCGTCCATGATAGCCGTTGTTCATCAATCCAAGCCATATTTTCGTCTATATCTCCATAATTTATTTAACTCGACTTTACCCAATGTAAAGCTGGTTAATAATTGCTTACTCTAAATTAGTATGCACTTCAAATTTCTTAGTATTAAGGTAATTGAACACACATCGATATAACTGTACTCTGTCAGGATTGTAAAGTAATTATAGTCGAACCTTTGACATAAATGGCGTAACTTAAGCCTGAAATTATCGGTACAGGGCAATATTGGCAAGAATATTATACACTATGAATATATGCTATTAATCTACTGTCCATATTTTCTTAAGTAATTCCTGTTTTTCGACCAGATCATTAAGTACTTATTATTCCTATGTGTTGTAAATAATGCTGTCGATGATCATCAATGCTTATCTTTTAATTTACGTGGGATATGATTTTATTTGGACGATGTCGATTAATTTTTTAAGCTAGGACATATCGCATTCGAATTATTTGTAGCCACTGATGAATTTAAACACTTTCAATGTGTCTTATATTGATTATATTATTTCACTAGCTTTTACGTCTTCGCCTAGTAGGTAATCTAGTACGCTTGTGGAAGCATGGAGGCAGACTTATATTTATTATTTATTAAGTTAGAGAATGCTTGGGTTGCTTAATTAATCGAATAGACTTCGCATGAGAAACAAAAATTCCCTCATTACTTTCGAATGTGCACTCGGATTTCTCTTTTTTAGTAGTTAAACTGCACAGTTGGCAACTCCATTCTGTAAATATATCTTAGCAATTTAAGGCGCGCTCCTTGTAGAGTTACCCAGAAACGAAAATAAATGCTGCAAAGTCTCAATTTTTTCAATGTCAAGTTTCAGGTAAGGCATAATTGCTTCTAAAAACCGCGAATTTATGACTCGTGCTGTTGTTATTTACTAACATTAAATCATACGCGACATTATGTTGATGACCAGCTCAAAGACTAATACCTTGCGTTAGATTTCCAACCCGCACTGATTAATCCTCAGCAGTATTTACGAGACGGACTCTATAACTTTGTATTAAGGCTTAGCAATTGCTGAACAGTATTTGAACTTCTTCTTTATTAATTATCTCAGATCGACTAAACTTTGGTAAATGTAGTAATCATCTCCACTAGCTAATTGAGTCAAATTATATATTATGTTTTGCGCTTACTGTACAAATTATTATTTGTCTTCTTTTTGATGATGCAGTATCTCAAGATCACGATATTATTTGCGCCTCGCTCTGAATTTGTCATCGATTTGTCTGCGTCGGATTTAAAGACGAAAGGCTTATCTCTTAGCGTTTATCATTATGTTTGCAAGCTGTTACTGGCTTTAAAGTTAAGCAACAAGAATGTAATATTTTATATATTGAGCCTAGATATAACTATGTATACGCTTATATAAATTCCTGTATTGTGCCTTATTTTATAAAAATATTTTATTTCAATAAATTCAAAAAGTGACTTAAATCTACTTAGGCCAAGGAAAAGCAATAACTTATGAAT
>APMI01010030.1_pt1 | contig 14205 bp, 17 predicted proteins | sample 667938 | NCBI WGS metagenome assembly APMI01 (sample SAMN01084076, study PRJNA167559) | wastewater metagenome | biome: Wastewater | place: Denmark: Ejby Moelle, Odense | collected 2011-11-28 | reverse complement strand
GAATCTCATTGAGCTTCGACAGCAGTGACTCAAAACGACCTTCAGCATAAGCGGCGAGCATTCCAGAGGCCTCAGCTGCGTTCGGGAGTGCTATGGAAAGGCTTAGCGGCAGAGCTGGCTCAAACAGGCCGTGCGGATAATCAGCGAGTGCAACGGAAGGGGATGACAAGCGAAACAGGCACCTGATTAATGAGCTCAGGAGGTACCTAAACGCTGGTGGAAGAGGGCCTATGCCGCTTTCCTCACGAACCAGTTCAAGATTCAGCCTGTCAGACACGGCTTCGATTTTCAGCCACCATGGGTCACCCTTCCACACCCCAGCACGATTAAACGGTGTGCGATGTTCCAGCAGCAGCACACGCTCAAGCTCAATGGCTTCGGCGGCTGTGGCACATTCTCTCCATTCAATTTTGAAGACTCGATGTACCAGTTTCAGAGTTCGCTTTGGATTCTTCTCGGGTGTCACGTGCCGATAGCTGCCAATGCGCGCCTTCAGGTCCAAAGACTGACCGATGTAAAGCAGTGCACCGTCCGCCCCGTAGAAGAAATAGACGCCAGGGACCGGCAGAGAACGGAAAAAATCAGCTCCAAGACGAGCCGATAGGGGATTCTCGATCTGGAAGAGTCTGAGCTGTTGAGGAGAGCCCATCAGTCAAAGTTGGCTTCTGAGAACTAGTTGCGGGTGGTGTATAGGGCCTTGTCGCAGATCTGTCCAAGCCAGCCAGGTTATTTGTATGAAGTGGCTGCCGATGAAGACAGATTCTCGGGTCAGCTTTTGAAGCGGTTCATTTGGTCAATCATGAGGGGCAACAAGTATTCTTGTGCGAATCTGGGTGGCCAGTTCCTCTGAACTTGGCAAATAAGCGTTCCCAAGCTTGAATGGAATGTGTATTAAGTATTCAAAGGTCCGAGGCTATTATTGTGAGCATTTTTTCATAATCCGAAGCCTGCTGAAAAGAGGCTAAATACAAGCCCAGGGCCTATTAAAGTCTGGAGAAATGTGCCTGTGAGTCGCAATATTTCTCTTTCCAAGTCTATTGCCGATCGCTAAATCCTGTAAGGATTCCCAAGAAAATAATTAAAAAATTTAGAGCATGAATTGCTTCCGTCTCTGGTCACATAGCGCTTGGTTACTACACGGCTATCTGCTTGTCGTCCTATCCCTGCCTCCTTTCCCTATGACGCGGGCCTATTGGGCGGACGCGGATGGCGATGGCGCCTACAACGATGAGGGACTGGCCTATGGCAGCGATCCCTTCGACTACGACACGGACGACGACGGGCTCAATGATGGGGACGAGATCCACATCGCCATCCAGCAGGCCGGCAAGGCGTACTCCCTGACCAACTGGGACAGCAACGGCGACTGCGTCAGCGATTTTGATGACTTCTATGGCTGCTTCAGTGTCACCTACCCAGGCGGACAGCTGCCGAGCTTTGATGGGCCACATATTCCGACTACGACGCCGACGGCGTCAAAAACCCCTTTGACCCCTATCCAGCCGACCCAAACAACAACGACGCTGATCATGACGGCATTGACACAGCGTCGATCCTGCTCCTGGTGATGCAGACAACTACAGTTCCTACAACTCCATTTCCTGGGGATTTGATGCACGGGGAGATGCAGACTCAGACTCCGTGCTCAATTTTTGGGACCAGTGGCCCTATGACTCCTATAATGGCAGCACAGACGGAGACGGCATCGACAACTCCATGGATCCGTTCCCGACGGATTACGGCAACTACAGCTCCCTCAACGGCATCACCTGGTATGGCAATCTGTTTGGCGACGATGATTTGGACGGCACACAAAATTACGCAGATCAGTGGCCCTACGACCAGACAAATGGTAATCCGCCGCCCTTTCTCCGACCTCATCCGCCAAGCCCCAAGCACCAAGCACCACCAGCAGGCACAAAATGAAGTGGATTTTTCAAACATCAGCACCTTTGAGCGCTAACCTCACATGAGATCTAACTATCGCTCAATCATTTTGGCGCTGCTCATTGTAGCTGCTTTGGCAGGTGGGTTTTTCGCTTCTGGTTGGACTAGGCATCATGCATTCGCCTCTGTACCGCCATCCAGTTCTAAGCCTGCGCCGACAGTGGTGGAGCCCAAGCAACCACCAACTGATTCACCTCCGAGTGATGCTGCCGTAACCCGGATTGAAGAACGCTCCCCAGCCCCACAGGTGCCAAAGGAGGTGCCCCAAGCCATAAAGGATGCAAACGGTAATGCCATAATGGAAACCGTCATGACTCCAGATGGGCCTGTTACGATTCACCGCACTTTTACGATGACAGGAGAAGTGGTGAGAGAGCGGGCATTTTTGAATGACCGTGAGGTGCCGGTGCCATCGCAGATTAAGCGTTAGCTGATTGGTTTCATTCTGCTCAGAGACCGCAAAGGCTTCTGTGCAGCAATGAACCGGTGATCGGACAGCCAGCCTTCAGGGAAGGGGACTACTTTTTGCGCTTTGGCTTCTTGAGGACTTTTTCACTCTCCTCAATCGCTGCATCAAATAGAGCACGAAGGAACTCTGCCTTGTTTTCATAGCCTTTCAGCGCAGCGATTTCAGCCAGAGCCTTATCTTTGTCGGCGCTTATGTAGGCCCCGGCCAGTTTGGTTCCGGCTTGTCGTTGGTTGGGCATGGCAGGTGATTAGCACCGGAGACAGCTCAGTGCCACCACTTATCGGAATGAGCGGCTTGTGCCTTACCGGGAAGTGCAGAGGTGCAGCAAGTGCAATCACATCCATTGCACCAGTGCACTTCCTTTTTCCCCGGTGTGAGGTGCAAGGTGCAGTAGCAGCACTATCTTATAGTGCTGCTGCACCTGCAGCACCTCCGTTGAGCTCAGAATGATCATTTTTTCTGCATTTTGTGTGGCTGGTCCGGAGGCTTATCTGGTACAATAAATTCCGCAAAGTTGATGAGGGAGGCTGTTGTTGTGTATGGATTGAAGTCGTTGATTCTCCGTGCTCTTGGAAAGTCTGGTGATGCTGGTTCGACTTTGTACAATTGATGCACTTCGTTCGAAAATCTAAAAACGAGTGGGAGGTGCAGTTCAAAAAATCTCTTTACTGAACACTGGTCTCCTCTAGCCTTGGATCAGTTCGGGGAGACCTGAACCGGGGTGTGAGAACCTCTACCAACAGCGGTCGACGTGTGCCGCAAACACGTCGCCTTACGACCATGAATAATGGCCGGGAGGCGACGGCGTATGTCCAGAGCTCCGGCTTAAAGGCCGTCGCAGTTGTCTGTTGGCAGCTTCTCAACTCACCGGCCACCTCGGCGGATTCATCAGAGTCCGCCTTCTTGGTGGCGAGTTTTGAAACAAGCCGCCATGACCTTCAGATCCATTTTCCTCGTCGCCTGCTTTGGACTTCTTTCCGCGGACGGATTTGCTCAGACCTCCACCACATCAGCAGGGCAGGGTGGTCTGGTTCTCGATCGAGGATGGCAAACACCGATTCAAGGCGGTTCAGCCACCATCAAAGACCTTGGGGTTTTGCTCTCTCCATTCGCCAGGCCTTCCATTAACACGGATCCTTCTCCCAATTTGGAGATCTACCAGGGAATCACCTACCTGATGCCCCTTGAGGAGGCACAGTCCAAACTCGGGCTGGCTCAAAAGATGACATCCAAGAACAAAGTCGTCTGTCCCGGTTTCCCCAAGGACTCGTTCTTTCACTATGCATTCGATGGCAACTTTGAGGGGCACTTCAACAAGCTCTACATCGTGACAGACCGGGCGGATCAGGTTGTCGCGATTCAGCTGGTCTCTGAGTCGCCTAAAATCGGTTCAAACGACGCCCCTTACAGCCCAACCGACTGGCACGCCTACAACTTCATCAATTCGAGGACCAAGGCTACCAAGCGTCTCTGGATTGAGCATAAGCTGTATTATCCTTACCGGTCCACTTGGCAGGAATACAGAACCTCGTCTTCCTCTCAACGAGACGTCGGCAATCTGAATATAATCCGCATCGATACGCTTCTGTTGAACCCGGATCTGACCAGCAGCGGGTATCGAGGCAGCAACTGGAAAGCCCTGGAAGCAGTCCGTCTCTACCTGCCCAAGCCGATCATGGAGCTGATCCTTCAATGTGTGAACGGCAGCAATCGCTGAGGAACAGGCACCCAACCATCTCTCCTAAACTCTTATGAGCACCCTTGATTCATCCTCGTTGGAAAAACGCGCCATCAAAACAAAAATCTGGGTCACCCTTGGAGGTGGCTTATTTGTCAGTCTGATTCCTTTTGTTGGGATGGCAATGTGGGGCCTTTTCATACCGGTGGTTATCATGGCCGGTCGCTGGTCCTACAAGCTGATCGGCATGGGTGAAACGAAGTCGGGCTTGTTGCTTCTCGTGCTGACCGCTTTGTTCTTGCCCTGTGCATTTGTGATTCCTCTCACAAGCACAGCGGTTGTTAGCACATTGATCTGGCCGCCAACTGCTTCCAATTCGAACAGTGCAGGAGCCGTCACTGAAGGACAGAATCCTGAGCAGAGAACGCGTGAAACTTGGACCAAGCTCATGACGGCTCTGAATGCCATGAAGGAGTTCAACACCTCCAACACTGAGTTCATGATGGAGGGAAAAAGCTTTCTGTCTCAAGACGGGGTGATTGATCTGACCATCCAAGTTTTTTCGACAGTTGGACAGATCAAAACAGAAGGAGCTGACCCTGAACTCGCGGAATTCATGAAAAAGCTTTCCGGTGAGGGAACGGCAGTGTTTCAGCAAATGAAGCTCATGTCCAAAGTGACGGCGGGTGGTAACGGTTATGCTTCACAACAGGAGGCTTCGGCTTATGCCCAGACGGTGCAGAGTCTCTTGGCGAGGCTTGGTGAGATGGACAGGGGGCTCAGGCAAATGCATGATTCACTGGTCCAGAAGTACGGTGAAGGGTTTGAGAGCCCGAGTTTTGGTGGAAGGTGATACCCCCCCTCCCGTCAAATGGAGGCATCGCTGGTATAGCAAGATGAACGGGAAGCATCGCCTTCCTGCAAACATCACACCACACCACCAGCAATGAAAAAAGCCATCGCACTCCTGTACTTCATCGTCGTCGTTCAGTCGTTCCTCATTGTCGTCGCCTTCAAGTTTGGCGCTGACTCCATGAGGGCTGCTTTCCGCTACGCTCAGGAATCGACCCTGGCCATCTGCGACGAGCGTTACGTTCAAAAGTAACGCCATGTCCAGACCCAGGCACTACATTCCGCAGATCAGCCGGTTTCTGGTCTCCGTCCTCTACCATGAAGCGAAGCACCGGAAGATACCCATGACCAAACTCGTGGACGGTCTTCTCCGTTCTTCGCTCCAAGGCACAACAGGATGGATTACAGCGACCACCCTCAGAGAAGCGGACATCAGCACTCCACCACGTCCCGAGCTGCCAAAAGCAGCTTAGAACTCAAAACAGCACCCATCCACGCATCAAGCCAGGCCTTTCACGGGTCTGGCTTTTTTCGTGCCTTCATCCCACCACCACAGACAGCACCATGGCCATCAAACTCAGCGCCAACTACAGCAAGAAACTCGGTCTCCCTCAATACAGCAGTCACAGTTTCGCAGCATCAGTCGAAGTCGAACTCACCGACATCAGCCAGGTCGAAGGAGAAGTGCAGAAGCTCTACCAGCTCCTGCAACAATCGGTCGATCAGGAAATCCAGCATTCGGGCTTTGTTCCTGCCGCCAATGACCGCCCTCAATCCAACGGTCAACAGCGTCCCCATAATAGCGCTCGTCAGCACAACAGTAACGGTCAACACCCTCAGGCCCGTCCTGTCGGTGATGCCTGGAACTGCACCGATGGACAGAAGGGGTTTATCCTTCGCATCGTCAACGAGAACCCCAGCATCACGAAACAGGTGGCTGAAGATCTGTCTCGGCAGCTCTTTGGCATCGGTGTCACTCAGTTGAATAAAATGCAGGCCTCCCAGCTCATCGAAGAGCTGCTCGTCAAGGCCGGTAAACCCGCTCGTCAGACACGCTGGCAACAACGCACACCCAAACAACAAGCGGCATGAAAACCCTCGCTGAAGCTCCCAAAACTAAGGAGCGCAGCGAGAAGGAAATCATCCAGTCATTGCAGGAGGAGGTATCGGCTTCGCGGCTGAACCTCTTCCTGCAGTGTCGGTTGAAGTTCTACTACCGCTACGTTCTCAAGCTCAAGAAGCCCAAGACTGCCTCACTTCATCTCGGCAATTCGGTTCATTCCGCGTTGAAGGCATGGAGCAAGGCAAGATGGCTCAATAAACCCCTCACGCTGAAAGGGCTGCATGACGCCTATTCTGAAGCATGGGCGGACATCTCCGAAGGATCCGTTCCTTGGGGGGCTGGTGAGGAAGAAGAGGCTAAAACCACAGGATGGAGGCTCATTGACACCTACATCCGGCAAAACACCTCCATGGCTCAAATCAAACCCGACGCCGTGGAAGTTTCCGTTGAAGCCGACCTGTCCCAGCACGGTCTCCCTCGCCTCATCGGCATCCTCGACCTCGTTCAAGCAGGCAAAATCATCGACTTCAAGACGAGTTCATCCACCCCCAACCAAACCACTGTCGAACACCTGCACGAACTCCAGGTGAGCAGCTACGCCGTCCTGTACCGCCACAACACAGGCCAACAGGAGGCCGGCATTGAGCTGCATCACCTGGTCAAACTGAAGAACCCCAAGCTCTGCATTACCTTTCTTCCTCCCATGACACAACAACAGGAACACCGCCTGTTTCATCTCATGGACACCTATTACGAGGAAGTGGGGCGTGCTGAGTTTTATCCATCCCCCAGCCTAGCCTGTATGGGATGCGAGTTCTTCGGTGAGTGCCGCAGGTGGATCTAAACCTCCTTAAAGAGGGTGAATCTCTTCATCGAGGTTTACCCCCTTTATTCACCCCCAATATCCACATGAAACACCTCCTCATTCTGATCAGCCTCCTTCTGCCCTTTACCACGGTTAAGGCTGGCTGGTTCTCCAATGGTCCAGACCCATTGATCGAAGCCAAGGCTAAGATCACGTCTCTGGAAAACCAGATTCAGACACAGTCCAACACGCTCAACCGCTGGCAAATCGCCTCAGGTTCCCTCGCTGTCGGCTGTGTTCTCCTCCTCATCCTCGGTACCGCCTTAGGCTCCAAAACCCGCCAACACCATCATGAATCCACATCACGACGACTGGGACGAACCCCACCACCCGCAACACCTCTCAACGGCCGCAAAACCACGATCCTGGATGAAGCAGCTGAAGAGAACACTCATTCAACACTGGCGGCCTGAACCGCTGACTGTTCCTGAGGTTGATCATGAGCTTCCACGTCTTACCGCCATCGAAAGAGCTGCGGAAGTCGTCAGGTTCATGCTCAGCAAGCTGGAATACGCCCTCTCTCCTCTTGGACACCTTCGAGAGTTCATGAAGCTCAACATCCGTGTCGCCGTCAGCATCGCTCTGCCGGTGTTCATGGTGGCTCCGCTCGTTACCATGGCCATCACTCAGTTCAAAGCCTGGACGGTGATGCTCGTGGAGACCTGCAGCAGTTTCGTGCTCTTCCCGCTCTCCGTGGTCCTGAGCATCATCCTCGTCTGCGGCATGCTTTACATCGGCAGGTCCATCCTTGAGATGAAGATGCGCAGCGGTCGACGAGACCCATACGGCTACTAACACTCCCCAACGACAAAACCCAGGAGCCGGATTGTCCACTGCATGGATGGTCCGGCTCCTTTCATTTGAAGAAAGGAACTCCAACACCCATGGAAAGCACCACCCTCTATTTCCGCGAGGGAGCATCTGACAAGGTTTACCAAGCCAGCATCCGTCCCCAGGACAACGGCTTCATGGTTCACTTTGCGTATGGCCGTCGCGGCTCAACGCTCTCCACCGGCACCAAGACTCAAAGCCCGGTAACCCACCCAGAAGCCAAACGGATCTACGACAGACTGATCCAAGACAAAACCTCCAAAGGCTACATCCCTGGTAATGACGCTGGTGAGATGCAGCCGATTACCACACCGCAGAAGCATACCGGCATCCAGTGCCAGCTCCTCAATCCCTTGGAGGAAGCCTGTCTCCATGACGTCCTGCTCAATCCGGACTACTGGATGCAGGAAAAGTTCGATGGACGCCGCCTCATCCTCAAAAAGGAAGGGGACACCATCACAGGCATCAGCAGGCTGGGGTTTCCGACAGCGGTTCCAGAAGCCATTGTCCAGAGCGCCAGAGGCTACAAATACGACTTCATTCTCGATGGCGAAGCTGTTGGGGATGATTTCCATGCCTTTGACGTGCTGGCTCTCGGACCAGAAGACCTGCGGCGACTTCGGTTTGCCGTTCGTTACCTCCGGCTGCGGGACCTGCTTTATGGCTTCGACCACCCGAACATTCACCTCGTTGAAACCCACTTCGGTTCTGGAAAGGCCGTGGTGTTCAATGAGCTGAAGAGGGAAGGGAAGGAGGGAGTCGTTTTCAAGCACTACGACTCACCATACACACCCGGCAGACCCAACGCCGGAGGCCCACAGCTTAAATACAAGTTTGTGGAAACCGCCTCGTTCATCGTCTCCAAGGTCAATGACAAGCGCAGCGTCCTCCTGGTCCTGTTTGAAAATGGCAAGATTCGTCCTGCCGGCAATGTGACTATCCCGCCCAACCATGGCATCCCCAATCCCGGTGATGTCGTGGAATGCCGTTACCTCTACGCCTTCAAGGAGTCAGGCTCCATCTACCAGCCTGTTTACCTCGGGGAGCGTGAGGACATCCGCCATACAGAATGCACAACAGACCAGCTCAAATACAAACCTGAGCCTGTGTACAAGTGTACCTAGGCTGACCTCCAAAAGCACTCAAGCCCATGTGTCCTTAACCGGCGCATGGGCTTTTTGGCGTTTAACCCCACAACCCCAAACACCATGCAACCCATACCACTGCCCATTGCGGAGCTTAAATCCGCACTTCTAGGCATCGGCAAGGTCATCAACCACAAAGCGACCTTGCCTGCTTTGCTCTGTGTTAAAGTCGAAAGAACGCAAGATGGCTGGATCGCCCTCACTGGCTCCGATCTGGATCGTTTTGTGACCCTGAGACTTGAACACCCCTCCGAAGGTCCGCCTGTAGCTGTGCTCATCCCATATGACCAGCTCTATCAGCTCGCCAAAAGCTGTGACAAAGCAGAGCGCCTTCTCATCGAAACCACCACCCAAGGAACGCTCATCAGGTTCGCCCTGGCTTCAAACCTCGGCGCTTCCAAGGTCAAACCGGTCTCCTTGGAGCTGTTTCCGCAGATTCCACGGATTAAAACCGAAGCCGTGGTCCTGTCTCCTGCCGTTCGTGAGTCGCTTCACCAGGCTCTCGAATGTGCCAGCTCAGACCAGACTCGCTATATCCTCAACGGTGCCTTCATCGACGCCAGCAACCCCAAGGCTTTCAATGTGGTAGGGACGGACGGAAAGCACCTCTTCAGTGCCAATTCGTTCACCCTGCCAATTCAAAGCTCAGTCCTCATCCCCTCCAACAAGTTCATTGGCTGGAAGGAGTTCAATCAGGATGGGGAATGGCAGATGAAGTCCGACAATGAATTCGTCCAGCTCTCATCAAGACGCTGGAGGTTCATCAGCCGTCAGATCCAGGGCAAATATCCTGACTGGCGCATCACGGTTCCAGACCAGAGGGAGGCCAAAACCCACCTCACTCTGGACCCGACAAAGCTGGAAACACTGATCAAGCTCATTCAGCGCATGCCTTGCCATGACCCAGACCGATACCAAACCATCGGGCTGGAATGGGCAAAGGGACAGCTCCTGCTCCTCGGTAAAGACATCGACAACGAAGGCTGGACACGAGTTCCGGTCTCTGACGTCAAAGCAGAAGGGCCGGAGGTGACGATCTACCTAAGCCGTCGCTTCTTCATCAAGGCCCTCGGCTTCGGACTCAACACCATCAGCCTCATCAACGACATGAGTCCGCTGCGGTTCCATACCCAGCACAAGCAAATGATCGTGATGCCGCTGAGAATGACCGCACCAGACCCAGAACCATCCAAACCGGTGAACATGCCACAACCTCGGCCTGTTTCACCACCACCCACTCCCAAACCTATGCTCCACAGTCCCACACCCGATACCCCACCACCCTCCGACGGCCAGAAAACGCCGATGGAAGAAGCCATCGACCTTACCTTGCTCATTCGTGACAAGTTCACCGAGGGCTTCAACCTGCTGCGTGATCTATCCTTGAAGCTCAAAGTCATCAACCGTGACCAGAAAGCCAGCGCCAGGGAAATGCAGTCAGTCCGCTCAACGCTTCGCTCTCTCCAAGGAATGAAGTTGTGATCGAACCTCAAACCCCAAGGAGCCAGACATGCCTTCACCGGTGTGTCTGGCTTTTTTATGAAACGTATCTCGTCCATCGTCTTCGACAGACACGAGAAACTGAAACGAGCCACCATCATCACTCCACTCGGCACCATCAAAGTCGAATGGAAGAGCGGTTACTGGATCTCCTCTGGTGATCTGGCTGCTCGTCTACTCGCTGTCCCTGTCATCCAAAGAATCGAGCGCATGGTTCAACACACCTGACGCTCTCAACCCCAACACAGAAAGGAAAACACCGTCATGATCTCGAATCTTGACCCGCTACCTCCACCAACCCCGACCCGCAAAAGCCCCAACCTCATCTTGCATTGTGGCGCCTCTCATGTGGACCTCAAAGACGTCCGCAAAGTGAAGACTCCGCTTGCCACACCAAGCTGGCATCCGATTCCTCACCACGAATTGATCGCCATCGTGCAGACCACCCTCAAACGGACCAACCTTCGCATCGGAAACCAGGCTCATTCCCTCTCCCACGAAGGGAACAGGTATTTCGGGCTTATGGAAATCCACGCGAAGAGAGAAGCCCAAGGAGAGGATTATTGCTGGATCCTAGGACTAAGAAACAGTCACGACAAGATGTTCCCCGCTGGTATTGTTGCCGGTGCTGCAGTTCTGGTCTGTGACAATTTGAGTTTCGTGGGAGACATCAAATTCGATAGGAAGCACACACGCTACATCAACCGTGACCTGCCCCAGCTTGTTTCACGGTCGATTGGTAAACTCATGGCGAAATGGCACCAGCAAGACACCCGAATCTCCGCCTACAAAGAGGCAAAGATCAACGACACCGAAGCCCATGACCTGCTCATTCGCTCCGTGGATGTCGGTGTTTGCTCTAATCGTTTGATCCCCAGCGTGCTTCATGAGTGGCGTGAGCCCAAACATGATGCATTTGAGGGGAGGAACGTTTGGAGTCTCTTCAATGCGTTCACGGAATCTCTGAAAGATGGGAATCTCCAAGAGCTGCCGAAACGCACAGAAGCGCTTCACGGGCTCCTGGACACTCACGTTGGCCTGTCAGCGTGAAAAGCGAAGCTCTTCTCCTACGGAGGGGAGCTTTTCTTTAGGTGCCAGATATACGAATCTAGTGCGAGTGTCAACGTGCGACCGAGCCATATAGCCAGACGACACAGGTCACATTAAAATGCAGCGTCGTCCTACTTACCAGCCGTCATCCTCATCGGTGTTGTCATCCTCATCAGTGATGTTGTTAATCGACGCTTCGATTTCCGTGATCACCACATCGCCGTCTCTGCCAATTGTAACAATGCAGCTACCCGAAATGGAATCCCCGCAATAGCTCTTGTCTTCGTCCTGATCCCCAGAACATGAGAAGCCGACACTCACAGTCCAAATATCTTCATTAAGATCACTGCTGAGAATGTCAAAATTATCGCATTCCCATCCCATCGCATTGGTTTGTCCGATGAGTAGCATCAGTTCTTCTTGATCTACGAGGGACACCACGGCCGCTTCGACGATGTCATTAATTGTATTGGCAGGCACACCAGCTGGTGATGAGAGCTTCCAACACTTTTGATAGTTTGGCCCGTCTGATTTTGGCTGAGCCTCAGGACGGAAGATCTGAATCGTCAGAGGTATTGGAAAATCAGCGCCGATAATTGCCGCTTCACCCGGTTTCAGGTTCGGAAGGAAGGATGAAGCGGAGCGATCGATTTCTCCACATGCACGCTCCACCACTTCACGATCACGGTCATTCGTCAGGCGGTGAACAACGAGTGTTCCCATCTGGCTCAACACTCCTTCAGTGATGTCGCGTGGTCGTTGCGTGGTGAGGCAAATATTCAAACCAAACTTCCGACCTTCCTTCGCGATCAACTCAAACGCGTCAAGACGTGCCACGGCATCCTCTCCGCCAAACTGCTTACCAAGGAAATTGTGTGCCTCATCGACGACTACCACGACTGGTGATTCTGCCAATGCGCCGCTACGTGCCATGTTCAACAGCTGTCTCCCGATGACGTTTGCAACGATCTCTCTCGCCTTGAACTCATGGGCGACGCCACTCAGACAGATGCGTAGGAGCCTGTCATCGTTGTTGATAAAGGCAGAAATACTTGTCGTGAGTGAGGGGGCTGGCGAATTGAAGACGCAAGCAAACGAGGGAGCCGTCAGAACCGCACTGATTCGAGACATGAGTGACAAGCAGTATGATAATTCCCCGGAATCGCCGCCCCACTTTGTCGTGTCTTTCGAGCCTCGCGCCACACCGAGTGCGTCGGGATAAACACATTCTTGCTCGATTTGTGTGGTGAGCTTTTCCACGTCGAATTCCTGAGATGGATCATCAAGTTTTGCTGCGACGCCAACTTGTTGTTCTGCCGCCATTACCGAACCCTTTAACTGGTCAATTTTTCTGATGATCCCGTTTGTTGCAACTGCGGGAACCAGCTTGGCTAAACGCAGGCTTCGCATGGCAGCACGCAATTTTGGGCCCTGTACCTTTCCTGCTGGCTCAAAAAGAGCTATGAAGTCAGACTCGACGAAGCAAGTTGGTGGGAGTGAGCGCGCTAGAGAATTGGCGGACGTGTGTACCGGAGCGCCGAGATGAACGTGACTCACGAATGGTCCAGAGAAGCTTCGATACTCGCCAGTAGCATCTAGGAGTATTATTTTAGCCTTGAACTTCAGACATTCTTCAATGATGCGCGCAGTCGTCCAACTCTTGCCTCCACCGGTTGTCCCCAGAATGGCGCAGTGTCGCCCAAATAATTTCTCGGGCCTGATCGACACAGCACTTTCTAGAGCGACATCAATGGAGCCCAACTTTAAGAGGACCTTGCTCTCGGGACTCGCCTCCGGTTCCATTAAGCTCGGTAGATCGGCAACGAATTTGTGTGGCGCCGCGTAAACACGGTCACCAAGACGAGGATAGGATTCGACACCAGCAGTCACACGCAGTGAATCCATCGCGACCGAACCGAGAAGTTGTATTGTGCCCATCGCATCCAGGTCCAAGACCTTAGTATGGGATGAGTCGACCGAACGCCGCTCCGATTCGGGAAGATGGATTTCAACCACCCTCCCCAGCAAAAGATTAATCTGCCCTTCGATTAGAACAAATTCTCCAACTTCGCCCTTGCCGTAACGGCCTCCCAGGAAATGCGCTCCGCTGGGAGATCCAGCATCATTTAAATTGAAACGCACGGCTTGTGCCGACACGGACGATAGTACTCCGATGAACAATTCCGGTCGTAGCAACCCTCTAGGGAACAAGTCCTCTACATTGGATGATTTGTTCATTTTGTGTCTGCCATAAGCTTGATGTCACGGGTCAGGCGCTGCGCTGGTGTCAGTGATTTGAGGTCCGGTATCATTTCCGCAAAATCCCCGAAATTCGCGTTAATCAGCCAAACGTCCTCGCCTTGTTTTGCCAGACTAAACAGCGTTTCCCAATACTTGTTTTTCTCCCTTCGCCCGGCAGTGATGTCATCGGATGAAGGATTTACGATAATCAAGCGAAGGTGTGGATTGGTTCTCACTGCGGCTAAAATCGGTTCAGACAAATGATCGTCATTGAATCCAAACCCAGTAACAATGAGGCATGTATTTGGTTCGCGAAGAACCGAAAAATATTGGGACACCAATTCAAGATGCGGTTGAACATATGATTGCTGGTACTTCCCTCTTGCTGGATAAATCAGGCAGGCTGAATCTGGAATTGGTTTCGGGTCCACCTCGATCTCATTTTCCCCCTTCCGGGACCAGTCTACCGAGCCATGAAGCTTATAGATGTGAAAGACGCCTTCTAGAGCCTGTTATTAACTTTTGGGAAAGAGTGAGGATAGCATGAGGGTGGCAAAGGCTAGC
>APMI01058646.1_pt1 | contig 14208 bp, 13 predicted proteins | sample 667938 | NCBI WGS metagenome assembly APMI01 (sample SAMN01084076, study PRJNA167559) | wastewater metagenome | biome: Wastewater | place: Denmark: Ejby Moelle, Odense | collected 2011-11-28 | reverse complement strand
GGCAATAATCCAACCGACCGCAAGCCCCATGAACAGCAGCGCTAACTGCGGAGCCAGCATCAAACCGATTACAACCGCTACAATCGCCGGAAAAAGAATCGCCGCCCAATGACCTCGCTCTTCTGAAGAGAGCCGGATAAAGAAAATAACAACTATTCCTAAGAGGAAGACTACCACGATCAACGATTGTACAGGCCGCACCCATGTATATTGATTCACAACAACGTTGAGTACGAGACTGAGCAAGCCCGTAATAGCCACCCACGCAATCAGAACGCGAGAAAAAGTTGGCCCTAGAAAGATTTGAATACGCCTAATCATAAGTTGAACTCGAATTGATGTTAAACATCCATCTCTACATAAATGCGCTTGTTGATGCCGCCTTTGCTCTTGTAATCGGTGATGCGAATACGCCCGACTTCGCGAGTATTGGCGACATGTGTTCCACCATCGGCCTGTAGATCGAGGCCAACAATTTCAACCGTACGAACTTCAGGAATACCTTCTGGCAGGAGGTTGATTTTGGTACGTATAAGATCAGGAATTTTGAAGGCTTCATCACGCGGGAAAATTTTGACACGAATATCTCGCTCGGCAGCGACTTCGGCATTGATGCGTGTTTCAATTTCATTAACGAGTTCTTTTTGCATCCGTTCAAACTCGAAATCCATACGTCCACTGAGGGGTTCCATGTTGCCGCCGGTAACGCTGGCTCCATAATCACGCCAAACCACTCCACAAAGGATGTGCATGGCAGTATGAGTACGCATGAGTTTATAACGGCGATCCCAATCCAGTTGCCCTGTAACACTTGTGCCAACGGCAGGAAGATCACCTTGAATCACATGAACGTTTCCTCGCGCCACACTAGTCACGGGATAAACTTTGTCACCTACTAAAAGTTGTCCAACATCATTCGGTTGACCGCCACCGCCCGGGTAAAAAGCAGTACGGTCAAGCAAAACACCATTTTGTTCAGGCGAATGCCCAACAACTTGAGCGGTAAATTCTTTTACATAGCTATCAAGATGATATAACAATTCAGTCATTTTTTGCTCCCACATCAGCACGCATCCGGATCATCACATCACGTCCACCCATTGAACGCCAAAAGGCTAACCCTTCGGGGTTATTTGCCGAAACATGCCAATCAAAAGTAGTGATACCACATTCACGAAACCAATTCACCAGTTCATTGACGAGGCTATGTCCTATTCCATGACGACGGACATGCGGTTCAACGTAAATATCAGCGAGAAAACCGGATGGTTTCTGATCAAAAATATCAGGCATCAAGTCGATCACCATGCCCAGTACAAATCCAACAACCTGCCCTTCCCATTCGGCAACAAGAGCACAGGTATAAGGATCATCCAAGCGTTCCATAATACGACGCACATAACGATGTTCGCCACCACGTGCAGCACCGGGCAAATCTTCGGTAAGCTGCTGATGATAGACTACTAACGCCAGCCACATTTCAGCAAGTGCATCGGTATCACCTTTATTGATACGACGAATTACAACTTCAGCCACATTAAATCCATCCACGTTCTAGCCCCTTGTCCGCGCCAAAATGCCTGTTGAACGGGTTGGCGATGCGGAACAGTGGCAATCAGATTTTTAACGTTTTGTTCAAGAAACCAGTTCCGTGCAGCATTCAATAAAAGTTGACTTGCCCCGCCGGACGGTGTATGCGGATCGACTGCTATATCCGTAATACAACCGACAGTATCCGGTTGCATACCGGGTGGCATGTCTTGAAGCCACGCGACCAAATACCCTGCAAGATTATTGCTACGAGAAGCCACCCATATTGAACAACGGGCGTTATTAAGCCAGAGTGCAGCCTCGGCAATCCACTTGGCCTTTGCTCCTGCAACCAGTGTGACGCGAGCATCTGACTGCTGCTGGATAGCCTTGTTCTCGTACCACATTTCAGAAAGGTCAATGAGGTCATTTGGAGTGGCAAGACGAATGGTAATTTGATCCATAAATTCTCATCAAGCTAATGGATTTCAGAATAGCACCGAGCCACATGCAAATCAAGCACATCATGTACTCAGTAGATCATGTACAATCTAAATTATGAGCAGCCTTCAGAAACCTCTTCCCTCACATGAACTCCCCGATTGGATGCGTCGCGCCCAACGTGGGCTTGATTGGGGTTTCCTGCTCGTCCTTGTGTTATGCCTTGTGGTCTCATCCCCGTTTCTATTTCGAAGCGAACTCCCCCACAACAATGCCAACGAAAATTATGTGTACCGTACTAATGACTATGCCGAGTCGATAGCGGAAGGCTGGTTATATCCGCGCTGGTCACCCAATGTCCTCGGTGGATATGGCGCACCTATCCCTAGTTTTTATCCGCCTGCGCCCGCTTATGGCGCGGCAGTTTTCCAAATATTGCTGACCAACAATCCTGTAAGTGCAGTGCGCCTTCTTTATGTGTTTGCAACCTGCATCGCCGGAATTACGGTTTATATGCTCGTTATGCGACATTCCGGTGCAACAGCCGGTATTTTGGCAGCAATGCTTTACGTCTACAGCCCATATGTCAGTCTGGTTGTTCCCCCTATCCAAGGGGATTTAACGACTATGTTGGTATTGGCACTGGCTCCGGCATTACTATGGGCAACCAGCCGCCTCATCAGCGCACATCAACCGCAAAACATGACCTTAGTGGCTCTGTTTACAGCGGGTTTGGTGCTAACCAACATTAAAGAAGCTGTCCTCATCTGTTTATTAGCAACTGCATTTGCCACATGGCAATTCAAGCAAAAACCCAAAAAACGAAAGCTCATTCAGTTTATTATGGCGATGGGATTAGGGATTCTGCTGGCAGGATTTTATTGGATACCCGCATGGTTAGAACAATCAGCTATTCATTGGCAACCGAATATTGCCAGCGAAGTGCTATCACTACGTTTGAGAGAGCTGATTACACCCTTTAAAGCTATTGATACGGCGGAAATGATTCCACGACCCCAATTCACGTTCGGGATTATTACCCTGATATTTGCGTTCGCTGGTGGGTTGACGCAAATTATCCTTATTCGAAAGTTTAGTTTTGGCTTTTTTTTCCTTATCACTGGGTTAGTGATTACCTTTATTGCCGTGTTTATTTTGCCGCATGAAACATGGCTGCTCGGTGTCATCATTCTATGTTATTCAATTGTAGGCAGCGATGTATTGATTTTCAGAAAAAATCTTTCAGCCCGTTTACAGCGCTTATTACTACCCATATTGATGGTGGGCATCTGGATTGGGTCTACTGCAATTTGGCTTCCACCGCCAGCAGCACAACCGTTTGGAGACAGTGATGGCGCTGCACAGATCAATTACGAACAACAGGGTTACGGTATTGCAGTATTACCAGCAGGAGAGGACATTCCATCAACACTGGCTGATAACGTAACACTCAACCGCAATTTAATTGACAGCTATAAATCTGGTGGTTTGATTAACAAGCTTGCTCCAAGCCAAGTCACCGGGAGTTTCCAAGCGAGTCCACTTTCACATTTTACACATGGCGATCAATTCCAACTACCGCAAATCAGTTCTCCGGTTACGCTCAGTTTTTTAACAGCTTACTTCCCCGGCTGGAGAGCAACAGTCAACGATCAGCGAGTCAACCTGCAGCCGAATGTTGATACCAGCCTCATACAAGTCGATTTGCCCGCTTCAACCAGCAGAACGTCCGAGTTAGTAATCATGCTCGGAAGCACTAATATACGATTGGGAAGCTGGTTAACTTCGGGTCTAACCTTGTTAATTGTAATTGTCTTGATGTGGGGAAAGTTCCGAACATTACGAAAAAACCCTCTCGAAGATTTGGATTTACTTAAGCAAGCTGAGGCGCGGCTGATAGCCCTGCCCGTTGGATGTTTTGGGTTGGTTGCTTTGCTAATTCTCATACCCAATCCATTCTTCAAAGTCACACAACGAGGCAATTCAGATATTAGCAATAGTTTTATGACACAAATACGAAGTACTACCGGTCTAACGCTGAGTGCTTTCCGGCTGCCCCAAAATATTTATTCGGCTGGTGATGATTTTGACATCACCTTATTCTGGCAAACGCAGCGCTTCTTAACCGAAAATTATCAGGTCAAAATCTTTCTTGAGAACAATAAGGATGGAAGCCGTTGGAATGAAACCGGCTTACGAAATCCGGGTTATTATCCTACACGGCGCTGGAATACAACCCAATATCTCAGCGATGAATATGAATTTCCCCTCGCCCAAAATATTCCGTCCGGCAATTATCAAATACATGTTCAGGCTTACGACTGCTCGCTTAGCTGTGACGAAACCACACGACTCAACTTTTTCAACTTGAATGGTCAAACCATGGGTGCTGATATTATTTTACCGACTCTCATTGCAATTACCTCATAGCTAGTTTCGCCTAAACCAATCATTCCAAGCAATTTTTGTGTTTCCGCCTCGCGATCTGTAGAATTAGGGTTATTCATTCTATGGAGGCAAAGTCATACATGAGCAGCAACCCTATCAACACAACAAATGTGAGCAATGCATGGCGTTACCAGCGTGAGCATCAGGCTCCAACGGCCGTGACCGAATTCCAGAAAATTCTCAAACAAGATGAGAACAATATTGATGCCCTTTATGGCTTAGGTTTGGCGCTGCGCGACAGCGGTAATACTGAGGGCGCAATTACCAATTTCCAACATTGTCTCGAATTGGTGGAAACTGCCGCAATAGCTCGCCGACCAGCAACAACGGGCGAGGAAGAACACCGCGTAGCCAATACCCCCGACGATGATCGTTACATGATGTTGGCACGTATGCTGAAACAACGTTTGAGTGAGCTTAAAGCAGGAAAGTAATTTCAGGAATTATGAACAAGCGCGAAAGACTAGAGAAGTCATTCGCTGGTGAAGCCACTGATCGCCTTCCGGTGGCCTTATGGCGACATTGGCAGGGAGACGATCAGCGTGCAGCAGATTTAGCACGTTCGACCATCGAATTTCAACAGACCTACAATTGGGATTTTGTTAAAGTTACGCCAGCCGAAAGTTACGCGGTATCGGATTATGGTTTTCAAGATGAGTGGCAAGGCAATCTAGAAGGCACAAGAACATGTGTCAAGCGAGTTGTCAGCCGGTCACTCGATTGGACAAATTTGCGACCGCTTGATCCATCTCGGGGTAGTTTAGGTCGTCAGCTTGAAACGCTGAGCTTGGTCACCGATGGGTTACGAAATGACGATACACCCATTATTCAGACCATTTATAGTCCTTTAACACAAGCAGCGATGATTTCGGGGCGCGACATGCTGATTCGCCACATCCGAACCAGCCCTGACCGTGTACAAACCGGTTTAAACGCAATTACCGAAACAACACTGCGGTTTCTAGACGCAATGAAGCGATTTCCCGTGTCAGGTGTGTATTACAGTTTGAGCGAGGCGAGCTACGATGTCCTCACAGAAGAGGAGTATCGGATTTTTGGATTGCCTTACGACCGCAAAATTCTTGAGTCGCTTCAGGATAAGTGGTGGTTAAACATGCTGCATCTCAACGGGGATGCACCTATGTTCAGGCTGTGCAGCCAACTGCCGGTACAAGTCATCAACTGGCGTGACCAAGATACAGAACCCGATTTAGCACAGGCCAAATTACAATTCAACAATGCAGTATGCGGTGGGCTATCTCATACTCAGCATATGCATTATGGTACACCGGGGAGCATACGAGAACAAATACGAGCAGCGATGGCACAGGCCAATAATCGCCGTTTGATTTTGTCGACTGGGAGCGCTCTTATGGCTACAACGCCGCTTTCCAACATTCGTGCGGTACAGGACGCAGTTCAAGGGACACAACACTAATATGCCACTCCGGGTCATCGCGGGCAGCGCCAAAGGGCGTAAATTAAAATTGGTTCCGGGTGACACAACTCGTCCCATTATGGACAGAGTCAAAGAGGCGTTGTTTAATATTATTGGTCGGAATATTTACGACGCTGTGTTCCTTGATTTGTTTGCTGGCACGGGCAGTGTGGGTATCGAGGCATTGAGCAGAGGGGCAGCCAAAGCCGTATTTTTAGACCTTGAACCCAAGGCTATTAAGACTATTCAGGACAATCTGAACGCAGCAAAGCTCGCTGAAAAAGCCATTGTTCAGCGGGCGGATGCGCTTAAATTGGTGGCTCAAACACCAACTGAGAAATATGATTTTGTCTATATTGCGCCGCCCCAATATAAAAATTTATGGCTAGATGCATTAAAGATATTGGATGCAAACGAAACGTGGATGAAAAACACTAATACCCAATTCATCGTCCAGATTGATCCAAAAGAAGAAGTGACAATTGCGTTCAAACATTTGCAAGCAACAGATCAACGGAAATATGGAAATACTTTACTGTGGTTTTTTGCCAGTAAGGGTGTGGCTGATGACAAAACTGTAGAGGGGTAGAAAAAGATGATTGATTTTGATCAGTTGGAGAAAATTGCTTCTGAACTTATTCACACTTTTGAAATTGAAGACCCTCCCGTTCCTATTGAAATTATGTTGCAGCGCCCTAAAGCGGACATGTGGGAAGATGTGGACATGACGAATATGTCCGTCGGATTCCTAAAAACAGGTGGACATTATTCACCGCGTATGTCCTTAGTACGCATGTTGGCACGGCATACCATTCAATGTGAATGGGGCGAGAAGCGCGGTTTGCCCGCCATCATGAAACAGGGCAAAAATGAGGAAGTGGTCAAAATTTTCGCCCGAATGCTGGTGATGCCAATTGAAATGATTCGGGCGTTGAGTGAAGGCGCACGTACTCCGGTGACAATGAGTATGCATTTTGAAGTACCTGAAGAAGAGGCTCAACTACGATTAGGCGAAGTGATGGGAAAACTTTAGCTTTTCCCACGCAGGTAGGTTTCGGCATAGGCTAATGCATCGTCCCTATTTTGAACCTTACCCGTTACCTGTGCGATTCGAATCTGTTCCAGCAGTTCCCCGAGTATAGGGCCGGGTTTGAGTTGAAGGGTTTCCATCAACAAATTGCCATCCACGAGAGCTGGCGGCGACACGATTTGCTCTCGCTTGTCGTACCACGCCTCGAGCAATATACGGATGCGGTCAACTAGCATCAACCACTCATTTTGCTTCAAATGCGTTCCATTAGCCGCCAAATAATCAGCCAACGTTAATAGACAAACGTCTACCCCTACTTCATTCAATTTTCGCCAAAAATGATAGATTGACAGCGGTGTTGTATCTTCAAGCGTAGAGACGAGACGTTGATAACGAATAATCGTGATCAGTCGGGATTTTTCGGCAACACTCAAACGAAGCGAATCAGCACGAGCTCCAGCATAAGCCGCTCCTTTGGTTGGATGGTTCTCAGATTGATCCACTTTACCGGAGTTATAGAGCAACGCTGCCATCATCAATAACGCAGGATGAGTACGATCATTCGGCCAAACCGTGCCAAGATGTGTCAGTAATCGGCTACGAAAACGATCAAGCTGAATTGCTAACATGCCCAAACCAAAAGAAGCTGCCGTTTGGTCAGTACGGGTATAACTAAAAACATTAAGAATACTGGTCAGGTTCTCGACCAGCATTAGTGAGTGCTGCCACGCATTTTGCAGGAAGGTATCGGATTCCTGTACCGTGTGTAAAGGGATAACTTCAGGAATCACTATCCCAAGCAAGCCAAGCGTATCAGCAATACGAATAGCTGTTACAGGACGCGGCACGGACAGTAATTTGAACCATTCATCGCGAACACGTTCGGGAGAAGATTCGCTCAACTGAGCAACAACAGCTTTTATGTCGAGCAGAGTCTCGGTTTCGATATGCATACCGAGTTGACTACTCTGACGCACGGCTCGTAAGGCACGAATGGGATCATCGGACAACGCGTGTTCACTACAACGCCGCAGCAAGTGTTTTTTAATATCGGATTCACCATCCAAAGGGTCAAGCAGCAAGCTCAAATCGCCTTTAAGATCAACAGCCATCGCGTTAAGCGTAAAGTCACGGTCGGTGAGATCATCAAGCAACGATGAGCCACGATAATGAGCGACATCTAGTACCATCTGGCCATCAGGCAGATTTAACAATGCCCGCCCCACATCCCGATCTCCATCCAAAACAAAGAAATCACCTTTGAAGTGATTGGCAATTTGCCGTGCCAATTTAGTCGCCTGCCCTGAAGTCGCCAGATCAATATCATGAAGTGGACGATGCAGAAGCGCATCGCGGACAGCGCCGCCGACGATACAAATTTCATCAGGGTTATCTACAAGAAATCCCTGAAGATCGAATACAATATCAGGCCAGATCAGGGGACGATGGGGTTGACGCGGAACAATATCCATCATTTCTGTAAAGCATCCAAATTGACGACACCCACAAAGCGCAAATTGCGGAACTTTTCATCCAAATCTAGGCCATAACCAAAGACAAATTTGTTCTCGATTTCGAAACCCACGTAATCGATTGGGATATCCACACGCCGACGTGACGGTTTATTGAGCAATGTGCAAAGCTTTAAACTGGCGGGACGACGGGCAAGCATGACGTCCATCACGAAGCGCAAGGTTTCCCCGCTATCAATAATGTCTTCTACTATTAGGACGTGGCGATTGGTGACATTCGAGCCTAAGTCCATATCAATACGTACATTCCCACTCGATTCGCGCACACCTTTGCCATAACTGGAAACGGCAAGAAAATCAATTTCGTGTGGAACCTCAATGTGGCGGCTGAGATCAACCAAAAACATTACACCACCTTTGAGAATGCAGATCAATATTAGGTCGTCGTTTTCGTCGTAATCCGCCGAAATTTGTGCGCCAAGTTCAGCGACCCGTTTTTGAAGCGCTTCTTCATCAATCAATACTTCTTGTAGGTACTTCTCGTAAGCTGGCATGGGTTTTCCTTAACGTATGATGGGAGGATTATAGCACCAAGTACGAGAGTGCCTCAAAGGAAATGGTAACACTTCAAATTATGAGAGATGACTCATTTAACGCGAAGTGTGACAGGGATTAAGGCTTTTTTTGAATACCCTGTCGTCTATAATGAAAAAAGTAAAGTGCATTGACGAAAGATTACCGTATGCAAGTAACAAGGGCGGAACAAAGCAGAATCCAATCTGCTGAGCCGCGTAAAACCGTTCAGGTCACCATCAAAAATGACATCCTTCTGGAAGGGTCAATCGGGACCAGCATCGAGTCTTTTCTTATTGAAGCAAGCAAAATGGATAAGACGATCACTGCCGATTTGCTGATGGGCGGCATTTTGGATGGACGACTGCGCGAACTTGCCTACCCTGTCACGAGGGACGCAACACTCGAACCGGTGATGTTGACAGACAGTGATGGTGGGCGCATTTATCGACGGTCACTTGTCATGTTAATGGCTACCGCAGTTGATGAAATTTGGTCGGGCATTCAGGTAAGCGTCAGTTATGCTATCCCTGACGGTGGCTTCTATTGTAGGTTGCTTAACCGCCAACCGCTCAATCAGAAGGAATTGGATGAACTTGAAGCCAAGATGAGGGCTATTGTTCAAGATGATGATCCAATCACCAAACGTATAGCAAACCGAGATGAAGCAGCAGCTTTATTCGCAGCGCGTAATGAAGATGACAAAGTGCGTTTGTTAGAACAACGTACCCGTAATGATCTCACACTCTATGCATTACGTGGTCGTGAAGATTATTTCTATGGCTATATGCTGTCGTCAACGCGCTATTTGGCTACATTTCGGCTGATACTCAGTGCGGATGGATTTATCCTACAATATCCACGCCGAGAAAACCCAACAGCACTTGCACCGATCGCGGCTTTTGGCAAGTTAGTCCGAGTCTTTGAGCAAGCTGACGATTGGTTAGCCCGAATGGGGGTTGAAGATATTGGTCGGCTCAACCAAATCGTCCGCGAAAACCGCGCCCAAGAACTGATACTGGTAGCAGATGCGCTTCATGAACAACTGATTGCCCACATCGCACATGATATATGGGAACAGCATGAGAATCAGCGCGTACAACTGGTATTGATCGCTGGCCCATCCTCATCTGGAAAAACCACTTTCTCGAAACGATTGGCTATTCAACTTTTAGCGCATGGCTTACAGCCTTTTACGGTCGAGATGGACATGTATTTTGTTGACCGTGAACTCACTCCGCGTGACGCAAAAGGTGACTATGATTTTGAGGCACTACAAGCCATCAATTTACCCACATTTAACCGTCACCTGCTCCAGTTGATGTCGGGCGAAGAAACGCGACTTTCACACTTCGACTTCATTAAGGGCAAGAGCAGCGAAGGCATTAAAGCAAAATTACGCCCTAATCAGATCATCATTGTTGAAGGCATTCACGGTCTTAACCCCGGTTTAGTACCCGATATTCCTTCTGAAAAGGTTTATCGGATTTACGTATCCGCACTGACACAACTGAACACGGATATTCATAATCGCATCTCGACAACAGATGTGCGCTTGCTGCGGCGTATTGTCAGAGATGCTCAACATCGAGGATACACTGCAACTGATACCTTACTGCGCTGGCAAAGTGTGCGACGTGGGGAAAAACAAAATATCTTCCCGTATCAAGAAAACGCCCACGCTATGTTTAATTCAGCGTTGGTGTATGAGTTGGCAGCATTGCGGCCTCTAGCCGAACCACTCCTGTTGCAAGTCGAACCGGGAACGCCACCTCATATTGAAGCTAACCGACTGCTTTCGTTCCTGCGTTGGGTACAACCCCTTTCACCCGAACAAGAAGCTATGATTCCGGATACATCATTGTTGCGGGAGTTTATTGGTGGCTCGATTTTGGATGATTATTTACCGGGTGGAAGTCGTCAGAGCGAATAAATGCGTAAAGGTTAAATACTCCCTTGTGCAAATGCCTATACATTTGCTTGACGCTTTTGAAAAAGCCGAAGTAGGATGCAAAAGAGCGATATGAGAAAGTATCAGGCAACATTATCATGATTGAAGTCCAAAACCTGACGAAGCGATACAACAATTTTCTAGCTGTCGACCAAATTTCTTTTACAGCAAAAACAGGTGAGGTGGTGGGATTGCTAGGGCCAAACGGCGCTGGCAAAACCACGACGATGCGAATGCTGACGGGATTTATGCCTCCGTCAGAAGGTAGCGCGAAAATTGCCGGATTTGATGTCACCCAAGACTCGATAGAGGTTCGTAAACGGGTGGGCTACTTACCCGAACGTGTACCTGTTTACCCGGATATGACTGTTCAAGGTTATATCGCTTTCTGGGCGAGGCTGCGTGGAATTCGTAACCCTAAGAAACAAGTTGACCATGTGTTAGAAACTGTCAACTTATCTGACCGTCGCAATACACTGGTTCGCAACTTATCAAAAGGTATGCGACAGCGCCTCGGATTAGCACAAGCCCTCGTGCATGATCCTGAAGTGGTCATTCTTGATGAACCAACCATTGGCATCGACCCGCAACAAGTAATCGAAGTGCGCGAAAGTGTGCGGCAGTTAGGCAAAAAGCACACGGTTCTTTTCAGCACGCATATTCTTTCAGAAGCCGAACAAGTTTGCGACCGCGTGATTATCATCAACAAAGGGCATATTGTGGCACAGGGCGCACCTGCGACGCTGCGTAAGCAAATCCAAAAAGGCGATCATTTGTATGCACAAGTTAGCGGTGCAAACGCCGCTACTGCTAGCAAATTGCTATCTGCGATTCCGGGTGTTGAAGGTATAACGCCGCAGGGTGCGGGCTACATCATTCGCGTTCAAACCGGGAAGGATGTGCGTGGTGATGTTGCACAAAAAGTGATTGAAGGCGGATACCGTTTGTTGGAACTACGCCCCGTAGCGATGACTTTAGAGGAAATGTTCCTCGATGTGGTAGGCAAAGAGTAAAAACATATGACCGGAACTTGGACTATTTTCAGACGCGAGATGGAGCAATATTTCACCTCGCCCATTTCCTATGTAATCGCAGGCGCATTGCTCATCTTAACCGGGTTGTACTTTAATGGTGATGTGGCCTATAGCTTAACCGTAAAGCCAATCAACCCATCGCTTATCCCTGATTTTATGGCAACCGCCATGATTTTCTTTGGGCCACTGCTGACAATGCGAATGTTAGCTGAAGAACAGCGCGAAGGCACAATGGAACTCTTGCTAACCTCGCCGGTGAACGATAACGCGATTGTTATTGGCAAATTTCTGAGTGCTTGGTTGTATTACACCCTACTCTTGGCAATTACTTTCAGTTACCAAATTATCGTGGCACGGATTTCTAATCCGGACATGTCACATACGATATGCGCTTACATTGGCATCTGGCTTTACGGAGGGGCATCACTCGCGATTGGGCTGATGTTTTCGGCGCTGACCGAAAACCAAATTGTCGCTGCTTTCTTGAGCATCGCGACGTTGACTCTTTTATATCTAGGGGATGTCGCGGGACAGATTGTCACTAATCTCGATTTAGCCCGTGCTATTCGCCAGCTTTCTTTGGCAGCACATTACAGTAATTCCTTCGCATTTGGCACTGTTCGCGCAGAGGATATGGCCTATTTCGCCGGCATCATCGCCATTATGCTTTTCATCGCTGTCCGCGTTGTTGAATCTCACAGGTGGCGTTAAGTCATGAAAAACGAAAACATCATTGTCACACGCGGTCAAATCGGTCAATGGGCCAGCATCATTGGCGGTGTTGCCCTGCTGATGGGCATCATCGGACTCATCTGGCAAGGCGGATTAACTCCACTTGTTATTTTGGCACTGGCTATTGGCGTAATCGGAATTGTGTTATGGGCAGCCATGTCCCCACGGGAATTCCGCGCTTTTGTCAACGGACGACAAGCCCGCTACAGTACATCCGCTGTTTTTGGAGCGCTGCTGCTGATTGGCATTGTCGTGTTGGTATATGTGGTGTTACAACGTGCAGTCATTGTATTGGATATGACTCAAGGCCAACGCTACAGCATCAGTGATGAAACACGCAACATCCTGAGGCAGATCACTCGCCCCATTCAGATTACAGGCTTTTACAGCCCACGTACACTTTCTCAGCGAGAAATTGATGACCAATTCTTCCGCCTCTACGAAGAAGGTAGCGATGGCAAAATTTCACGCAATTACATTGATCCGGATGAACAACCAGCCATGGCGCAGAAGTTTGGCGTTACCAGTGATGGCGAAGTATTTTTGTCGTATCTGAACACTGACGGTTCAGTTGACTTTAACAGTGTTTCCCGTTTGCCACGTTCTGAAAGCCAAGAACGGGATATGACCGAAGCCATTTCGCGGCTGCTCATCTCAGGAACGCTCACCGTTTATTTTGATCAGAGCCATGCCGAACGCGATCCATTGAGTGCCGAACCCCAAGGTTTGTCCGGTATCAACAATGGCATACGCGAAAGTGGTCTTATCACCTACCCCATTAGCATTTCTGATTTGGCAACCAGTGGTGGCAATATTCCTGATACCGCATCGGCTGTTATATTGGCGCGTCCTACAACCGATTTTTCAGAGGCAGAAATTGCGGTAATTGATCGCTATCTGCAAAAAGGCGGCGCATTGTTCATCATGGCAGACGTGCTGTTCAATCAGGATGCATTTTTACGCTACGACGGATTATTCAACCACTATCTTTGGGAACATTTTGGTATCCGCGCTTTGGATGCGGCAGTTGTAGATGAAGCCGCACACGGGCAAACATTGCTGGATATTGTGAGTGCCGCCATTTACCCTGAAAATGATATCGCCCGACGACTCGACCAACAGAATTCCCCTACACTCTTCAAGATTGCGCGCCCAGTAGATGTGAGTACAACTCCGGCTGAAGATGTACCAAATGGTAAAGTCATTATGTCATCGCCGCAAAGTTACGGTGAAACTGACCTCAAAACATTAGGCGAGACCGAGACTTATAAATTTGACCAAGGTGTCGATATTCCCGGTCCATTATCAACAGTGGCATGGGCATATAACCGCGTTACAGGCGCAAAAGTCTTACTGATAGGCGACAGTGATTTTGCTACCAATAGTCTGGTGCAAACGGGCGGCAATGGTATTCTGTTTACAGATGGATTATCGTGGCTGACTGGCTTTAGCGACCGTATTAACTTTGCTCCACAAGCTTATGGAACAGGCAGCCCGGTGATTTTTGTAGATGGGCAAACTTTGGATGTAATTTCATTTATCACCGTTATTTTACTGCC